>Ga0105239_10007108_pt1 | contig 12883 bp, 14 predicted proteins | sample KBSC44metaG_FD_92761 | JGI IMG/M metagenome (GOLD analysis project Ga0105239, IMG submission 92761) | Corn rhizosphere microbial communities from Kellogg Biological Station, Michigan, USA - KBS C4-4 metaG | ecosystem: Host-associated > Plants > Roots > Rhizosphere > Soil | place: Michigan, USA...
AAGCCGAAGCGCATCGACGCCATTGTTGTTTCCACCCAGCACGGCGACCACGTTACCACCGAGGAACTCCGCGCCCAGGTTCGCAAGCTGGTGATCGATCCGGTGATCCCCGCCAACATGGTTGATTCCGAGACCAAGTACCACATCAACCCGACCGGACGCTTCGTGGTCGGCGGACCCCACGGCGACACCGGCCTGACCGGGCGCAAGATTATCGTCGATACGTACGGTGGTATGGGCCGTCACGGCGGCGGAGCCTTCAGCGGGAAGGACTCGACCAAGGTGGACCGTTCGGCCTGCTACATGGCGCGTTACGTTGCCAAGAACATCGTCGCTGCCGGTCTGGCCAAGCGTGTGGAAGTGCAACTCGCCTACGCCATCGGCGTGGCCGAGCCGGTATCGGTGATGGTCAACTGTTTCGGCACTGGGACACTGCCTGAAGAGCGGTTGGTGGATCTGGTGCGGGCCACGTTCAATCTGACTCCCAAGGGCATGATCGACACGCTGAAACTGCGCCGCCCGATCTACCGCAAGACCGCCGCGTTCGGCCACTTCGGCCGCACCGAAGACACTTTCAGCTGGGAAGCCACGGACAAGGCGCACGCGCTCAAAGAAGCCGCGCAGCCGGCCGCTGCGGCCCGCAGCTGAGTACCGGAAATTCCGTGCTAGTTGAAGGGTGTAAGCACGCTCTGGATATTTCTGTCCCCGTAGCCGAGGTGGAGCAGGAGACCGAGCGCGCGGCTGTCGCAATTCAAGGTAAAGCGCGCCTGCCCGGTTTTAGGCCCGGCAAGGCGCCGCTTTCCATCGTCAAGACCCGCTTCGCCGGCGATATCCGGCAGGAAGTTCTCGACGCGCTGGTCCCGCGTTTCCTGCAAGCCGCCGTGGAGAAGGAAAATCTCCAGCTGGTAGGACGGCCGGGGATCTCCGACGTCCATTTTCACGCTGGGGAGCCGCTGCGCTTCAAGGCCGAATTCGAGGTCGCGCCCACCTTCGAATTGGGTGAGTATCGCGGCGTCACCATCACCTACGACGAGCCGGAAGTTACCGAGGCGGACGTAGACGCGCGCGTCGAGCAGATTCGCGATCAGAAAGCCCAGTACGTCAACGAGGAGCCGCGCGCGCTGGCTGACGGCGACTACGCCGTGGTGTCGCTCGAAAGCCTGGAGGGCGTCGAGGAGAAGGTCTCGCAGGAAGAGCTGATGCTCAAGATCGGCGACGAGGCCACCATGAAGGAGTTCAGCGAGAGCTTGCGGGGGGCATCGCCGGACGATATCCGCGAGTTCGAGGTGACCTACCCGGAGGATTACGATCGCCCCAATCTGGCCGGGAAAACGGTGAAATTCCGGGCGGTGGTGAAGGCCGTCCGCCGCAAGGACTTGCCGGATCTCAACGACGAGTTCGCCAAGGATTTGGGCGACTTCAAGACGCTCGAAGAATTGCGCGAAACCATCCGCAAATCGATCCAGCAGGAGCGCGAGCATCGCGCCCAGGAAGAAGCCAAGAGCCAGCTGATCGACAAGCTGGTGGACTCGCATGAGTTCCCCGTGCCGGAAGCCTATATTGACCGGCAGGTTCAGATCAACGTCGAAAACCAGTTGCGTTCGCTGGCCGCGCAGGGCGTGGATCCCAAGCAGATCAAACTGGATTGGGCCAAAGTGCGCGAGTCGCAGAAAGACCGGGCCGTGAAAGACGTGAAGGCGTCGCTGATTCTGGATAAGATCGGCGAACGGGAAGCGATCGGCGCCACACAGGAAGAAGTTGACCGCGAGGTAAACCGAATCGCCCGCCAGCAGCGCGAGGCGGCGGCGGTGACACGGGCGAAGCTACAAAAAGAAGGTGGCATCGCGCGTATCGCCGGCCATATCCGCACCGACAAGACCCTCAGCTTCCTGTTCGAGCACGCTCGCAAAGAAGCCGCGAAGGAAGACGCCAAGCCGGAGTCTTAAGACTCTGACGACGACGCGTTGGCCGTCTATGGTCGACCTAGAAATAAGCCGGTGATCTTGTCGAAAACTTCTTCTGTTCTGTCGCGCCCCAGGACCACGCGGAGCAAAACGTAGATAAACACAACGGTGGCGGCGATCGCCCAGCTAAAAAAAGCCACGGATTCTCTGGTTAACTCCTGGCCGAATTTACTGGCGATATATGCCAAAACTCGAGGGGCAGAAAAGCAGATTAATAGAAACGCAACTATTCTTAGTTTCAAATAGCTACGGGGACGCACCGAGGTACCCGCCGCCTCGATCATTGCGAGGAGGTAGTGGTCTTCCTTGCTCAAACGACGGACTGCAGCCGACCAGCTATTGAACTCCTGTTTATCTTCCTTGCGAGCGCGTTTGCGGGCGTTGCGAATCAACCTCGTAATTTTCTTCTCGTATTCTTCCCGATTATATTCCCGGTCGAACTGATCGCCTACCTGGGCGATGTCCGGTAGCGTCCACCCTGTCTCCGTGAAGTAGAGCATCTTGCGTTCGACGTCGGAGAGCGGAATACCCTCGCGCTGCGCCTCCTCGGCTATTCTAGCGACCAGGAATTCCTTGGCCTCGCGAGCGCTGGCGAACCGAGTCATGATCCATCTTAGGCTAGGCTCATCGCACGCTGTAGTGGATCTTAGAGAATTCGCGTCCGGATGTTATAATCGCTAATTCAATGCGCAAAAAAATTACTGTAGTAGGCGGGGGAAACGTCGGCGCGAGCTGCGCGGTCAACCTCGCGTATAAGGAATTGGGCGATGTGGTTCTGGTGGACGTCGTCGAAGGCGTGCCTCAGGGCAAGGCTCTGGACATGCTCCAGATGGGCCCGGTGGAAGGCTACGATGTCCGCCTGACCGGCGCGAACGATTATGCTCCCACCGCGGATTCCGATGTCGTGGTGATCACGGCCGGCCTGGCTCGTAAGCCCGGCATGAGCCGCGACGATCTGCTGCTGGCCAACCACGCGGTGGTCACGGGCGTCTCCGAGCAGATCGCGAAATATTCGCCCAACGCAATCATTATCCTGGTGACGAATCCCCTGGACGCGATGTGCTGGAGCGCATTCAAAGCCTCGAAGTTCCCCAAGCATCGGGTGATCGGCATGGCGGGTGTACTGGATTCGGCGCGCTTTCGCACGTTCATCGCGCAGGAACTGGATGTTTCTATCGAGAATGTCACGGCGGTGGTGATGGGCGGCCACGGCGATACGATGGTTCCGGTGGTCCGGCTATCGGGCGTCTCGGGCATTCCGCTGACGGAGCTGATCGCGCCTGAGAAACTGGCTGCGATCGTCGACCGCACGCGCAACGGCGGCGCCGAGATTGTCAAGTATCTGAAGACCGGCAGCGCGTACTACGCTCCTTCGGCATCGGCGGTGGAGATGATCGAATCGATCCTCAAGGACAAGAAAAAAGTCCTGCCCTGCGCCTCGTATCTTGAAGGCGAGTACGGCATCGACGGATTGTTCGTGGGTGTGCCGGTGAAGCTGGGCGCCAAGGGCATCGAGCAAATCTACCAGATCAAGCTGACCGAGGAAGAGAAGGGCATGCTCGCCAAGAGCGCCGCTTCGGTCCAGGAGCTGGTGGATATTCTGAAAACCAAAATCTAGTACAAAATTGACGGCAGATACGCCCCTGCCGGCTCGTTATACAAGCCGAGGGTCATCAGCGTCATCGGTTCCACCACGCGCAGCCCATTCGCCAGGCACCACCGAAATAGTTCCGCATTGCGGGTCGGCACCAGGATTCCGGGCCCGCCAAATCCTTCCGCGGCCGCAATCAGGGCCTGCAAGTCCAGATTGGTCTCCGCCACCGCGTGTCCGAAGAACGCCAGGTTGCTGCAGTAGGCCGTGATCCGGCCATGCCGTTCGACCACGGTCGCGGTTCCCTGTGCAATCGAGTCCGCCAGATCGCCGCCGCGATGATGCCCGTGCACCTTTAGGCTCACGCGATTGCAGGCGTCTAAGTCTTCCGTCCCTGCGGGGCGCACGAAACACCCCCCCAGCTCTTTCTGGATAGCGGGCCCCTGCATCACCGCAAGAGGCTCGCGCGCGTCGAATCCCAAAGTAGTATACAGGGACAGCGACCGGGTGTGAAACGCCGCCTGCACCAACCGCACCCCCGGGAAACTTCGTTCGCTTGCGCGATCCATCACGGATTGCATCAGCTTCCGCCCGACGCCCCGGTTTTGCGCAGCCGGGTCGACGGTGATGGGCCCGATGCCGGCGATGGGCGAACGTTCGTCCATGCAGTTGCTGCCTAGGATCCCGCGGTTGTCTTCCGCGACCACGCAGTAGAAGCCTGGGTGCGCGAACATCATCGACATCAGATCCGCGGCATGCTCAATGGCCGGTAGATCCGGAGGAAATCCATGCTGGGAGTTAATCTTGTAAAACGCTTCGTAGCAAATCTTGGCGCTTGCCGCGGCGTCCTCCGGCTTCGCGAGTCGAATCGTCACCGTAGCCATTGCGATCAGTGTATCGCGTCATGGGATCGCGGTTTTGTGTACAGTAACTAGAGATAAGAGGAGGACCCCGATGTCCAGACTGTATACGCTCCTGGCTCTGCCTGCGGTGGCTGCGTTCGCAGTTGCACAGACTCCCTGCGATCAGCTGAAGCTTTCGCTTTCAGATGTCACCGTCAAATCGATCGAGCTCATCCCGGCTGGTCCCTTTGTAGCCCCCACCGGATCGCTGACTCCGGTTGTTCCCGCTCCGGCCCCGGCTCCCGGTGTTGTTGCGCCGGGTGGTCGTGGAGGGCGTGGCGGAGCAGGTCGAGGAGGCCCGGCCGCGGGTGGACGAGCAGCGCAACCTCCCCTTTCCGTGCCGGCCTATTGCCGGGTGTTGATGGTGATGACGCCGTCGTCGGACTCCCTGATCGACACTGCGATTTTCCTGCCGATCGAAAACTGGAATGGAAAGCTCCAGGTGGTTGGAAATGGCGGATGGGCCGGAACGGTCAGTTATCCCGCGATGGCGGCGGCATTGCGCGAGGGCTATGCGACCGCGTCGAATGACACCGGGCATCGCGCCAATGACGCGGGCGGAGGCGGCATGTTCGCGCTCGGCCATCCGGAGAAGATCACCGATTTCGCGTATCGCGCGATGCATGAAACCGTGGTCAAGGCGAAGGTGATCACAGCCGCATTTTACGGCAGAGGTCCCAAGTATTCCTATTACAACGGCTGCTCCACGGGCGGGCGGCAGGGCCTCATCGAAATCACGAAGTTTCCCGAGGATTTCGACGCCGCATCCGTGGGCGCTCCCGCGAACCCGCACGTTCATCTGCACGCCGCGGGTGTCGAACGATCCCTCGAATTAATGAAGAACAACGCGCCGCTGACGCTGGCCAAGGTCGAGACGCTGCACAAGGCCGTTATGGACTCCTGCGACGCGCTTGACGGCGTCAAGGACGGCATCATCAGCAATCCAGAAAAATGCCACTACGATCCGGTGGCGCTGCTGTGCAAAGGCGCGGATGGCCCCACCTGCCTGACATCGCCTGAGCTCAAAACCGTGCAAATCGTGTTCGGCGACGTAAAAACGAAGAAGGGCGAAGTCATCTGGACCGGCTATCCGGCCGGCACGGAAATGGAAGTCGCATCGCTCCGCAATGTTCCTGCCGGACCAGGCGGTGTCTGGGACGTGATCCGCATTTTAGGTCACCAGGACAAAGACTACGACTGGCATAATTTCGACTTGGGCGCGGAAGTGGCCCAGGCCGATAAAGCCGGAATCGACGTGCTTACATACGATCTGTCGGCGTTCAAAGCGCATGGCGGAAAACTACTGCTGTATCACGGCTGGGCCGATTCCAGTATTCCGCCAGGCCACACCGTGATGTACTACAAGAACGTGCTGGCGAAGATGGGGAAGAAGCAAGACGACTGGTTCAAGCTTTACATGGAGCCGGGAATGGCGCACTGCGGCGGCGGGCCCGGTCCGAATCAGTTTAATAAGATGGGCGTGATTGAACGCTGGCGCGAGGCCGGGCAGGCTCCAGAAGCCATCGTCGCGGAGCACGTCACCGGAAGTAACGTCGATATGACGCGTCCGCTGTGTCCGTATCCGCAGGTTGCGGTATACGGTGGCGCCGGGAGCACCAACGACGCTGCGAGTTTTTCCTGCAAAGTGCAGTAGGCTATAGGGCCGGTCTGGAGGCCGGCCCTATGCCCAGTACCGTTACGCCGATGCCGGTGCGCCCATTTCCATTTGTGGCCGCACTTCGACGGTCCCCCGGCGCGCCGACGGAATCTTCGCCGCGATCGCGATCGCTTCATCCAGGTCCTTGGCCTCGATCAGATAATAGCCGCCGAGTTGCTCGCGCGTTTCCGCGAAGGGCCCGTCAGTAACCAGGCGCTTGCCGTCGCGAATCCGGACGCTGGTCGCCGCTGTCGTCGGCTGCAACCGGGATGCGGTTTTATAATGACCGCTGGCCTGAATCTCCTGGCTGAATTGCGCATAGTCGCTCATCAGCTGCCGGCCTTCGGCCTCGGTCATCTTTTCAAAGCTCTTCTCTTCGTCGTAGATCAATAGCAGGTATTTCATGTTGTGAACCTCCGTCAGTAAGTCGAACGGCGGGTGCCGGAATCGACAGGTATACCAAAAATATTTACAATCGGGCATGTCCCCCGATGAAGCCGCAGATGAGGCGGTCGATGCGATCTGGCGCTCCGATTGGGGGCGTATCCTCGCCACGCTGATCCGACTCGTGGGCGATTTCGAAGTAGCCGAAGATGCCGTACAAGAAGCCTTTACGGCCGCCGTGGACCAGTGGAGGAGCTCGGGCGTTCCCGAGTCACCTCGCGCCTGGATCATCCAGACCGCTCGTCACAAGGCTATCGATCACATCCGCCGCCGGGCGCGCCTGGAAGAAAAGCTGGAGTCGTATGCACCGCCTCAGATCTTTCAAACGCCGGACTATGACGCCGCCGAAATAGCCGACGATCGTCTTCGGCTGATCTTCACCTGCTGCCATCCGGCCCTCGCTATCGAGGCGCAGGTTGCGCTAACGCTGCGTACACTGGGCGGCCTGGAAACGGAAGAGATCGCGCGCGCCTTTCTGGTACCGGAAGCGACCATGGCGCAACGGCTGGTCCGTGCCAAGCGCAAGATCCGGGATGCTGGCATTCCCTATTCGGTGCCGGCCGCCGGCGACATGCCGGGGCGGATGGAGGCAGTTCTGACGGCCATCTACCTCATCTTCAATGAAGGCTACGCGGCCACCCGAGGCGAGAAGCTTGTCCGCACCGATCTCTGCTCCGACGCCATCCGGCTGGCGCATCTGATCCGGACGCTGATTTCGCCGACGCCCGCGGAAGCCACTGGATTGTTGGCCCTGATGCTGCTTCACGATTCACGGCGAGCCGCGCGTCTCAACGAGACCGGCGATCTGGTGGTGTTGGAGGAACAGGATCGCAGCCTTTGGGATCATCGCAAGATTTCCGAGGCGCTCCCGCTGGTGGAGGAAGCGCTGCGGGGCGGTCCCGGTCCTTTCGCGCTTCAGGCAGCCATCACCGCGCTGCATTGCCAGGCTGCGCGGGCCGAGGACACCGACTGGCCGCAGATCGTGCGGCTCTACGACGTTCTCGATCGTATGCAGCCGTCACCTATCGTTTCGCTGAACCGCGCTGTGGCGGTTGCTATGGTCGACGGGGCAGCGCAGGGTCTGGTTCTGATCGATGCGCTGGCCGCCGCCGGCGACCTCGACAACTATCACCTGCTACATGCCGCACGTGCGGATTTGCTGCGCCGCATCGGATCGTCCGGGGAAGCGGCCGAGAGCTATAGACGAGCACTGGCCTTAGTCAGCAACGACAGTGAGCGCCGATTTTTAGAGCGCCGCCTGCGCGAACTTTGAGCGAATGCGGCGAGTCAAAGCGACAGCTTAAGGTAAATGGCGCCCGGCGTCGGATCCGAGGAATACGGAGCGGTCTCTGAAAAACCCATTTGAGCGTACAACCGGAGAGCGGATTGCATGGATTCCAAGGTGTCAGCGTACATCTCTTTGTACCCTTCGGCACGCGCATGCTCGACCAGACTCTTGAGAAGTGCTCGGCCGACGCCACGACCTCGAAACTGCGGGCGGACATAGAGCCGCTTGGCTTCGCAGGCGCGCTCATGAAGAGGACGTAGAGCAGCAGTACCGGCCAGGTCGCCTTGAACCAGGGCTAATAATAAGCGGCCCTTGGGATTCGAGTAGACGCCCGGAAGGGATCTGCGCTCTTCCGCAAAGCCTTGAAAGTCCGCTGGAAACCGCAGGGAATCCCAGTATTCGCTCCAGAGCTGCCGGACGGATTCCATCTCTTGGGGAGATGCCAGAATGACCGTGGCATCAGGATTTGCGCTCATCTGCGGCGCCGATTCCGGGGCTGATGAATTCTACTTGCCAGTATAAGTAACGCGCCAAATGACCTTGGCGCCATCGTCAGTCACCAGCAAGGAACCATCTTCGGCGACCGCCACGCCCACGGGACGTCCCCAGACGACGCCGTTGGTGGAGAAGCCGGTCAGGAAATCTTCATACACTCCGTTGGACTTGCCTTTATCGAGTGGGATTCGGATAACTTCATGGCCCGAGCCCGCGGCGTGATTCCAGGAGCCGTGTTCAGCGGCGAAGGCATCGCCCGCATATTCCTTAGGAAATTGCTTGCCGTCATAGAAGGCCATGCCCAGCGAGGCGCTGTGCGGTTGGACCAGAACGTCGGGCACGATCACTTTGTCTTTCAACTCGGGGTGCTTGCCCGCATGCTTGGGATCGTAATTGCCGCCGATGTAATACCAGGGCCACCCGTAGAAACCACCGCGCTTGACGCTAGTGACGTAATCGGGAACCAGATTGTCGCCGTAGGTGTCGCGCTCATTGATGGAGGTCCACAGCTCGCCTGTTTCCGGATTGATCGCGAGGCCGACGGGATTGCGAATCCCCGATGCGTAAATTCCGACGAATTTGCCTTCGGGAGTGTACTCCAGGATGTTGGCGCGATGGAATTCCTTCTCATCGTCGTTGTTATTGGACGCCGAACCGACCGCCAGGAACAGGCTCTTGCCATCCTTCGAGAAAACGATGTCGCGGGTGGAGTGGCCGCCGCCCGCCGGGATGTCGGAAATGAGCGTCTGAGCCGGGCCGGTGGCCTTCAGGTCGCCGTTCTTGTAGGGGAACCGGACCAGCGTGCTGGTGTTGGTCACGTAGACCCACTGCGGATTTGGTCCGGGCGGATAAAAATTGATTCCGAACGCGGCGGGCATAGAGGCAAATACAGAGGATTGCTGGGCCTTGCCGTCGGCGGTGATGCCGCGAAAGATCTTGACGCCGCCGGAGGCGCCGCCGGTGGTTTCTGCAACGAAGACGTCGCCGTTCGGGGCCCTGCGCATCTGGCGCGGATTCGTGAACCCTTCACTCACGTACAAGCTGACTTTAAAACCGGCAGGCGCCTGCGGCATCGCGTCCGGCGGGCGGACCGCACCCCTGCCGCCAGGAGTATTGCCGGAAGGCGTTTCGCCGGGCTTAGGAAGATCCTTGGCCGTGATCTTGTAGGCCACGCCGGGCTTCAGCGCGGCCGTGGTGCTGAAGGCCTGCTTGCCGGTCCGGACGGTCATGCCATCCGTCTTGGCGGCGTAGAGTATCAAACTTGCCGCCAAAAGCAGCAATCCGGCGAGGAGGATCCATTGCGGAAATTTCATGACCTAAGATTATCGCAGCGGGAGATGAGGCACAAACTGGACCAGGCTTCACGGAAGGAAGCTATCTTTCGATACTTTCCTTTTACAGCAACCGGCGTGATGATAGAATTTCTGAAGCGTCGTGGGCTTCTTCCTCCGAGAGCCTGCCGCTTCCTCCAGGGACAATCGGCCGAGCAGAGCGGTTTCGACCGCTGGAAAACGGCCGATTCCCTGGGATTTTGCAACCCCCCAACGCCTCCTGAACTTTCACTGTTTGCCCGCCGCAGGCGGACGCGCGGGCCGTTCGTTGCCGAAGTGATCGGCCAGTTGATCGGCGGTAAATCCCCCATTGGGGCGAGGCTGCTCCGCTAGCATAGTCGCGTTCCAGTTCTCGTAATCCTGGACCAGGCGGCGGTACACTTCCGGTTGGCGATTCTTGAGATTCGCGCGCTCTAGAGGGTCGTCTACCACGTTAAACAGGAAGGTGTTCTCGCGAATCTTCAGATACTTCATATCGCCGTCCCGCATCGCGTGCTGCGACTTCTCGTTGTAGCGCCAGTACAGTTTGCGCGGGACCGGGGCGGCGTTCTGGATCAACGCCGGCAGCAGGCTGATACCGTCTGGAGGGTAGGCGGGGTCGGGCCGGGCTCCGGCAGCGGCCAGCAAGGTGGGAAGCCAGTCCATGCTGATCGCGACTTGCTCCGTGGTGCTTGACGCTTTAATATGGCCGGGCCAGCGAACCAGCGCAGGAATTCTCAAACCACCTTCCAAGAGTTCCGTTTTCTTTCCGGTAAACGGCCACGTATCCGCGAAGCGCTCACCACCGTTGTCGCTGGTGAAGATTACGATGGTGTTGTTCGCGATGCCGGTGGAGGCCAGCGTCTGAAGCACCCGCCCGACCTGCGTGTCCATTTCTCCGACCATGCTGGCGTACGTTTTTTGAGACCCGCCGTCTATATCAAACAAGCCACGGATGCGCTGGGACTCCGCCTCATCATGGGGGCCCTCCCAGGGCCAGTGGGGCGCGTTGAAGTGAAGGCTCAGCAGGAACGGCTTGCGCTCCGCGGCGTAATCGCTGATCGTCTTTACGGCGCGATCGCCCACCAGAGTGGTGAAGTAGCCGGCCTGCTCCACGGGCGCGTCATCATCCCATAAATCGGCCAACGCATTGGGACCCGTACCAGCCTTGTGCGTGAAGTAATCGAGGGCTCCATTGTGGAATCCCCAGAAGTGATCGTAGCCGCTCTTGAGCGGGCTGAAATTCGGCAGATTGCCGAGGTGCCATTTGCCGATCAAGGTGGTGCCATAGCCGGCTTGCCGCAGCAGCGATGGCAATGTGGGATGTTGCGGAGGCAGCCTATATTCGTGTTGCCAGTGCCCAGGGGTTCGGCGAGTCCGATCGGCAGGCGGTACTGATAGCGTCCGGTGATGAGGGCGGTGCGCGTGGCCGAGCAGACGGCCGAGTTGGCGTAGGCCTGCATGAATTTCATTCCCTCGGCGGCCAGGCGGTCGATGTTGGGCGTCGAGTAATCGCGGCGTCCGTAGCAGGAGAGATCAGCATAGCCCAAGTCATCGGCCATGATGTAGACCATGTTCGGCGGCGCGCACTGAGCGCGCGACGTGCGTGCGGCGAGGGCAAGAGCGAGAGGGGTCGCGAGAACCTTGCGTCGGGTTAGAGGATGGGCCACGGAGATATTTTGACGCATTTCGGAGAGGGGTGAAGTGGGTCGCGAATCTCAGGACTACTTGAATGCGGCGCTGCGGCCCGGCCAGCGCCGACCGATAGTGGTTGCGAGGAGGTACCCGAGCGGGCCAATTACCGCAAGGGGCGCCAGGTACGGGAGATGAGCCGGTGGCGGTGGCGGGGGTTGATTGTTCCAAGTCCGCACCTGCCACCACGGCGAGTTCTGCATCGCTAGCGTCGTCATCGCCAAGGCCGAGGACGCCCAAAGCATGGTCCGGAGCGGTAACGGGAGCGCAGCCAGCCGGAGACCCTGACGCATTCCCCAAAGTGAAGGAAGGAGAACCAGGACGGTGTGTACGATCAGCGGGAACACCTCGCGATAGAACGCACCCGAAAACACCGCGGAGTTTGGCGAAAAGTCGTCCGCCCGGGACAGGAGCAACGAACGCCCAAGAAACCGCGGCATGCCCCAGAGTTCCACCGTCACCAGTACGAGACAAAATAAGGCTCCGTTGATCCAGATGGCACGGCGCGAAAGATACCCGAGCACAAAGCCACTGGTCCACGACCAGCAACTCAGCAGCAGGAATTCGAAGAGGACAATCGCGACGTCGTGGGCGAAATCCAGCCGGAACCCAGTGTTCCGAACGTAGGTCCAATCCCAGTTATTCAGGTACAGCCACGAAGTGATGGCGCTACTTTGGGCCATCCGCCTGGAGACCAGGCTGAGCAGGATGCCGAAGGGAGCAACCGCTCCCAACAAGGCCAGCCAAGGCCGCCAGTTCCTCCACAAAGCTGTCTGCCGCCGGAGGGCTAAACCCAGTAGACCGCGCAACGCTCGTCCACTTGTCTCGCCGGATTCCGCGAAATCCCCGCGTACGGCATCCTGTTCGTCGGGCTCGAGCACTCGGGAGACTATGTCCACCAACCGCCACATTGGGGTCATGGCCCGACCATCCTTCGGTTTGCCTCCCAAGTCACGCCACGGCTCACTCGCGTCACCGCGTCGTAGAAAGCCGTGGCGGCCTGAATGCCCTTGGCAGTTACGCGGATCATTCTCTTGGCGCGGCCGCCCCGTTGAGGTGTGGCGTCGCCCATCCAGGTCTTGAGAAGGCCCTTGGTCTCCAGGCGGTCCAGAGTTGTATAAAGGGCGCCGATAGAGCAGCGGCGCTTGGTTGCGCTTTCGATCTCCTGCCGGATCGCAGCGCCGTAGGCTTTTTCTCCCAGTCGTGCGGCTGCGGTGAGCAGAAGGTATTCGAACTCGCCGATCGTCATTACTATCACATTGTGATCGTAATGACAGGGCGTGTCAATGCCCGGCTATTTGCCGCGAGCCGGCACGGGGGCTTGTTTAAGAGAGCGCCGCAGATGATAGGGGATGTCGAGCCGTCAAAAGGCCGCGAACCGGTCACCATTTCGTATAGGCCTTGCCGATGGGCGTCAAAATCTCGTAGGGACCGAGTTTGTCGCGGACGCGAGTGCCATGACGGATGTAACGATTCTAACCTTTAAGTGCTGGGGCTATAAGCATCGAGATACTTCAGGCCAGACCCGGTGTTGTAGAGG
>Ga0105239_10007109_pt1 | contig 12883 bp, 14 predicted proteins | sample KBSC44metaG_FD_92761 | JGI IMG/M metagenome (GOLD analysis project Ga0105239, IMG submission 92761) | Corn rhizosphere microbial communities from Kellogg Biological Station, Michigan, USA - KBS C4-4 metaG | ecosystem: Host-associated > Plants > Roots > Rhizosphere > Soil | place: Michigan, USA...
GTCCGAAGACGATGGCAATCTCTCTTGAGGCCATCAGCGGCCATGGGAGCGCGTAGCTCAGCCGGTAGAGCACGTGACTTTTAATCACGGGGTCCTGGGTTCGAGCCCCAGCGCGCTCACCAATAAAATCAACCGGTTAGCAGGATTTTCGCTTATCCGCCGCGGTTGACGAGGTTAGGTCGAGATTAGGTTCGCCCTGTCCGAATTGTCGACCTATCCACCGCTTTCAACCTGAGGTCACAGCGAGGAACTTGCGGCGACCTGATTCGGTCAATAATCATTCGGCTCAAGCTTACGCGTATGAGCGCATTCGTGTGCTTGGTCTAGCGTTTCGCTGGACCTCATCTTATTGCGGAGTTTTGTTGCCCCGAAAGCTAGCCACTCGCTATCGCCCAAGGGGGACGCTCCGCTCGATAGCGAGTAACTATCTTTCGGGGCTTCAAGGGTAAGCTTGGTGTTGCCATTCGCAGAAGACCTGGACGCGGACAAAATCCACGTCCATGTCCCTACGCAAGTCATCTTTTTGTGCGGCGGGCAAATCTCGAGCCTGGCTGACAAAACGCCGCTATCCCTCCGGGATGCGTTCTACAAGATCAACGACAATCCGGTACTTCGCAAACGCGAGCTGATCCTCGCTGAGGACATCACAGCCCAACTCGCGATCTTTGATAAATATAAGGACGTCCTTGAGTTCGAGACCGACCTCGCACAGATCGTTGAACTGATCATCCTGTTTTGCGAGAGTGAAGGTAGCCTCGCGGAGTTCGGGGCCTTCGCGGTGATCGACGAAATCGCTCAGCGTCTTTTCGTTGTCGTCCGAGAAAAACATTACGAGGACCTGTCGTTCATTAAGCTCGGTCCCATTAGACGCATTCAGAACCGACACGGTAGAGACTCCGTGTTCGTTGTCGACGATGACGACATCGGAATACGAGGAAACTCCGTCAGCAATGTAAATCCCGACACACTGAGGGACCGCCTTCAGGAACCACTGCTGGTGCGCCTGGGGCGGCCGCGCGAACCAACGACTTTCGACGCGACAAGGCCCGGGCACGTCATCAAATTGATCGTTGGGCTAATCCAAGAGTATGGCGCGCTTCAACTTCGGGAAATTCACGCTCTTTTGCGCGGTTTAAGCGTAAACAGTACAACTGACGAGATGATCGAACGATATCTGTTTTGCGCAGAAAATGTCAGCTGGTTGCGTCGCGTCTCCAAAGGATTGTCGGATTACTTCGTGGCTCGTCCTACGAGCACCGACGCCGCAACTATTCACTCCAAGCCGACGGCCAAGGAGCGCAATCGATCACGTCGACGCATGCTGATACGAGAGTATTGGCAGCGCAACGATCCGCAACGATTTAAAGCAATCGCGCAAGGGCTCCGGGGACCGGGAGCATGAGCTTCTTAATGGACATCTTGACTGCAGGCTCCGGGTTGGGCGACCACGACGTAATGAAGATCGTCTGGAGCGCGCCATCCAGATACAAACTCTACGCGATCCCCAAACGCAACGGCGGACAGCGCCTGATCTCTCAGCCGGCACGTGAATTGAAAGCTTTGCAGAGGATCATAACATCAGAGCTTCTTTCAAAGCTCCCGGTACACAATTCCGCGACTGCGTACCGCTCCGGGAAGTCAATAAAGGACAATGCTGCGGCTCACGCAGCCAACGGTCCTATCAAAAAGTACGACTTCAGGGACTTTTTCCCATCCATAGTTGCGCAAGACTGGCGAGCCTACTGCCAGAGAAACCACATCTTTTCAGACCCTAGAGACATCTGGATAAGTACCAACCTGCTGTTTCATCGACGACTGAGTAGTACAAAATTGAACCTCGCGATCGGTGCCCCCTCGTCTCCCTGCCTTTCAAACGTCCTGATGTACGATTTTGATACCCGGCTCTCGGAGCTCGTCGCACAGGAACAGGTGACTTACACGAGGTACGCCGATGATTTGACATTCTCTGCGCGGCGCACCGGGTTTTTAACGCGCGTCGACCGAATGCTTCGTCAGGCTATTCGTCAGACAACCAACCCCACACTTACACTGAACGACTCCAAGACTGTTGCTGCTACGACAAAGTACAAGCGTTTTGTGACTGGCTTAATCCTCACCAACGATCACAAGGTATCGCTCGGCCACGAGCGTAAGCGCAACATCAGGGCGTCGCTTCATCACTACGTTACGGGTCGGCTAGACACCGTCGAACAATCCCGGTTGGCGGGCATGATTGCATTTGCAAGCGATATTGAGCCAGACTTCATAGCCCGCCTCCAAGTGAAATACGGAACGACAGCTTTTCAACAGCTGAAGGCGGTGAGGCTACCTCCCCGACCGCTGGGACCTTAAGCTTAAACACTTCGGCCCGTTGAATTCGGCTCTACACTGTGCATACTTGGGCGACGGCAACTGTGAGAGCACTGCCGTTGTCGCGAAGCTAAGCTGGGCATTTAAGACCGGTATCTTTGCGGTTAGCGACGCGCGCAATCGCGTCGATGAGTACCCCCGTGGTCTCGAATTCTGGATCGGTGCAGCGCGTCCAACGGCCGTACCCAAGAGCGAGACTGGCAGCAACGGTGATGGAGCGCCCCTCAACCGAGGGGGATCACAACCTCAACATGGGGTTCGGCTCCCTTTTTTCACACAGCAAGACAGCAGAACCCCACCATCAGTGGAGTTCAACATGGTTGCACCTTTTTCACCTCTCTCGCAGTTTCAGAAAGCCGACAACGCTGACAAGTGGGAGGGTCTTCAGCCAGGCAGACCAGTTAAAGCAATCCTCCCGCATGGCGCCGATTTGACCCAGACTGGGTTGTCATTGCCCTCCAAACTCGATCTCAAACAGTGGCAAGAGGTCGGAGAACAGCTCTGCAAAATGGACCGCATCATGCAGTGGGCCATTGGGGATTGGTGGTGCTTCGGATACCACGCCTACGGCGACCGACATGCAATCGCGACCGCAAAAGCGCTTCCCTACGAGTTCGGCAGCTTAATGAACTTGGGATACGTCGCGCGGAAGGTCAAAACCTCACTGCGAAATGAGGTTCTGTCGTTCACGCACCACGCTACGGTTGCTCCGCTGCCACCGGATGAACAAAAGGAATGGTTACTGCTTGCCGTTGCCGAAGGGTTGACAGTTAAGCAGCTCCGCGAGCACATCCATAGCAAAGAACAGACGCATCTCAACGAACATCCGGAATTGCGCGCCCGGCAGCGCGCAGAGGACCTGCTGTCGAAAGCTCATCGCGCGCTGCCGCTCCAACAAGATGGTTTTTTGGTAAGCCCGTCTGATCTTGACCTACTCGACGATAGATACGTGCAAGATTTGCTTGCCGCCATTCGGAAGGTTGCAATCATTTACAGCTCAACGGTTGAACAACTGGAGCGCTGTCAGAAGTACCGCTCATCATCTGATGATGTCGCAGAAGACGGCATAATTGTTCAGCAAGCCGCGGAGTAACTTAAATGCCCGCCGCCGCTCTCAATTCCGGGAGGATCGAAAACGACGGCGGGCTCACTGGTCGCGGGTGATCAGCACGACCGGCGCATCCATCGCGTCGGGCTGACTAGGCCCCACCATGAATTTTCGAGGGTTTAATTTATGATGGCGGGCACTCCTCGAATTATCCCGCCCCCGACCGCGGACGGCATGAACGCGGATCGGGCACTCGCCCTCCGCAAAGCCACATTGCGGGGGAACTCTTCATGCGGCTTTCGCCTCTCTATTGATCTCCAAACCTAGGATCGCCTTCGGGTCCGCCGTCGAACGGCGCGGTATGATCAGTCCCAACTCGTCGGCGGCGCTAATCAACGCTTCTTCTTCAACTTCCAACTCATAGAGGCGAACTTTGACGTCCTTCAAGCGCGAGGCCTTTTCGCCGCTCGTGAGCGCCAACGCCGGTTTCGGCATCTCGCTTATGATCTCCTCAAGCCGCTTCGCAAATCGCTCGGGAAACAAATAGGCCATCATCCCCGCCGTGTCCGGTACGGGAACGCTGGAGTTTTCGACGTACAGATCGAACCGAACATCGAACTGATCATGGGTCACAGTCAGTCTTGGCCGAGCAAACCTTCGCTTCTTGTCAATCCATCGCTCTGCTTCGGCACGGATATCAGCCATCGGTAACCCTGCCTGCTGAACGCGCAAGCGCTCAGATACCGCAGCCGCGATCTCTCCACGAACACGATCAACCGCGACCGCGTGCGTCTCGCCCGGCTTGAGCTTCGCCTTTGCCTCCTTTGCATCGCTCAGGAAGATGTTCGCGGGTAGCTTGGCCAGGTATCGGCTGATCGCTGCATTGATGTCGGCGCACTCGCGATGACGATCGGAGTGCTGTTCCTGCTTCTGCCGCAGCAGCGCCATCTCCTCTAGATAGGCTTCCGCTCTTTCCCCGCTTGGACTGTTAGACAGCAAGCGCTGTAGTTCACCAATTCGCCGTAACGTTGATGAAATCAACGCCTGTGCTTGCGCTTCTGCATCAGCGAGGCGCAATATCTTGGTCTGGACGCCTTTCGGTAGTTTAGGTCCCTCGATCATAATCGATGATCTCCCTCATTAGACCTGCCGAGCTCACGCAACAGGTCGTTGCTTACTGCTTCCATGCGTCACGGAGCCGTTGATCCCGGTGCGCGAGAACCTGCTCCGGCGACTGAGGTGCGGACGATGTTGCGGGCGTGTTATCACCTGCGGGGTGCCGCCATGCGTTGCAAAGCGCCGTATTCCGCGCGTCGCGAAGCTGCTGCAACTGCTCACGCGTCGGCGGCTGACTAGCATCCGTGAGGAATGCGCCGCCGACCGTGCGTCCATCCATCATGGGCATCCGGACAACCAGCTTGTCCCCGTCCACGAGCACGCCATTGCGTTGGACGCGCCGACCTTCCCTATCAAAAACATCGTGTACAGTCGTCATCTCAAAAGTCCTCTCGTTGCCAGTAGGTGATTGATCGTTCGAGCGCTTGCGCTCTGTTCATTTCCGCGGAACTCTTCCGGACTTCCGACCCAGGCCAATGAGGCATCATATTTGTAGCGACGGCTCGTCAGATGGACCAAGGCTCCCGCTGCTGCGTTGCAGACGTCGTCGTGGCCGCCGCGCGGGGGATGGTCGATCACTTCACGCGATGATCCGCGTGTCATCGACCGTTCCAGCGCGGTGAACTGTAACGTCATGCGTTCGTTATCTAGGAGTTCGACGCGCTTGGAGTTGAGCATCGGCAAGAACTCCGCATAGATCGCGGACTTGCGCTTCGCGCTCTGTTGCAACGTCACTCCGTATTTCGCAAACGCATCCACGACGAACCCGCCCGCATAGCCGTCACCGATGAGGAAATTGACCCCGTAAGCTTTGAGGATGTCGCAGTATTCCTTTACGACGACATCGGTGTTGAACGGCGGGCGGGTTTCCTTCAACACGTCCAAGATACCGAGGTCGCGTTCCTTGTGCGCGATCCCCATGCAAAAACTGTCCTTACCGGTCCCGCCGGCGGCGTCGATGAAAGCGGAATATTTGATGCCGGGCGACGGCTGCAGCTCGTGCCGGCCATCAACAACGCAGGCTTCGACAGACTCGCGAGTGACAAAAGACGAGACATCACTGCGGAAGACAGCGCCATATTCCGCCGAGGCCGCGACCGGATCGTCCTTATAGGCATCCTCGATGATCGTTCGGTCAATCTCAGGGTTCATCACATCGGTTGGCGCCTGCCAGACCAAGACGCGATCAGACTCGGTGCCAAAGTACCGCTTATAGTTCTGGTACAAGACGCCGCGCTTCGCATAGGGCGATGACGCGCAGAGGAGAACTGCATTCGGTATGGTCGCCATTGCGGGCTTGATCGCGGCAATGACCTCGGCATCAGGGTTTGCCGTGTCCTCCGACTGCCAAAAAGCTATCTCATCGCACAGCGCCGCAACGACGGTCCGCCCGCGAACAGACCTGAAGGATGCGGTCGTTACCTCGATTGCGAGGGAGTTCGAAAGTTCAAGACCGTGCTGGTTCTCGCGCTGCACCATCCGCGAGAGCATCGGAATGCGTTTAAAGAACGCCTTCACATAACGGAGGATGGTCTTAGCTTGCTCACGATCTGCGGCAAGAACCTGGATCACACCGCGTTCGCCGGGATCAAGGTAATCCGAGTAATCAAAGAAAGCTGCAAGCCAGGTAGCGATCAGAGCGAGCGCCCGGCTCTTCCCTCCTCTACGCCCGACGCAAAGCCAAGCCTCAGAGAATGGCTTGCTCGGTTCCGTCTCCCGCTTCGTGCATTTCTTGAAGATGTCGAACTGCGCACTCGACATCGGCAAGCCGAAGAGCGCCGCAATGAACGAGAACCACGCATTCCAGGACGCATGCGATCGAAAGAAGGGTTTGAAGAGATTGGGATCGCGGATCGCGTCTAGGAGTGTGAGGCCGGAGTGCCTTATCTTCTTTCGAGGTGTGGTGGTCTGGGTGTCGTCATCAAGCCGGATGCGATGACGACGAGTGCCCATCAATCATCATCCTCGTCGAGGCGCTGCCTGCGAGACCGGCTTGCGTATTCCAACGGGCTGGGAAGGTCGTCGTAGTCGTCTTTCGTGGCATCGCGCGACAAACCTGCGTCGCGCATGGAGCGTCGCATTGAGTTTGCGAGCCGCTGGTATTCCAATCGATCTTTCGGTGTGAGGCGCCCCGACTGCGCATATTCCGCCTGCAAGTCCTCAAGCTGGGTTTGCAGGAGTGCGACATCTCGGATCAACGCACGCTGCGACTGCGAAATCCTGTTCTCGCCTCCCGCCTCCTCGATGTAGAGTGAGACCAAATCCTTGAAGCGGCGCCCATGGGACGACCTCATGTCGAGGCGATCGGGAAACAGACGCCTGCCCGACGTGACGGCCGACCTCGTCCTCTTCGTCCCTTTCAAGGTGCCGTGCATGGCATCATCCCGCGCTCATATCTCCCTCGATCCGCACGCGATTTCTCGTGTCGCGTTTGGACCGATTTAGGGCGCGAAACATAATCTGCAATCTGACCTCAAGACTAGCCACGTGGCGGAACACCTTGAATTGCAGGTGATCCGGCATCTCGCCACGTGATACGAGTTCACAGAACTGGCAAAATGTCCTGATTTGAAAACGCACCCGGCGATGACATCTCAAAATTTCTGTTGATGCGAGATGCGCGGCTGCCAGTGATTTTGAAGGTGATCGCGGGCTCGTTTTCGGAGCGCTCTGGAGATCGTTTTTAAGCTCATATCCGGACGCGCTTCCTCGATCGACTACGTCGATGTTTCTCCAATGCGTCGAGATCGACAAGACCGATCGACACGAGCAGTTTGACTGCTTGGACGAATTCCGTTCGGATCGTCGAGACGGCCACGCGAGAGACAAGGTACCCGTCACGTTTCAATTGCGCACACATCTCCTCAAAGTTCATGCCGTAATCGATGTATAGGCGCCGAATACGATCCTTGATGTCATTGGGTCTTTGTCTGCGTCCCCTTTCGAGCGTTCCTCTTTTGCGGAATTCGACGGGGGCAGTGTCGGCTTGGTCGGATTTGGATCGGGCTTGCTCGGACGCAAGTGCTCGTCGTTGCCGGTCGCGATGTTTGGCACCCTTGCCGGCGTGGGTGTAGTCGTTGTTGAATTCCATTGGATGTCCCTCGGGTCTGTCTGTCGAGGGTGTGGTATCGTAACGCCTCCTGCTTCCCTGTCACGCCGCCGATCTTGAAGATGTCCCGATCCCTCCTTGTTCTTCTGCGGTGCTGGGATGTCGATTGCCGCCCGGCGGAGCGGTTCTGGGCGGTGGTACGTCGTCGAGACGTATCTTTCTGCGTTCCATCCGGTCTAGCGGCTCTGGGACGGGCTTCGTTCGTATGAGGAAACGTCGGCGGTTCCTTCAAACTGCCCCGATGTTTATCAACTCGCCCCTAGCGAGTATTCCAGTTCCGATGTATCAACAACCAGTAGTGAAGCCTCGATGGATTGCACATGAGGATACGTCACCTCTGGGTTGTCTCTTTGATTTTTTGCACAGTTGGCGTTGATCAGGCGCGAGCAACCGAATTCAACAAACAACAACTGCTCGAATTGCTCGAATTTGTGGAGAAAACTTGCAGAACGGTCACGGAGGCCAAGGGCAGTTCTACAACGGCGCAAATCGAGGGTACCGTCAAGGCTGACCTACCAGGCCTGATGAAGAAACTTCTTAATGCTGGCGCTTCGACGACCGGCAAGATCGAGCATGATAGCTATGAGGGATTGAGCCGGGAGGCTACCGCAGCTGCAATGGCAGACTCACTGCATTGTAGAGAACGTCTCACCCAGAAAATGCTCGAGCTTCTTAGCAAGAACGATACAGCTCCCTCGCAGCCAGCCCTAAAACAACCTGCACAAGAGCCCATCCAAAACCTCGAAACTGTACAAATATACAATTTGCGTCCTTCACAATGGTTTGAGGTCGGAGGGCTGGCGAAGAAACTGGCGAGTAGCAAGGAATTTTTTGCATGGGGCGAAAACGACGGTGCGTCGGCAGAATTTATGATCGACGGAAGCATCTCATTGCCCGATCTTGGCGTTATCCCTTCCCGCACATCGATCCTAACAAAGCCAGAACTAGCCATTCCGTCCAACGTGCATGTATCGGGATTTAAGATTTTTACCATGCTTCAGAAGCTTTGCTGGGACAGCGACATCTGGAACAGCCTTTGGTCGTTAGCGAACAAGAGATGGGCGCATCGGGGCAACCAGTTCAGCCGAGTGGAATTCGGACAAGACAAGAGTCTGCCATGGCGTGCAACAATCACGGCGATCAGCGGACCTACTCGCGGCTATCTGAGCGGTAGTAGCATCTCAGCTGATCCTCCGGCGTGCAGCATCGAAATTATTTATGATCTTCCATATTTTTATCCAAACGGTCCCCTTCGAGGCGACTAGCTGGTCTTTTTTTGCTCAGCGCGCGGCAAATCATCTGTTTGTGGCAAATTGCGGTGGCAGCTTTCGTGGCATCGTCGTGCCGGTTCGGATTATGCTGCCAGTTCGTCAGTTGGTACCCCTTCCGTATAAGCTGGTCGATTTTTTTCTTTTCCAAGGCAAGTGCCTGAGCGCGATTTAGCGGCCGCCTCGTGCTGGAAAAATGTATACGGGAAACTTTGTCCAATACGGCCATCACGCGAACGCTAAGGCTTTTGGTTCTCAGTTTGGCTGCCGTCAACGACCGCACGTAACGCAATCGGTCTGAGGCTCGACGGTCTCGCCCTATGCCGACGTAGAATGGATATCCGTCCGCGCGGAATGTGTAGACGAAGAAATCGCGCTTTCGAGGGTGGGCGGGCTTGGGCATGGTCTTTGGGCCGCATGGTCGGTAGGCAACGCTGGTTTGAAACGGCATGCTGCTCTCAGTCTCCTAACAAGTGCTGAACTCGCAGTCGCGGGCAGGAGGCATGTTCATGTCCCCCTAAAATACAATTCTTTACATCCAACATCCTGATTTCCTTCATAATCTTCTTCCTACCGACCGAACGACGTTCAGCACCCCACGTGAGTACCTTGGGGAAGCGAACGAGATCGTTGTTGGTGTGGAGTCTGACGCGGTGCAAATCGTGCACACGCTGCACCCAGTCTAATTGATCGCAGCGCTTGATCTTCGAGATCAGTGCCCTTGCCTCGTCGCCCTCTTCTTGCCTCCTTATCTTGCGGAAAAGGCGGCGTTCAAAATCCTCTCGATCAAACTCCACGAAACGCAGGTGCCGCGATAGGATTTCGGATGGATCGAGATATTCCAGGTCATGGGGATCGATATGACGGATGGGATCGCCTCGCATTCTGAAATCCAAGTGCGCGGGTTTGAAATCTGCGAATAGCTTGGACGTGAGGTCCCAGTACACGCAGATATCCCGCGGCGCTCCGTTTATGTGCGCATGCTTGACGAAGTAGTACCCTGTTGATCCATCTGCGTTCCGAATGGGCATTATCCTCTGCGCATCTCGATGGATCATCAGCATGTGCTCTTTGATGAACCTGAATTGCTCCTGCGGTGTCATCATCGGATCGCGGATCACATCGCAAGCGATATCGAGTCGGTATATGCTCCCGCAGTATTTGTCGCAGAGGTTTGCTATTTCGCGTAGGAGCGCTCTTTGCGGGCACTGAAAAGCAACGAGCAGGTATATTTTCTTCCTGTTGCGATAGTAGTGGGGCTTCGCGCCGTACAGTTCGCAAAGCCAGCGCCAATCCTCTTTGCGAAGAGCGACGACCGGAAAAAACACAATGATAGTGTCGATGTAGCATAGGAATTCGATGATGGGTTGCGCGGTCTTGAATGCGCGCGCGTGGCGTCCTACAATCTTGTGCATCGATGATCGCCTATGCATGGGGGTGCCTGCCTCTGCACTTCAGGTGCATCGGGATTGAGCTTTCCAAGTTGCTCGGTTCGCAGACGACATGGCCCCGCCTGCTCGCAACAGGACGGGGCCATTGCCTTGTCAGGGTGTCGAAGCAGTCTCGGGCTCGATGCCCGCGAGCGCGTTCACATCGCAGACGCGATAGAAAACGTTCGACGCAGGACCATTGAGGCGGATGACTTTGAGCGGTCCTCCCCTGTGATCCTCGAGCTTCTTGAGCGTGTCGATGTGCCGGCCAAGAATGCGCGCGGCCTCCTTGCGGGAGACGATCTTGCGCTCCTCAGTGATGGGTTTCGGTTTGTTGGGGCCGCGTGGGACGATCTTGCGTGCGGTCGTTTGCGTCTTCGTCATGACAATGACCAATAGCTATCGCATCCCATCCTGTGATGGGCGTGCGAGAGAATTGGATCACGAAGCTGTCGCGATCGAAGACCGATCGCCACCGATACGGTCGTCACCGCTCGTGCGGTCGTCCGGAATGTTCGCAGGAGGACACGGGGGGATCAAGAGGAAAATCGATGAACATCAATGACTAGCGCGGATCGTGACGGAAATTTTTGGGGCCTCGTCCAGAACGCGCTAGGACCGTCGTACAGCGGCGTGCCCTCGCTTCCCTCCCTTCCCCCTCCTCCTGATCTAAAATCGAGTGAGGCGCCCCTCGCACCGGCGATCTGTCAACGTCGCAGCGCAACGACGTTCCCCCCGCTCTTCGCGTCGAGGATGCGTCCGATCAACGTCGCGAGCGCTGTGAGGGCTTGGGCGCGCTCTAAATCGTATGCATGCCGGTCGTAAACGCCTTGGACGCCAGGGATCGCATGTCCCAGGACGCGTTCCGCGATGTCGGGACGGACCTTGGCGCGTGACATCAGGGAGCGAGCCGTCCTGCGGAGATCGTGCAACGTCCAATGTGGGATGTCGGGTTTGATTTGCGCCATCGCTTCATCAAGAGCACTTTTGCCGCCGCCAAATACAGAGAAACTCCCATAGTGCTTGCCTGGATCGCTGCGGCTGGTTTTGAAGGAGGTCGGGAAAACGTACTCGTTCGTCCGCAGCTCGCGCTGCGATTGGACGACAGCAACGGCGGGTTTGGGCAATTTGAGCCGCGCCGCGTTGCCCTTCTCGCGGTCTTCGGTTGCGATGATCCAGATATCGCCATCGAGATCGTCCCACCGCATGGTCGAGACTTTTGTCCGACGCTGAGCCGTATAGATGAGCAATTTGACAAGATTGCCGAATGTGCCCAGCCCCTCGCACGCTGCGAACATCGTACGGATTTCATCATCCGACAGGATGCGGTCACGGGCACGCTCGGAGGGATTTTCGATCCTCGCCATTCCTTCCCGAATGGGCGAGGAGTAGTCGTCATGGGCGACGGCATATTTTCCCATCAAGCGCCGCAGGATAGCGAGTGTGACATCTGCAGCCCTCGGTCCACGTGTCTCCTCGATTTCGTCCAGCAGGTCGGATACGTCTGAGCGCCGGATCGTTTCGAACGGCTTGCTCCCCCATTTGGGGTACAGGCGCTCGATCATCTTGCGCATTGCAGGAGCCGTCCGCCGCTTCCCGTCAACGAAACGCTTCAAATGCCGTTCTGCGACGATTTCGAACGTTTCGCTGTGGGCTGCGGCTTGCTTCACGCGCTCTGCAAGGATCGTGGATTTGTTCGCCCGGAAGTTCCCAGCCGCATCCCTCGCGGCTTTGACCGAGACGTGGCCGGGCTGGTTTGGCTTGAAATATCCCAAACCTTCGGACTTGGTCTTTCCGTCGACGTAGTACAGGACGCGCCAAGCCTTCGATCCAGTCTTGTTGATACGAAGGACCAGTCCAGCCTGCCTCCTGTCGTAATAGACGATCTGTTTCCCGATCTCGTTCTTGAGAAGCTTGAGCTTCGCAACGGACAGTTCGGTAAACAGTCTGACACGATCCGGTTTGGCCGATTTGTTACGCACGTCCCAATCCCCGCGAGATTAGGTCTGAGGTGAGGTCCAGACCGTTCCCTGTCGATCAGCGGAGATCATCGATTATCACTGATAAATCCCCATAAGTTATTGAAATAATGAACGATTTAGCCATTAGGTTCAAGGGGGATCATCGACTATCGGGGATAGGAAATACGACTTTTAATCACGGGGTCCTGGGTTCGAGCCCCAGCGCGCTCACCAAAGCACTGACCGTATTTTCGGGGTTAAGCTTCTGTACGAAGAGCGAAGGCGAACGAAAAAGACGCCTAGCTCGCGACTCCGATCAGCTAGAAATTGCGTGCCGGTAATTTGATCGAAGGCTGACTGACGAACAATCCGGGCTACCGTGCCGTAGCTCGAAGGACGTTGCAGCTCACGCGAACAGCTTGTCGATGTCGTCCTGGGAAATCGCCACGCCCGGCCGCTTCGGGCCCTCCATCAAGTTCGGTGCATCTGGAACAGCGAGGTCGGCGGCCAGCCGCGCCAGCTCCTCCTTTCCCCACATCCGGACCAGCCTGTTGATGTGATCCTCCATGAACTGCAGCGAC
>Ga0105239_10007110_pt1 | contig 12878 bp, 11 predicted proteins | sample KBSC44metaG_FD_92761 | JGI IMG/M metagenome (GOLD analysis project Ga0105239, IMG submission 92761) | Corn rhizosphere microbial communities from Kellogg Biological Station, Michigan, USA - KBS C4-4 metaG | ecosystem: Host-associated > Plants > Roots > Rhizosphere > Soil | place: Michigan, USA...
CAACGCGCCGGCGCCCACGGAAGTCAGAGTTACGCCGACACCCAGCAGGATGCCCGTAGCCACGGTCAACAGGGTGGTCCAGCGCTCGGTGCGTTTCAGCCACACCGAGGCGAATCTCAATCCCAACAGGCGCAGCGGGTTCTGAAGTAACAGTGCCACGGCCGCAACGGCCAGAATCACCGCCAGGCTGTGCGAGATGGCCGCATCGACCACACCCGGCGTGCGCCGCGTCAGCCAGAACCACAGCACAATGAGGGCCGCGCCCGGAATGCTGCCGAGCGCCAGGCGGCTGACAATGCGCCAGTCCACCCGCCGGCTGTAGCCAAAGGACGCCGTGGCCACCAGTTTCGTCGTTGCCGAAAACACCAGGTCGGTGCCCACCGCCATCACGGGCGACTGCCCGAATAGCAACACCAGGATGGGCGTCATGAGTGAGCCCCCGCCCACTCCGGTCAACCCGATCATGGCACCGACAAAAAGACCCGAAAGTATGTACAGCAGCGATTCGACCACGGTGGCGTAGTCTACGCTGCCCGCGCACCTGACTTACGGCGCCTCTACCGAATGGCTTAGATCAAATTCCCATATTGTTATGCCCGGTAGCGGCACGCTCACGGGGACTGGGCGGAGCGCGGCTCGTGGCAATCACCGACGGCCGCAGCATCGAGGCACTCGCCGTCCTCGATCTGCACCGTGACGTGCTCCACTCCGAAACGGCGCCGCAGGGTGCCGGTGACATTTTCCAACACCACTTTCCGGTCGGCGCCATCGACACAATCAGCGTGCAAGGTGACTATCGGTGACTCGCCGGTCAATGACCAGGCATGAATGTGATGGATGCTTCTCACGTTCGGCAAACCCGCGAGCTCGCGCTCGACGGCGGCGGCATCGAACCCACGCGGAGTCCCTTCCAACAACACCTGGGCCGAGTCCTGGGTCAACTGCCAGCCGGAGCGGAAGATCAACGCGGATACGGCCAACGACAACAGCGGATCGGCCGGATACCAATGGAAGTAGAGAATCAGGGCCGCGCCGATCATGGCCGCCACCGAGCCGATCAGATCGCTCAAAACATGCAACCGCGCGCCACGCTCATTCAGCGAGCTGCCGCCGGACAACACCAGGAAGGCCCCCAGGTTGGCCACGCCGCCGGCGAACGCCACACCCAGCATCAGTCCACCGTCGACCTCGGGCACTGACATGAGACGCCGGGCGGCCTCGATCACCACGCCGACGGTAATACCGATCAGCAGCAAGCCGTTGGTGTAAGCGGCGAGCGGCTGGTAGCGGCGATGACCGTAAGTGCGATCCGGACGCGCCGGTCGACGGCTGACACGGATCGCCAGCACCGCCAGCACCAGCGAGCCGCAGTCCGCCAGCATGTGCGCGGCTTCGGCGAGCAAGGCGATGGAATGCGACAGCAGTCCTCCAGCCGCCTCGAGCACCGTGAAGCTCGCCAGGATAACCAAGGCCCACCAGAGGCGCCGCTCACTCGCATTTTGCAAATGATGGTGATGATGGCCGGCGTGCCCGTGGCCCGGGTGATCGTGCGAGTGATCCGAGTGATGATGATCGTGCTCGTCATGGTGATGGTCGTGATCATGCTCATGCTCATGATCACGGCCGTGCTCGTGGCCGCCGCTCATAGTGCCGCTGAAGTTCCGCAAAAAGCCCAGGCTCAGTGAGAGAAATATAGCACGACTTGCCTACTGTGTATAAACGGTATATACAGTATGCATGCCCAATTCAATCTCCCTGAGCCTGGGTCCCATTTCCGCCGCGGTTCCGGGCGCGCTCTACCAGCAGATCGTCGCCGCGGTAAAGCGTGAAGTCGGCGCGGGGCGGCTCGCACCAGGCAGTGCCCTGCCTTCGTTTCGCGTGCTGGCCGAGGAACTGTTGGTCAGTGTGATCACGGTGAAGCGGGCCTACGAGGAGTTGGAACGCGAAGGCATCATCTATCGGCGCCAGGGGTTGGGGACATTCGTCGCCGAGTTCGGCCACGACCGCACTCGTGCCGCCCATCGCGCGGCCGCCGCGCAGGCCATCACCCACGCGATCCAAGCCGGCCGCGAGGCAGGCATGACGGACCGCGAGTTGCTGCAAACCTTCAAGGACGCACTGAAGCCATCACAGAGTCGCGATGTCTCGCAGAGGAGAGCCGGATGAGAGAGCCAGCCATTACCCTCCAACAACTACGCAGGAACGTCAGTGCGTCGTTCTCCCTGGGTCCCTTGTCCCTCGAGATTCCCCGCGGCTCGGTCTGCGCGCTGGTCGGTCCCAACGGGGCCGGTAAGACCACCCTGCTGAATCTTCTGATTGGAACCGGTGCGGTCGATGCCGGCTGTGCCAGCGTGCTCGGCGAGGATGTTGCGACGGCCGCGGTCGAGATCAAACGCCACACGGCCCTGGTGAGTCCCGACATCAGCTACCACGCCTGGGGAAGTGTGGGTCGGGCCATCGATTTTGTGAGCGGCTTTTATCCGGACTGGGACTCGCAGCGCTGTGAACAGTTGTTGGCTCGCCTGGGATTGCGACGCCAGGAGCGCATTGACACCCTGTCGTTTGGAGCGCGCGTCAAGCTGTCACTGGTCCTCGCCCTGGCCCGCGATGCCCAACTGCTGCTGCTCGATGAGCCGTCCATCGGACTCGACCCCCTGGGCCGCCAGCAATTGTTCACCGAGCTCATGGCCTTCATGCAGAACGAGGCGCATACGATTGTCATCTCCTCACATCAGCTCGCCGAGCTCGAACGGTATGCGGACTACGTCACCATTCTGAACCAGGGACAAATGGTGGCCTGCGGGGCGACGCCCGATCTGCTGTCGCGTTATGCCGAACTCGATGTGCTGCTCGATCGCGACGAGATCACCGACGCTTCAGGCCTGCACCTGCTGTCGTGGGATGGAAAACGCGCCCGGGTGTTGCTGGATCGGTACGCGCTGGCGTCCACCGGAAGTGAGGACCTGGGCCATCTGCAAATCGTCGGCGAGCGCAGCCTGACTCTCGAGGAGCTGCTCGTCGCCCTGGTGAAAAGCAACAGCGGCATACGGTGGCGGCCGCGCATGGGATTGACATGAATCGACACGCCTGGCGGGTATTGACGGACTACCTGGCGCGTACGGCCGGCCTGTGGATGTTGGTCACCCTCGTTCAGATCATTCAGAGCGTGACCTTCTGGGCCACGGGTGTCTTGCGGGTACCGCTGCTCGGGGTGGTACTGGCACGCGTTGCCTATACCGCGCTCGCCGAACAACCCCGCGGAGTATTGCGAACACTGCCACTCACACGCCGGGATGGAGCGCTGATCCACTGGTGGGGGACCTTCGGACTGCCGGCGCTTGCGGTGGCGTTCTGCATGATCTGGGCAGCGATGCTCTGTGCTTACAAGAATTGGGCAGTGCCCAGTCCTGCCTGGCTCGGCACGTGCGTAGTCACTGTGATCGCCGTACTGGCGTGGTTGAGCGCGCTCGAGAAGGTGTTAGGTTACCCGGGCGCGGCGGGCTCGCGCGGATACGTGCCTCTGGTTTGGGGAGCCCTCGCCATCGCCGCACTCGTGGGACTTCCCACGGGAGAGTTGAGCACCCCCGTGTTGCTACTCATTGCCGCCGGCGGTATGGGTTTGAGTGGCACCGCGAGCTTGCTCGCAGGGCAGCGGCCTGCACAGCCCAACGCGGGTGACAGCCGCATCTCACGGCTCCCTCTGAAAGGCTGGGCCGTCATGCTCGCCGAGGCCGGACGCACGACGGTCACTATCGCTGCTGTCGCCCTCGTCGCAACCGCCGTCATTCACAAGGCCATCTCGCCATGGGCACAAACGAGCCTGCACGGAGCGGTCATCTGGCTGCTGGTTTCCACCATAGCCGTAGCGACCTGCCTGTCGATGCGCCGCTGGGTCGAGACGGTACGCTCGCTACGTATATTGCCCATCAGCGCACATCGCCTCGCACTGGCCCTTTATCTGACCATGGTGATGCCGGGTGTACTGACATGCCTGCTGGTCTCGGCGGCGCAGCGACTCTCCCCGGACTGGGGACTCGACATCCCCTGGTACCTGTTGGTCGTGTTTCTTCCCGCCCCGCTGTCCCTGATCCGTTGGCAGCGCCCACCGGAGGCCCGCCCGCACAACCTGCCGCAACAATGGGCTCCGGCCATGAGCCAAGCCGTATGGCCCGCCTGGGCCGGGGCACTGTGTACCTTGCCTGATCTTCCTTTCATGCCTGGCCCGTTCCTTCTGTACCTGACGGCCATTGCCGCGTTGTTTTCAGTTGCTGCTTACCGGGCCCTGCTGGCCGGCATCCGCTCGCCCGACAGATTCGAGCCAGGCGGTGGAACGTTGGAGGCGGTTTAAAGCCCTGTCGGGCACAAAGCGTGCGAGCCCTCCAGGCCTGATCCACAGAGCCGCAGCACGCTATGTCGCACCTGGGCGGTCCCGGTCGCACGCACACTCCATCGGGTGGTTTGGCGCGGCTCAGCGCCCTGGGCATTGTTTTCGGCGATCTGGGCACCAGCCCGCTCTACACCTTGCAAACTGTCGTGCAGGCGGCAGGCGGACCGTTTACACCCGAATTGGGCTTAGGGGTCCTGTCCCTGATCGTCTGGACGCTGATTGTCACTATTTCGGTGAAAAACTGTGTCTTTGTGATGCGCGCCGACAACCAGGGCGAGGGGGGCATTTTTGCGCTCATGTCCCTGGTGGGCGCGGACGGCTTCTCCTCGGGGGCCAGGCTCCTGACGGTCATGGGGTTGCTGGGCGCGGCACTCATCTATGGCGACGGGGTGATCACGCCCGCCATCTCGGTGCTGAGCGCGGTCGAGGGTGTCAACGTCGTGACCCACTCGTTGAAGCCGTTTGTCATGCCTTTCGCGGTGACCATCCTGATCGTGTTGTTCGGCACACAGCGCTTCGGTACCGAGAAAATCGGCCGGGCCTTCGGGCCTGTGATGTCGTTGTGGTTCGTGGTGATCGCCCTGCTCGGACTGCGCGAGATCCTGTTGCATCCCACGGTGCTGGAAGCCATCGATCCGCGCCACGCCATCCGGTTCATGGTGAGTCACTCCGGGATCGCGGGACTGTTGGTACTGGGCGGTGTGTTTCTGTGTATCACCGGCGGCGAGGCGTTGTATGCGGACATGGGGCATTTCGGCAAAGGCCCCATCCGGCAGAGTTGGTTCGGGATCGTCCTGCCGGCACTGCTGCTCAATTACGCCGGCCAGACCAGCCTGCTCATGGGAAAGGGCCACGACGTGGCCAATCCCTTCTTCGAGCTGGCGCCCCACTGGGCGATCTGGCCCCTGGTCGTGTTGGCCACCCTGGCCACCATCATTGCCAGCCAGGCCATTGTCACCGGCTCCTTCTCCATGACCCGCCAGGCCACCCAGTTGGGTTGGTTGCCCGGCATGACCATCCGCCAGACATCGGATGAGGTCTACGGCCAGATCTACGTGCCGGTGGTGAACTGGCTGATGATGATCGCCACCCTCGGCACCACCATCGCGTTCGGCTCATCCGACCGGCTCGCCGGAGCTTATGGAACCGCGGTTTCCACCACCATGCTGCTCACCACCCTGCTGTTATTCAAGGCCATGCGCAGCAGCTGGCACTGGCCGAGTCCGGTCGCATTCCTGGTGGGCGGTATTTTCCTCCTGGTCGATGTCAGCTTTTTCACGGCCAACCTGCTGAAAATCGCCGACGGCGGCTGGTTACCCTTGGGGATTGCCCTGGTGTTGTTTTTGATCATGCTCACGTGGCGCTCTGGAGTCGAGGGTATCCGCAGCAGCCTGCCGCTGCCCCGCGATGCCGCCGACCAGTTCCTGCAGGACGTGAGAAACGGGGTCATTCCGCGCGTGTCCGGAACGACGGTCTTTCTAACACGCGGCCGTCAGAAAGTGTCGCGCTTCATTCTCGACTACGCCCGCTTTACCGGCTCTTTGCCGCGCAACGTGATTGCCCTCAGTGTCACGTTCGAGAGCGTTCCGCGCGTGCCCAGGCCGCGCTGTCACATCGTCGAGCAGGTCGAGGATCGGTTCTGGCACCTGGCGGCCCGATTCGGCTTTTTCGAAATCCCCGACCTGCGACGGGCGCTGAGTGAGGCCAGGGGATTGAATCCAGATGTAAACCTCGAGGAAGTCACCTTCATCGGCACCCGCGACCTGGTGATCTGCAGGAAGGGCAGCCCGTTGCTCAAGCGCTGGCGCCTGGGCCTGTTCGCCTTTCTCTACCGCAACGCCGCCCGCGCGATCGATCGGTTTAGTCTGCCGCCGAAGCAGGTGATCGAGATCGCTCGTGAGATTGAGCTTTAGGCTTCCCCGCGACGGCAGCCGTTGCCGTGGGATCGAATTCGGCCTCCAGGCCGACCAATGTCGGCATGCCATTCGCGGCCTGGAGCGCCTCGCGCGCCAGGTCCCAACGGATCGCCGCCGTGCTGTTGCCCAATGCGTGATCGAGCTGCTTGGAAAGCAACTCCAGGTTGGGCTCGATGGCCTGGCCTTCAGCATCCACCGGCGGATGAGCTTCGACCAACAGGTCGCCGCTGACGTACGCCACTTTGACCGGATCGTTGCTGAGCCAGACCTTGGTACCCACCGGAACCGCCGGGAACAGCGCGGACACGTCTTCGGGGTACATCCGAATGCAACCGTGCGTAATGGCCATTCCCACCGCGAGCGGATTGTTGGTTCCGTGGATCTCGTACGTACCGTCCCCCACCGCCAGGCGCATCTTGTAGTCGCCTAACGGGTTCTTTGGCCCGGGAGGCACGACTTTGGGCAGCGGGTCACCGTGGGCGGCATGCTCCTTACGGATCGATTCGGGCGGATACCAACTCGGGTGCTTTTCCTTGGCCGACACCCAGGTCTGACCCAGCGGTGAGCGCCAGTCCATCCGGCCGATGCTGACCGGATAGGTGATCACCACCGCTTTGTGGCCCTTCCTGGGCTTCGGGTAGTAGTACAGCCGGTGCTCCGGCAAATTGACCACCAGCCCCACGTGGGGTCCCGGCGGCAGAATCCGCCGGCCGGGCAACAGAATCTCAGTGCCCTCCCCGGGCAGCCACATGTCGACGCCGGGGTTCGCACGAATGATTTCCTCGTACCCCAGGCTGTAACGACGTGCGATGTCGAGAAGCGTGTCGTGATAGGTGGATTTGATCCGTTGGTCGGTTCCAACAACCGGGGAGCCATCGGCGGGCAGCTCGTAAACGGTTGCCCGGGCGTTCGCCGCCAGGGCACCGAAACAAATGAGCCACGCGCAATACCAGCGATTCGGACGATGCGTCATGGCGCGGATAATGCACGCGTTTCTGACGCTAGTCGACGACCCCTCTCCCGGAAGGAACATCCGCCAGCCGGTAGTACACCGGCAGGCCGAGCTCCTGCGCCACGCGGACATCCTGATCAGCTCCTGTGGAGGCTCCTTCCAGGCGCAAAACCGCGTCACACCTGGTGAGCAACCGGTGAGCGACGGGATAGACGATCTCCTCCCAGAGCGCATCGCCGAGCCGGGTGGATCCGGCCACCTGCAACAGCGGCAGTGCCAGCCATTCACCGATGACTGGAATGTGGCCTGCGCGAAATAGCGGCAAGGCAGCCTCTTCCAGGCGGCGCAGGTTACGTCGGATGAGCTCCGGATCGTCACCCGTTCCAGAGCGATAGGGACCGGCGATCAAAATCATCATGCGGCAGACCTCCCGTTTCACGGTGTCGTCACTGTGCCGATACCTGCCGGCCGCCAGAAATGATTTGTTGAAACAGGAGCCATCACATCCGATGATGGCTGTATGGATGCACGATTACTCCCCGACCTGCTGGTATTCCTGGAGGCCGTCCGCTCCGGCAGCCTCACCCAGGCAGCGCTTCGACTCAACACCGTACAGCCGAACGTGACCGCCCGGATCCGCAAACTGGAACAGGCGCTGGGCGCAAAGTTGCTGCAGCGACACGCGCGCGGCGTGCGACCCACACCGGCTGGAGAAGCCGCGCTGACGATTGCCACACGGCTCGGCGGAGTGATGGATGATTTACGCGCCGAGTTCCGCACGCGCGGCCCCGCGCGGCGCGCCAGGATCCGCGTGGGCGCTATAGAAACGGTCGCGGCCAGTCACTTGCAACCCCTGGTCGTGAGCTTCACGCGCCGGCATCCGAATGTGGAAATGTCCGTCCACACGTCGAGCTCGCTCAGCCTGCTGAAACAACTCGGTCAGCGCGAGCTCGACGTGGTGTTCATATCACGGGCCGCCGCGGCGGACGACATCACCAGCCAACACGTGTTCCGCGACGAGTTGACGGTGATCGCAGCCCCCGCCGTCCGGTCCTTCACGAAGCTGCTGGATGAGTCGCGCGGAGAGTTGAAAATCCTCGTGCAACGGCTGGGATGCTCCTACACGGCACGGCTGCTCACGTACATCGGGACTCGCAGTACCCGGAAATATCGCCTCCTGGAGGCGGGCACGCTGGAAAGCGTGCTGAGCCTCGTCGAGGCGGGCGCCGGAATCGCGACATTGCCGCAAGCGTTCGTGGATGCCCAGCGCGCGGGCCGGAAAATTCGCCGTTTCGCCCTACCCCGTGACATCCGGGTCGTTGATACCCACATGGCATTTCGCGTCGACGAGCGCGCCACCGCAGTCACCCGCGACTTCGCGGATTGGGTAGCGCGCCGGGCTTAACCAAGGGCTTTGCCGTCAGCCAGGCCCGCCGCCGCACGATGCCCGGCTCCAGCGTTTCAAATTAAGCTCATAATGTTGCCTCGCTAGTACCGGAGCGCTCGACCGTGCAGGACTCCCTCGCCACCATCGACCAGGCAAAGAACACTGTCATCGACCTGGCCATCCGCTTCGGGCCGCGGTTGTTGGCTGCGGTGCTCATCCTGGTGGTCGGCGTAGTGGTCAGCCGCTGGGTGACACGTTGGTTGGCCCGCGGCCTGAATCATCTCGAGCTCGAGCCGCCCGTACGCCTGCTGTTGGGGCGCGTCGCGTGGCTACTCTGCATGACGCTGTTCGTGATCATGGCGTTGCAGAATCTCGGTGTTGAGTTATTACCCTTGATTGCCGGCCTGGGGGTCGCAGGCGCCGGACTCGCGTTGGCCACGCAAGGCGTGTTGAGCAACATCGTGGCCGGGTTGTCCATCATATTCACCAAGCCTTTCCGGGTTGGCGAATACATTTCCATCGTCGGCGAGGAAGGGACCGTCGAGTCGATCACCCTCTTCAACACCACCCTGGGACACGTGGATCGCTCGCGGGTGGTGATCCCGAATCGCAAGATCACCGGCGAGATCCTGCACAACTTCGGCCAGATCCGCCAGGTCGACGTCTCGGTGGGTGTGGCCTATGACTGTGACATCACCGCGGCCCTCGGCCTGATCGAGGAAGTTCTCCGTAACAACTCACGCGTCCTCTCCGATCCCACACCCGTGGTGAGTACGGTGGCCCTGGGCGACTGGTCGGTCACCATCGGTGTCAAACCCTGGGTCAGCGTGCAGGACTTTGGCGCCGCCACCAGCGAGATCAACCGCGCCATCCTGGAGATTTTCCGCAATCGCGGTGTCGTCATGCCGGTACCACAGCGTGAGATTCGTGTCTTGGGAAACACCTGATCTCGCTCGCACTTCCTGCACGCTATACTATGGAGCATGAACAAAACACGCGTGCTCGGCATCGCCGGCTGGAGTGGCTCCGGCAAAACGACTTTGATCACCAGGCTGATTCCGCTGCTGTCCGGGCGCGGGGTGCGGATCGCGACCCTGAAACATGCCCACCATGCCTTCGACGTCGACCAGCCGGGGAAAGACTCCTACGAGCATCGCAAGGCGGGCGCCTGCGAGGTCATTGTGTCCTCCGCGCGCCGCTGGGTGCAGATGCACGAAGTCGCAGACGGCGCGGAAGCGACACTCGCGGAGCTCTTACGACGGCTCTCGCCTTGCGACCTGGTTTTAGTGGAAGGCTTCAAGACCGAGCGCCATCCGAAGATGGAAGTCTTTCGTGGCGAGGTGGGGAAAACGCCGCTGCACCCGGAAGACCCGTACATTGTCGCCATCGCCAGCGACCAACCGTTTCCCGGTGCCAGCATCCCTGTCGTGGACGTGAATGACATCGAGGCGGTGGCTAAAACGGTGCTCGAGCGTGCCGCACCGTTGGAAAAGGTGCTGGCGGCCCTGGCGCACTGACAGGCTCTCAGCTCCCGTGCGTCACCGTGGCCACCACCAGCCCAAACACCCCATAAAGTAACGCCAACGGCACCAGGCTCCAACTGTTGATACGCCCGCGGCGGCACAACAACCACAACACCGCCACCGCAAACGCCGTCACCACACCCGCCGCCAGCAGCGAGCGATCGAACAGCCAGGGCGTAAACAGCAGCCCCAGCGCGCTCGGTATGGTCGCCTGGATCATCATGGCCCCGGAAATGTTGGCCAGCGCCAGGCGCTCCCGCCCCTGCCGGACCCAGATCACCGCGTTCAGGGTCTCGGGCAACTCCGTGGCAATTGGACTCAACAGCAGGGCGACAAGCTGCGGTGCCCACCCCAGCCCGTTGGCAATCGACTCCAATCGAGCGACAAAGGCGTGCGAGGCCGCCCCAATCACCGCCAGGGCCACGAGGGTCTGGAAACCGGCCCACGCCAGCGACGGAGAAGGATCGCCCGGCCGGAATTTCAACGGCTCCAGGTCACACTCATCCACCACCGGCTCGTCGTTTCTCATCTCGCGCCACAGGTAGGCGGCATAGGCGGCCAGAAACAACACTCCCAACGCGGGCTTGTACGCGAACGCGGCCAGCCCCAGGCCCACTTTCACCACGAAAATGCCTAAGAACCAGGCCTGGTCGTGACTCAAGCGATGGTGATTGACCTCCACCAGGGCGTCGTGGCGGCCGAGCCGTTTACGATTCCACAGCAACACACCTCCCACCACCGAGTAGGCGATGGTGGCCAGGACCAACGGCCCTCCCAAGGCCGCGCCGACACCAATGTCCTTTTGAGCGGCATCCTTGCCAAGAACGACGGCCACAAAAGTCACCGCCGATTCGGGCAGCGCGGTGCCAAAGGCAGCGAGCACCGTTCCGGTCGTGGTCGCCCCCAGGCGAAACCGATGGCCGACCCATTCCACGCCGTTCACGAAGAACTCACACGCGAAATAGATCGCCGCCGCCAGCAGCATCGACATGACAAACGCCGCGGTCACTTCGATTTTTCCTAACGCCAGGCGAGCAAGACACCCATGGCGACGACGCCGCTCGCCCGGCTAAGGTGAGAGCGTCGAGGCCAAAGGTCTCGCCAGGCTTGGGCACCGGCAGAAAGCCCGTGCCAGACCGCTCACGCCATGGAAGTCGCGGGACCGCCAAGTATGTTGACGTGAGCTCCCCGGGGAAGAGGACGGCTACTCCCCAATGACAGAGTGAAAGCCTAAAGTTGCAGCCGGCTTTGCGCAAGGGGAGATAGCGGCCTACGCGCACCCAGGCTCATGTGCACATCCAGGCACACGGGTGCGACGCATGCGTCGCACGGGTTGACCCGCGAGGGTGCGATGCATGCATCGCACGGGTAAGGCCGCGAGGCCGCACCCTGGACAGACGGCGAGCACGCAATGCGCGCGCAGCCGGATGAACCCCGGTTGTGAGCGGGCGATTGCCCGCGCATCGTCCGGATCCAGCGTTTCATATAGAGTGAAATAAATCCTGCGGAGGCCGCGCCAGTTTCGTCGGTGCCCAGGGATACGGATTCGGCGGAACCAGGGCCAGCTTGCCCGGTGTCAGACTGGCCGCATGAGTCACGGCCAGAAAGTTGAGAAACACGACGACCAGAACCGCGGCGGCAAACAATCCCACGCGGGAGTCCGACCATTGCGGCGCAGGGCGCAACCCCAGGGTGAGATAACGGTTGCCCTTGCGGCCTCCCCACACCGCCGCCAGCCAATACATCAGGGCAGTGGTGAGAGCGAGGTAAATCGGACAGGTGGCAGGGGTCAGCCAGCTATCAAATCCAACCCAGATGGGGATGAAATCAATCAGCCACTGTTGTGCAACATAGGAGACGAACGAAGCCTGCCCGATCACGGCGGCAATCCCTGCGATCCTGACCCACACGATTTCGGGCGTTCGCCGCGGCAGTAATCCGAGCAAGCCCACCAGGGCAACACCCATTCCGCCGTAAAACAGCCCGTAGCCCAGTGTCGGCGGCGAGTCGTGTCGGATGTTGAGGGTCGTCAGAATAACATCGGCCCAGTTCTTCGACTCCACCTGACCTGAGAGCCACGGCTTGAGGAAGTGCCGGCCGATGTTCAAAGCCAACGCCAGTGCCATGGCGATCGAGCCCGCCACCGCGAGACGCCTGCTCAAAACCTGCGCCTGGCCGACGCGCCGCCAGCGGCAAATCAGCTTACCCAGGCCGACACCCAGCAGAAAAATGCCCAGGTAAGCCAAGGTCGGTGTAGTCCACCCGATGTCCGGCATATCGCCATCATTGATGGATAACAGCAGTGCGCCACAAACGATTTCCGCCGGCGTCCGCGGATGCCACATCAGCGCCAACGTCGAGGCCAGCAAAAACACGGCGCCACCCAGCCAAAGCAGAGGCTCACCGGACGCGTGTTTTAACAGCGGCGCCAGACACAACAGCACTCCAATGGAGTCGGTGATGACGACGTGCTCAAAAGCCGTGCCGGGCGGCACTACATAGACGATCGACGCCGTCACCAGCAGGTGCCCCACCAGGAACGCAAACAGGCCACGGTCGACGATGCGCATGACCGTGGTTGTGGTCGGCGCATACGCCAGTTGGTAGCCGCAGGCCATTCCGCTCACGAGCAGGAAGTTAGGCGTGGCCGCATAGCCGATCGCCCGCGCGTGGGTGGCCAGAATGCCCGAGTCATTGATGAGATAGAAACTGA
>Ga0105239_10007114_pt1 | contig 12875 bp, 9 predicted proteins | sample KBSC44metaG_FD_92761 | JGI IMG/M metagenome (GOLD analysis project Ga0105239, IMG submission 92761) | Corn rhizosphere microbial communities from Kellogg Biological Station, Michigan, USA - KBS C4-4 metaG | ecosystem: Host-associated > Plants > Roots > Rhizosphere > Soil | place: Michigan, USA...
CGTCGCTTCCGCAATCCGTTCATTCGCTCGCCGGTTCGCATTCGGTTTTCGGTCAATAATCGAAATCTCGATTCCCTAGGGAACGGATTAAGGATGCTTGGGCGCTCGAACAGGTAAACTGGGGCATTGGAAAACCAGTGATGATGACTTCTAGTGAACCCAGGATCGCGGTCCTGGTGCCGTGCTACAACGAAGAAAAGACGATTGGCGACGTAGTGCGGGATTTTCGCACGGCCATCCCAAGCGCGCGGATTTACGTTTACGACAACAACTCCCAGGACGCGACCTGGCAGCAAGCAGAGGCGGCAGGCGCGCTGGTTCGCCGGGAGCGGATGCAGGGCAAGGGTTGGGTAGTGCGCCGGATGTTTGCCGATATTGAGGCGGATTTTTATGTTTTAGTGGACGGCGACGGGACGTACGACGCTGCGGTTGCTCCCCAGATGATTGAGATGGCTCAAGCCCAGCACCTGGCCATGGTGGTGGGGCGGCGTGAACATCACTCGACCGAGGCCTATCGTGCGGGACACGTGTTAGGCAACAAAATTTTTACGCAATCGGTGGCGTTTCTGTTTGGCACCAGTTTCACGGATATCCTTTCGGGATATCGCGTCTTCTCCCGTCCGTTTGCAAAATCATTTCCAGTGTTTGCGGGAGGATTCGAGATTGAGACGGAACTCACGGTGCATGCGTTGACGCTGGGCCTGCCGGTGGCTGAAGTCGCGTCGGTTTATAAGGAACGGCCCGCTGGCTCGGCTAGCAAATTGAGCACCTATCGGGACGGCATCCGGATTTTGTGGATGATTGTGATGCTGTTCAAGAACGAGAAGCCACTGATGTTTTTCTCGGTGCTGGGCCTGCTAAGCCTGCTCACGGCGCTGATTCTGGCCTTTCCGATTGTAGTTACTTTTATCGAAACCGGCTTGGTTCCGCGATTCCCCACTGCCATCCTGGCAACCGGTCTGGCTTTATCCGCGCTGATTTTGTTTGCCTGCGGATTGATTCTGGACACGGTTACCAAGGGCCGCCAGGAAACCAAACTTCTGGCCTACCTGAATTCGGAGAAGCGCTATCCGCAGTAACCTGGGTGCGTCCGTTCAGTTCGCGGTAGCCTTTAGGAACACGAATTCGTTGCAGCCAAGCGATCCCCCGCAGGTAGTGAGTTTCTCCAGCGTGAATCCGCGCTGGTGGTAGAAGTCGAATATCTGCTCGGGCTTGGCGACTTCAAACGGGTAACCTCCAACCCAGTCGACCAGATCGTACCAGGCTGACATGCCACGCTCATGTCCCTCCTGCCTCCAGCTCGCAAACGGGCGCAGCCGCAGGAAATCCTTGAGAATTCGGCGCCACCAGGTCTTGATCAGCACCGCCCACAGAAGCAGAAAACGGAGCCCCTTGGGCATTCGGTTATAGCAGCGCTTCACCGCCAGCCAGCGGCGGCTGGCAGTGCCCTGATCGTTGTAAATGGAAATGAATAAGCGCCCCCCGGGGGCCACCGCGGCAGCGGCGTTCTGCAAGGCTTCCCACATCGCCCCGGTATGGTGCAAGACGCCCCAGGAATAAACCACATCGAATTTTCCCAGCGATTGCAGGTACCGGGCGTCCAGCGCCGAACCCTCTTCTATGCGCCAGGACGAGTCATCCGGGAAGTAGCGCCGCCGCAGTTCCGAGGCGCAGGCGACCGATCGCGGATCGTAGTCGAAGGAGTGAACCCGCGCGCCCAGCCGGCGCGCCGCCAAGCTGAAGAGGCCGCTGCCGCAGCCCATATCGAGAAAGCTGCGTCCTGGCAAACTGCCGCTTCCGAGCATGGTCTCCAGCGATACCTCGGCCTGGGTGATGCGTTCGTCCCGTAGGGTGGTCAGAAAGCGAGTCCAGTTATCTCCAAACTCGAAGCGCTCGCCACTGCTGATTTCCTGCGCGTGCTGTGTCATCAGTCTTTCAATTGTAACCGGCTCCTCCTTTGAGGCGGCATGCTATCAAGGCTCGCGCGATTTCGTATTTCGTTTCGATCCAAACACTTGGGACTTTAGATCGGCCGCCACACGAACCCACGCATGCTACAAATCGGGCCGGGTGGCGTTCCACCCGGAGGAATCTATGATCGAGTCTCGAATAACCCGGTTCGCGGCCCTGCTGGCAGGAATGTTCGCGCTGGCCGGAGGTCCGCTGGCCGCGCAAACTACGGTGGACCTGAAAAACCAAACTAAGAATGTTGATTTTACGGCGGCGCCCGCCACCAAGCCCGTGAAGGCCGGGACGGCGCTGCCGGCCACTTGCACATTGGGAGAGCTGTTCTTCAAGACCAACGCGGTTCCGGGGGGCAATCTCTACCTTTGCACTGCGGTGAATACCTGGACGCAGAGCGGGATCTCGTCAGGATCCCTGCCACTCGATTTCCTGGTCAGCGCCCAAGGCGCATCGGCGGCGATTCAGTGCACGGTATGCCAGTACGGCATCGGAGCCAAGACTTTCGTGGTCCCCTCCACCCTGAACGTGAGCAACCTAACCGGAGCAGGCGGAAGCACCACGGTGTTTTTCTACTTCAACTCGACGGGCACGCCGCAGTTCGGCTACGACGGGACAATCGTAACCGGGGCCACGCTCACGGGACTCGCCGGTCAACCGTTTACGGCGTCGTTTCCGGGGGACTCGATTCCGCTGGGGGCATGCGCGGTTTCAGGGAATCAGTTCACGGGATGCACGGATTTCCGCGCTGTTTTCCGCCGAACTACGGCGGCTGCCGGCAATGGAATCGCGGTTTTGGAGGACCCGTCCACCGGACTGACGACGTACGCGGTGAATCCCGCGGTGGTGGGGATGCTGGGTGGCTCGAATGCCTGGACCGGAAGCAACGATTTCTCGCTCGCGTCGCACACCACGCCCGCGAGAGCCGGCACCCTCGCCAACCGTCCAGCCACCTGTACGGTGGGCGAATTGTACTTCGCCACGGATGCCGCCACGGCGGGCAAGAACCTGAATTTCTGTACCGGGACAAATACCTGGACGGCCACGCCGTAAGGGAGAACAAACCATGAGATCGACCATTCTCACAGTTGTATTTGCGATGTTGTGCAGGGGCGCGGTAGTCTCGGTGTGCACCACTGGGTGCACCACGAATTCGTTGCAAAGCGCGTTCGATTCTTTGGCAAACTGCGGCGATACGATTCAGATCAGGAGCAACGAGACGCAGACCGGTAACTATACCATCACTTATCGGGGTTGCGCCGCCAACCCGATTGCGGTCACGAGCGATCGCTCGGCGTGGCTGCCGGTGGCAGGCACCAGAATCACGCCGTCGCATCTCCCGAACATGGCGAAGATCGCCACGCCGAACACCAACCCGGCCCTCGCCGATGTTTTGGATGGCATGAGCCGCCCGCCGGCCGGCTGGATTTTTATTGGTGTCGCGTTTACCACCACCTCAGCTTTTGGTACTTTCGATCTGGTTGGTTTTAATGCCAACGGCACTGCGACCGGCTCGTCGCAAATTTCCAGCAATATCACTTTCGATCGGTGCTACTTTGGAAACCCTACTTCAGTAATTACGAATGGGGGACCTAGTATTCAGGATGTCATCCGAGCCGACGCGGCCAATCTGACGATCCAGAACAGTTTCTTCGGAGATGCCTTTTTCAACGGCAGCGTCGAAAGTCATGGCATTCGGATGCTGACCACCCCTGGTCCGGTCACGGTGAACAATAACTTCATCACCACCTCCAGCATTCCCATCTTCGTGGGGGGCGCTACGCCCAGCTACCCGGCCTATCTGGAAAACGGTGTCACGGCGAAATACAACTACTTTTGGCGGCCCTGGAAGTGGAACGGGGACCCCGCGCAACCTTACGCGGCGGATTACGTCACAGCCGCGTCCGGAACGCCTCGCACCGGCCCGTACTCCATCACGAACATCGCCAACACGGGTGTGATCACAGTCCCTTCTGCGCCTCCCTGGGGACCGATGAGTCTTCTCACAATCACCGGGATAGGCGGGTGCACGGTCGCGAATGCTAACAACTGGCGCATGACGCAGTTAACCGGCACCACCTTTCAATTACTGAACTTCCCTGGCTGCAATTCCACCTATACCAGTGGCGGAACTGCCCAGGAATATGCGATTACTGTCTGCACCAAGAACCTGGGCGAATTGAAGTGGGGCAATGGCATCATCTGGCAAAACAATGTCGGGGAGAACGCCTGGCAGGCGAATCAGTGCCAGTCGCAGTATAACGGGTTCACCGATACATTCCGCACGGAGTGGAATTCGTCGAATTCTACTCCTTCGATGGGTGCTTTTACATTTACCAACTCGACTCACCTGACCTGGAGCGGCGCCTACCGCATCGGTGACATCAGCACCGGCGCGACCTCGGCTGCCGTGGGAGATCTGGGGTTGTGCATATCGATGCCGGCGACGGGTACCGAATGTCATCCGATTTCTTCCTTTGGGGCCGGCACGCTGGTAGTTTCCACCGCGTTCAGCTCGGCTCCCGGCGGTCCGCAAATTGGCTGGATCAGCTACACGGCAAGTGCCGCTCTTAACGATCTCAAGGTAGAGAACAACGTATACAAAAACGCGGATCGCGGGCTTACGGTGCTGGGGTGCTCGTTTTCGAAAGGTGTGTCCTGTATGCACGGGCACCGCATTCTGAATAATTTGTGGAGCATTACCAGCAGCTACGTTAGCGGGTATACGGGATTAGAACTCGACTTGGCCGAGACGGACTATGCGGAGAACCCGTCGGACTACGTTTTTGATCACAACACGCTCTACAGCCCGTTCGGTCTCGCACATGCAGCTTTCGTGTACTTCGGCGGCAATCAGTGCCCCACCAATTGCGCTACCTCCGGCCAACCCAAATTAGCCGCGTCGGCCATTACCAATAACTTGTACGGGAAGAGTGCGAGCGGCGGCAACGGCCCCTTTTCGGGAGACGGCGCGGGTTCGATTGGCGCCACGGCAAATGCTTATATGGTTAGTTCTTTGGTCAAAAATAACGGTCTTCCGGGGGCCGCGGTGGGTGCGGCATGTGCGGGCGGCAACACCTGCTCCGGCAATATTACAACCGCTTGGGCTGACCCGTTTGCGGGCATGGCCTCTTACGGCATCTTCAAACTCGCGCCGGGGAGCGCCTACACCCGAGCGGGGACCGACCTCCGCGATGTGGGAGTCAATTTCGACCATCTGCCGCTCATCAGCGGCCTCAAGGTTAATGCAGGGGTCACGGCCGCTCTGCTGGAATTCGATCTGACGGCTCCCATTGCCGATGCGGGCGCGACGCAACCCTGCATCCTGGAAGTTTCCTCGAACCGGAATCTGCAGTCCGACCTGGGCAGCTATACGGTAGTGAACGATCTTAACCCGGCATTCTTCCGGCAACCGGATAGCTCTGCGCGCAGCAATGCAGCTCTGCCGGCTGTAGTGGTGAATGGGGGCCACGTGTATTGGCCGATCGGACAAAACGCAACGGTGACAGGCGACGACGGAGCCGGCCACAGCCTCGCGCTCGCCGCCGGGACCAATTTTTACGGTCGATTGATGTGCTATGGCGACAGCAAATCGTTCACATTCCAAACCGCAAGCGGGTTGAGCGATTCCGTGCAGTATCCGCTGACGGCCACCTTGCAAGTCGGGACCACCGCGGGGAGCACTGGTGTCCGTCTGCAGTATGGGACGACTCCAGCGTTGGGCAGCTCGGCCGATTTCCTGCTGAACGGCAGCGGAACGGGACAGATCGCGCTGCCCTTACAAAATGGAAGGGCGACCTATTACAGGCTACAGTTCCTGAATGGCTCGACGGTCACTTACACGGGTCCGCCCACGGTCTACCTGGGAGGTGCGTAGGCGCGGAACGAACCTCGACACTTACGGGGACGGAAGCGGAGGCAATGCTAGACTAATGATTCCCCAAGGGAAGGGCGCCGCCAAGATTGAACTTCTTGTGGATCATCGACTTCGACTACTCGACGCGTGCACATCACGGCGGGTCCGTGCGTTACTTCAATTTCGCTCCTGAACTTCTAGCCCAGGGTCACACAGTAACGTTTGCGGTCCGGTTCGCGGAAACCGACAAAGAGGCCGGCCGGGCTTGGTTCGACGCTCAAAAGCAGGCCGGTGTTTTTACGGACTACATCGAGGTCGATTGGCGCATTCCGAGGTGGCGCAGCCGGCTGGCGACCGCGCTCGTATATCCGGGCCTGGCCGCGCGCATTCTGCGGCCGGTTTACCGCGAGGCGACCGGCCGTCTGCTCGCTTCGCTCGCGCAAAAAAGGGCTAGCGTGCTGCTGGTTTCGGCGCGCAGATTCTTTTTCATGATTGGAGAGCGCCACAATTATCCGCAGCCTGTATTGCTGGACGCCGGCGATTCTTTCGCGCTTTATCATTGGCGGCAGGCGCGCTATTTCCTGCAGGCTGGGGCTTGGAGGAAGGCGTGGGGGACGATGCGGCCCATCGTCGAAGAATTTCTGAGGGAGCGATATTACGGACGGCGCTCGTCATTAAATCTGGTAGTGTCACCGGTGGACCAGCAGGCCTTCGACTGGATCACGGGCCGGGCCGGCAAGAACGTGGTGATCCTGAACGGCGTTCGCTTGCCGAACCGTCCGCAAGCAGTTGAGAAACTTCCCAACCGCTTGATATTTTCCGGCAACATGGATTTCGCGCCAAATTATGAAGCCGCCCTGTGGTTTCTGGACCGCGTGTTTCCTCTGGTGACGCAGCGGATTCCGCAGGCCTGTATTGCCATCGTCGGGCCCAATCCAGTGCCCGAACTGCGGGCCCGGGCGAGCGAGCACGTCGAGGTGACCGGTTTCGCCCCGGATTTGAACTGGGAAATCGCACGCAGCGCCCTGTATATTGCCCCGCTGATCACAGGGAGCGGCTTTAAGAACAAGATCGTCGATGCACTTGCCAACGGTACTTACGTGATCGGCACCTCCACGGCAGCTGAGTTTTTGGAGCCGGCAGCCCGCGAACTATTAACCATCGCCGACGAACCAGCGCAGATGGCGGATGCCATTGTGCGGTTCCTGGGCGATCCTGCGCGCTATGAAGAAGCCACCGCGCGTTTGCTCGCCATAGTGCAGCAACAGTTCACGTGGCGGCAGCGGGCCGCGGAACTGGCCGGCTTGGTCGCCTCAATTGGGCCGGCATAGTCTTGAAGGTACTATCAAGGGATTCGCTTGACCAGACGATAGAATAGGAGCATGTTTAAGCAATTCCGTCATTTTCTAATTCTTTTGGCTGCAACAAGTTATGCCTGGAGCGCAACCGTGACGGTGTGCGGGACGGGATGCACTACGGCTTCCCTGCAAGCCGCGTTCGACTCTTTGGCCAACTGCGGCGACACCATTCAGATTAAGAGCACCGAACCGCAGGTTGGAAACTACACCCTTACCTATCGGGGTTGCGGTGCCAACCCGATCACCGTCACCAGCGACCGCGCCTCCTGGTTGCCGCCTGCAGGCGCTAGAATCTCGCCATCTCATCTCGCGAACATGGCGAAGATAACCACGTCTAACACAAACCCCGCGCTTGCGGGCGTGCTTGACGGCAGCAAACGCCCACCATCCGGCTGGAATTTCATCGGGATTGCTTTCACAACCACCAGCGCATCGGGCACCTATGACCTGGTGGGCTTCAACCCCAATGGCGACGCGGCCAACGCGTCGCAGATCGCCGACAATATCACTTTCGACCGCTGCTATTTCTATGCGCCTTCGGTTTTTGCGGGCACCAGTGTCCAGGACGTGATCCGAGCGGACGTTACCAACTTGACGGTGAAGAATAGCTTCTTCGGAGACGCATTTTTTAACGGATCTGTTGAGAGCCACGGCATTCGGATGCTCACCACGGCAGGCCCGGTGACAGCGACCAACAACTTCATCACCACATCCAGCGTTCCCATCTTTTCGGGGGGAGCGGTGCCGTCCTACGCTCCTGCTTATCTTCAGAACGGCGTCACGGCGCAATACAACTACTTCTGGCGGCCCTGGAAGTGGAACGCGGACCCCGCGCAGCCCTTCGCGGCGGACTACGTCGCAGCCGCGTCTGGAACACGTCGCACCGGCCCGTATTCCGTGACTAGTATCAGCAACACGGGCGTGCTTACCGTCGCGGCGGGTCCGCCGTGGATTCCCGCAAGCCTTCTCACCCTTACGGGCGTGGGCGGATGCACGGTGGCCAACGCAGCGAACTGGCGCATCACCCAGTTGACCTCGACTACTTTTCAATTGCTCAATTTTCCCGGGTGCAATTCCGCCTACACCGGCGGCGGAACGGTCCAGGAATATGCGATCACGGTCTGCACCAAGAATCTGGGCGAACTGAAATGGGCAAGCGGAGTAAATTGGCAGTACAACGTGGGAGAAAACTCTTGGCAGGCGAATCAGTGCCAGTCGCAGTTCAACGGCTTCACCGATACGGTGCGCACGGAGTGGGACTCGAGCATCAGCAAGGCCAGCATCGGCAAGTTTGCGATGACTGATACCACTCACGTAACCTGGACCGGAAGCTATCGCATCGGGAACACAAGCACAGGCGCTACCAGCAGTTTTACAGGAGACCTGGGAATCTGCCTGAGCCTGCCCATTACGGAGACCGAGTGTCATGCACTTTCAAGCTTCAGCGGGGCCTCACTGACAACCTCCACACCGTTTTCGGGGGCACCCGGCGGGGCGCTGAATGGCTGGCTCGTCTACACCGCCTCGGCTCAACTTACGGGATTGACCCTGAGCCACAACGTCTGGAAAAACGTGGATCAGGTTTACTCAGTACTTGGCTTGAGTTTCTCAAACCAGGCGAGCAACGCCGGCTTTGGCAAAACGCATACGATCTCACAGAACTTGGCCTACTCAAACAGCAGTTACATGACCGGCTACAAAGGTCTCAATCTCGACCCGGCGGAAGCCGACTACGCCGTGAACCCCAGCGGCTACATCTTCGACCACAACACATTTTACTTCCCGAATTCAGTCACGCATGGGTCTTTCGTCTATCTGGACGGTGCCGGCTGCGGCAGTTGCGCGACGGCCATTCAGCCGAAGTTCGCGGCGAGCGCGATTACGAATAACCTTTTTGGGCCGTCTTCGGCCGGCGGTAACGGACCGTTTTCTGGCGATGGCGTGGCCAATGTGATCGATACCGCGAACGCATACTTCGCCAACAGCAGCATCAAAAACAATGTGATCCCCGGCGGCGTGAACGGCAGCAATAGCCTGAGCGGGGGGAATTCGGTTTCCGGCAATATTTATAGCGGATGGTCCGATCCCTTTGGCGGCCTCGCCCCGAGTGGGATATTTGCCGTAGTCCCGTCAAGTTCGTACTATCACGCCGGGACCGATGGCGCGAGCCTGGGGGCGGACTTTACCCAGCTTCCTCTGGTGAATAATCTCCAGGTAATACCGTTGGTCACCAGCGCCACGCTGGCATTTGACGTGACTGCGCCAATCTCCGACGTGAAAGGCACGCAGGTCTGCGTGCTGGAAGTATCGTCGAATCGAAATCTGATTTCCGATCTCGGCACTTACTCGGTGATTGCGGATCTGGATCCCACTATAAGGGTGGGTGCAGACCTCTCCACGCGATCGGATGTGAACGTAGCGGGAAATCATGTGACTTGGCCGCTTAACGGACTGAGTATTGGGGCCACCTACTACGGGCGTCTGATGTGTCACGGGGATACCGAATGGTTCACATTCCAGATGCCCACAGGGACAGGAGCGTCGGCCTGCGACCTGAACGCAGACGGCACGGTGAGCGTGCTGGACGTGCAACTTGCGGTAAATATGAGCCTGGGTGTGATCCCATGCACGGCCAATATCAACGGTCCAGGCGTCTGCGCGGTAACCACCATACAGCGAGTGGTCAATGCCGCGCTCGGTGGCGCCTGCGTGACCGGCCCGTGATGCGATTTCCGCTTGCCGTTGACACAGCGAAGATACCGGCTTTCGCTATAGCAACGATAGAGACGATCAACGGCGGTTCAGCCTATTCGGTTATGTAGTCGCGGAGGCCCGTGCCGGGCCGCGTGCGATAGGTAGGTGGTGGCGGTTGCTGAAGCATGTCGCGCCAACTCGGAAACCGGCCGGCCCTCGATTCCACCGCAGCGTGGTTGCTGGCCTTTGCTGCTGCAAGTGTTCTATTCCAAGCTCTGGCAGGCCGGATCTCCCATGGAGATTGTGGAGTTTTCTGAATTGATTGCGCTCAGGGCACAGCGATTTATGCAGGATGCCCTCAGTAAGCTATGGAGTCTTAAGCCTGCCGATGCAATACACACTGCAACCGCCGATCAACTTAAGGTGCCGAATTTCATATCTACGATGTCCCCTGTCTAAGTGCTCCGTTTTAACCAAGGAAAAATTTTCCATCGCCCCCTCCGTTTCTGTGCGTCAAACCAGCACCAGCGCCGAATGTTCCAGGTAAAACAGAGGCCGAACGCTCGACCACGCAGTAGGCGCGATGTTCAGAATCTCAAAAACTGGTAGTCGCGATAAATTCTGGTTGATCGTGGTGGTGGACGGGAAAGAAGCGGCCATCGGGTCAACGTACCTCCGCGACAGACACGACTCGCATATTGGTGTATTCGGCATTAACGACACATGCGACGATGGCGTCGGAGAACTCATCGCGAAGCGCTAGGCCCTGACTATCGAAGTCGGTGTCCACCTCAAGCCGCAACGTAGTCTTGTCCCAGGTACATTTCGGGTTATGGTGCCAAGGATATTTGGAAAACTCTTCCGTTATGTTGGTAGCCGCCTGATCACCTTCTTCGGGATGAATCCCTTCGCATTCGAGCACTACGTGGAACATCAGATCCATCATTTTACGAACATTTATCCGACTACCCAAAAACTGATCTAATGAAGGCCGAGGCAAAAGCGCAGCGCACCGGGGCTACACAAATCGAATCCACAAAAGTGAATAATGCTGCCGCCTTGGTTGACGCGCAGGATGGGGTGGCGAACGATTTTGATAGGCAACGCCTGCCTTCAATTATTATTGGCTTTCGACGGAGGCTGGCATAGCCTTAATCGTCGTCGTCAACATCATCCGCAGCGACCGGATGCTGATGGAACAGCCTAACTACAACCTGCTGTTCGGTCGGCTCGTGGGCATGGAACTGGATGAGCCCCTGCAGAATCACCCGGTATTCAGCAAAAACCCGCGTGCGGGTGCTCCATCAGGAAGTGGACCGGCGCTTTTTCGATCGGGTGCTGAAACAAGCGCAGGAGCATCTGTTGGACGAACCCTTCGCCGTGGACGGCACGCTGAGCGAAGCCTGGGCCAGCCAGAAAAAGGACGGCGGCGATGATGCTCCTCAAGCGCTGGAAGAAACGCCTGCCGGTTTGTGCAACCTGGGTGCGGATAAAGCCTATGAAACCCGAGATCTGGTGTAGCGCAGTAAGTCGCCGGACGGCTACCTGGTGAGCGCAGGCAAGGTTGTAAAAGTGTTGGTGAGAGGAGTGCGGATGCCTAGAACGCCAATTTGTGCGCCGGTTGGCGCACTGAACTCCACTGTGCCCCGTCTGCCCTCGGTCACCGGGAATTGACTCCCCAGGACGAAGGCGCTATGGCCGTTGGCGGCCAAGGCTATCGTTCCGGTTCCGATTTCCGCGCCGGAATCATCTCGAATCACTAGCGGCACACTTGCCGGCTGCAGGGAACTGCTGCTCACTGCTACTCCCGTGGCGGTCCCGCCGGTATTATCGAACGCGAGAATATAGGAGCTTGCGTTGCGGGTTTCCAGGGGCACGACTGCTTCTTGCCCGGTGGGCTCATAGCGGAAAATCGCAAAGCCCGAGACGTTGCCATCGGTCGTGAGTTGTGCCGATCCGGTCTGAAGCGGGTTCGAATCCGGCCCGGTGCTCTCGACCACCAGAGTCGCGCCAGGGTTTATTGTCCTGTCGACGGACGAAGCCAGGGTAGCGGCGCCCCCGCCGGACTGCGGGGATGAAAGCGGTAAGGCCAGCGGATTGCCATCATCGTCAAAGAAGTTGAGGTGGGCTTGCGCGGCGTTGACGCCCGCATTTACCAGTACAAAACTGGTCTTCCACCCGTTGGCTACGGCGATATGTGCGAACGTGCCGCCGCTTGCACCAACATTAGCCAGCGCGGGAATGGACGTCAGAGTTCCGGGAGGCGTGGTGCGCACTCCCAGCACGCTGATCTGGCCACCGGCTGGCCTGTCAAACTCGATGCAGCCCCGCTGCCCCGCCGTGCCCGGGAATAAGTCGGATAAAACGAACGCGATATGGCCGCTCCCCGGCAGGGGGAGCAATCCGGAGCCGATTTGAATCCCGTTGTCGTCACGGACCACGACCGCAACATTGGCCGCTTGGGCGGCAATGTTGGTCAACGCTACGCCCAGCGAGGCGGCACTGGTGTTATCGAATGCCAACAGATAAGAGTTGGCGTTTCTGGTTTCTAAAGGCACCACCGATTCTTGCGCGGTGGGCTTCAAGTGGAAGATCGCAAACCCGGCCACGCCTCCGGTAGCGGCCAATTGCGCCGAACCGGATTGGAGCGGCGCGCCGGGAACCGAGTCTGTCCCGACGATCAGCGAAGCGTTAGAGGCTAACGTCCATTCGACCGACGGCGCGGTGACCAGGCTTTCGTTGGCGCCTTGCTGGGGCAGGGTGAGCGGAAGCGGCAACGGATTCCCGTCATCGCCCAAAAGATTAAGCTGGCTCTGCGCGTAGTCGGCGCTGGTATTGACCAGGGTGAAGCTGGTGCTCCAGTCTTGGTTGGCCACTAAGTGCGCCATGGAACCAATTAAGTCATACTTCGGCGCGCTCGATTGGATGGTTACGGAGTAGGCGAGTGTAGCGCTCCCGGCTGTCGGCGAATTGCTGTCGATGGCAGAGATGGTGTAGCCATAGAC
>Ga0105239_10007115_pt1 | contig 12875 bp, 14 predicted proteins | sample KBSC44metaG_FD_92761 | JGI IMG/M metagenome (GOLD analysis project Ga0105239, IMG submission 92761) | Corn rhizosphere microbial communities from Kellogg Biological Station, Michigan, USA - KBS C4-4 metaG | ecosystem: Host-associated > Plants > Roots > Rhizosphere > Soil | place: Michigan, USA...
GCCGATGCGGCCCCTCACATCAGGTGCCCCTCACCCACACACTTGAACATGCGGGCAAGTCCACCAACTCGGGGCTGGGCGCCGCTCCGTCACCGCCTCGGCCATAACGATCGGAGTGCATCCCATTGGCTTCCCCAAGGAAGACCACACGGTCGTTCTCCGTGACCTCCCGCGCTCACGCAGCCGCGGCAGGTTGGCCGCTGGTTCCTCCGACCAAATGGGTCGGAGGAACCACCGCTGGGACCGACATGGATCTGGCCCAGCGACGACGAAGGCCCGCGGATGACCCGGCGGGTCTTCAGAGGATCAGGACGCCGTGAGCATGGAGGTCGAGCGAGAGCTGGAAGACTTCACCGAGCCTCGCCCGCAGTCGGCGGACGCAGATCCTCCCGAGACACAGGAGTGGTTGGACTCGGTCGACGCGCTCGTGGACCACGCTGGACGCTTCCGTGCCCGCGAACTCATGCTCAGTGTCCTGGGCCGGGCTCGGCAGCGTCACGTGATGTTGCCGGGGTATGACGGCACCGACTACAGCAACACGATCCCGGTCGCTGCCGAGCCACCGTTCCCCGGCAACGAGGACGTCGAGCGCCGCATCGCTGCCTATGTTCGCTGGAACGCAGCCATGATGGTGCACCGAGCGCAGCGTCCGGGTCTGGGCCTGGGAGGACACATCTCGACGTACGCCTCGACCGCAACCCTCTACGAGGTGGGGTTCAACCACTTCTTCCGGGGTCACGACGCTCCCGGCGGCGGTGACCAGCTCTACTTCCAGGGCCACGCGTCCCCTGGGCTCTACGCCCGCGCATACGTCGAAGGACGCCTCAGCGAAGGACAACTGGACGGGTTCCGCCGGGAGGTCTCGAACGGCGGGCGTGGCGCCGGACTCCCGTCGTACCCTCACCCGCGCCTCATGCCCGAATTCTGGGAGTTCACCACTGTCTCCATGGGCCTGGGTCCGATCAACGCGATCTACCAGGCCCGGTTCAACCGCTACCTTCACGACCGCGGGATCCGGGACACCAGCCGCCAACACGTGTGGGCGTTCATCGGCGACGGCGAGATGGACGAGCCCGAGGCGCTAGGTGCACTCGGGGTCGCCGCTCGAGAGGAGTTGGACAACCTCACTTTCGTCGTCAACTGCAACTTGCAACGCCTCGACGGGCCGGTACGCGGCAACGGCAAGATCATCCAAGAGCTCGAGTCCTCCTTCCGGGGAGCCGGCTGGAACGTCATCAAGGTCCTATGGGGACGCGAGTGGGACCGGCTTCTCGAGGCCGACTCCCAGGGTGCCCTGGTCGAACTCATGAACAGCACCCCGGACGGTGACTTCCAAACCTTCAAGGCTGAGTCCGGCGCATTCGTGCGCGAACACTTCTTCGGGCGTGACCCTCGCACTCGCGGGATGGTCGAGCACATGACCGATGCCGAGATCTGGGCGTTGAAGCGCGGGGGTCACGACATCCGCAAGGTGTACGCCGCCTACGACGCCGCCCTGCACCACGCGGGCCAACCCACCGCCGTACTGGCCCAGACGATCAAGGGCTCGATGCTCGGGCCACACTTCGAGAGCCGAAACGCCACGCACCAGATGAAGAAACTACGCTCGGGGGACCTCAAGGCGTTCCGCGACCGACTGCAGATTCCGATCGGCGACAGCGAACTCGACGCGGACCTTCCGCCCTATATCAGGCTCGAACCCGGCTCCGCAGAGCTGGACTATCTGCACGAGTGCCGCCGTCAACTCGGCGGCTACCTCCCGCGCCGAACCGGTCCCGCCGCACCGTTGCCGTTGCCAACCAGCCCGGCGTACGAAGTCATGACACGCGGCTCAGGACGGCAGGCCGTGGCCACCACGATGGCGTTCGTCCGCCTGCTCAAGAGCCTCATGGAAGATGCCGAGATGGGTCACCGGTTCGTCCCCATCATTCCCGACGAAGCCCGAACCTTCGGCCTGGACGCCTTCTTCCCGACCAAGAAGATCTACTCGCCGCACGGGCAGAGCTACCTGTCGGTGGACCGGGAACTGATGCTCAGCTATCAGGAGGACACCGCGGGCGTCCTGCTGCACGAGGGGATTACCGAGGCCGGCTGCGTCGCGTCCTGGACCGCCGCCGGAACCTCCTACGCGACACATGGCGAGCCGATGATCCCGATCTACATCTTCTACTCCATGTTCGGCTTCCAACGCACGGGTGACCAGCTCTGGGCAGCCGCCGACCAGTTGGCACGAGGGTTCCTGCTGGGCGCCACCGCCGGCCGGACGACCCTCAACGGCGAGGGCCTACAGCACGAGGACGGCCACTCGCTGCTCCTGGCATCGTCGAACCCTGCCTGCATCGCCTACGACGCCGCCTTCGGCTTCGAGCTCGGGCATATCGTCCGAGACGGGCTGCGCCGCATGTACGGCGAGCCTGCCACGGGTGAGGATCCCAACGTCTTCTACTACCTCACCGTCTACAACGAACCCATCGCCCAACCCTCCGAGCCCGACAACGTCGACGTCGAGGGGATCCTGGCCGGAATGCACCTCTACTCGCCTGCGGGGCCGGGTAGGGGGCCGAGGGTCCAGATCCTGGCCTCCGGTGTCGCCGTCACGTGGGCCCTGGAGGCACAGCGCATGCTTCGAGATGAGTGGGGAGTCCGAGCAGACGTCTGGTCGGTCACCTCATGGACCGAGCTGCGCCGAGAGGCGCTCGCCACCGACCAGTGGAACTACCTGCACCCGCAGAAACCCCAACGAACCCCGTACGTCACGGGTCGACTCGAGGGACAGGAGGGGCCGGTGGTCGCGGTCTCGGACTGGATGAGAGCCGTCCCCGACCAGATCGCCCCGTTCGTGCGGAGTGACTGGTCGTCGCTGGGCACCGACGGATTCGGCATGTCCGACACCCGGGCCGCACTACGCCGACACTTCCATGTCGACGCATCATCCATCGTGCTGCGGGCGCTGGAGCGACTGGCTCATCTCAGGCAGGTCGACTCCGCCGTGCCGCGCGCTGCACTCCGTCGATACGGCCTCGTTGAGGGCCCCATTCCCGGCTCGACGAGAGATCGGCACGAGGAAACGAACCTCGGGGAAGGTGCGAGCGGAGGGCAAGGGGCCGACAGGCCCAGCGGAAGGGATGCGTCGCTGGACACTCCATACCGCGCTCCCAGGCGGCCGCCGCCACCTGACCTGTGACGACGTCACCCCAACACGGATGGCAAATGAACGGATGTGAGGAGAGGACCTTCATGAACGACGACGTAGTTGACGTGCGCGCGGTACGCAAACCCGACAAACACCCCACCATCTTCGCCGCCTACAACGCGCTCGAGTGCGGGGAGTCGTTCGTCCTCGTCAACAACCATGACCCCCTTCATCTACACGAAGAGTTCGAGGACGAATACGCCGGCAGCTACGAGTGGGACTACCTCGAGAGCGGCCCCAGGGTCTGGCGCATCGAGATCCGCAAGTTGACCAGCACCCCCCTGCCGCGCCTTCTGTGCAACAGCGCGCTCGTCACCGCCGCCGACTCCGACGCGACCGGCGCGGCCTGGAAGCTCCAAACACGCGAGCGCGACCTCGACTCCAACATCATCCGGCTGCCTCCCACCGGCACCATTGGCCGACACACCGGGCCCGATGTCGACGTCCTCGTCCACGTTCTCTCCGGCACCGGTGAGCTGACCACTGAGAACGGCGCTCTCGCGCTCACACCTGGTGCCTTGGTCTGGCTCCCTCGACGCTCCTCTCGTCAGTTCACCGCCGGATCCGACGGAATCAGCTACCTCACCGTCCATCAACGACGCCAGGCCCTCACGCTCAGTACTCGGTCTTCATGACACGGGCCCTCGACCGCAGCCTTGCTGTGGCAATGGCCGACGAGGTACGACGGTGACTTCTGCATTGTCGCTCGCCACCGCCGTGACCTTCGTGTGGCTCGGCATGGTGCTCGCCATCTCGTTCCTCGAAGCGCCCCTCAAGTTCCGTGCGCCGGGGGTCACGGTTCCCATCGGGCTCGGCATCGGGCGACTTGTCTTCAGGGCGCTCAACATCGTGGAACTCATCCTCGCCGCCACGCTGATGCTCGGACTCCTCATCGACGTCCCACCTCCTCGCGTCCTTGTCGCCGCCACCGTGACCATCGGGGTGTTGTTGATCCAGGTCGCCATCCTGCGGCCCGCTCTGGCTCGAAGGTCGAACCGCGTCCTGGCCGGCGAAGTCGTCGCCCGCTCCGGTGCGCACTACTGGTACGTCTCCCTCGAGGTCGCCAAGGTCGTTGCGCTCATCGCGACGGGCGCGCTGCTCCAGGCGCTGTGATCACACGCTTCCGAACGCTGTGCCCGATCCTGGGACAGAGCACACGATGCAGTGGGGCATGGTGGACAAGGCCTCGTTCATCAACCGATCCACTTCGAAGGGAACATGATGCAGAAGGAGTCACTCGCCGCACTTGCGCGGCATCACCTGGAGCAAGCCCTGGCGGCGCCGAGCGGGCGGAGCGCTCACACCGTCTACGGAGGTCACGAACACGTGCTGCGCCAGACGCTGATCGCCTTGCGGGCAGGTACCGGTCTGGACGAGCACGAGAATCCTGGCGAGGCGACAATCCAGGTGCTCCAAGGCAGGGTGACTCTGGCGGTGGCCGAGGACCGATGGAATGGCTCCCCTGCTGACCTCATGTTCATCCCGGACGCGCGACATGCCTTGGACGCTGTCGAGGACTCCGTGGTGCTGCTGACTGTGGCCAAGCGGCGGTGATGACGACCCGTCGTCGGGCGGCTGGTGTGAGCGGCTGCATCCCAGTCCGCGCCCCGGCAGAGCCGCGCACCGGTCGCCCGCCCGAGACGGGCGCCGGCGGGGATCGCGCGTGTCAGAACTTCCCGGGGAACTGGGCGATGATGCCCTTGCTGAGCATGTCGGCCATCTCCAGCATGTGGTGCTCGGCGTGGCCGTAGATCCGGATGGACCGTGCGTAGTGGCCTTGCAGCTGTGCGGCAGCGTAGGCGAGCGTCTGGTCGATGTGCGTCGCCATCATCATCCTCATCTCGGCCTTGCTCCAGTGGGGGTTGGCTGCCGCCAGGAAGTCCGCGATCTCCCGGGCGTTGGCCTTCCACGCGTCGATCGCGGCCCCGAGTTCGGCCTGGTCACCGGACTGTGCCGCCGTCAGCACCGGCACCGCGTCGGTGATGTGGGTCCGCAGCAGCTGGGTCAGTGCTGCTCCGGCCTTCTTGCCGTAGTAGGGCTTGATCGCGTCACCGATGTCGGTCTGGTTCTGGAGAAGCCGGTCAAGAGTGGCGGGGACGCCTGGGGTACCAGCCGCGAATGCCGCCACCGTCGCGTAGGTCCACTCCATGTGCTGCGACCAGAGGACGCGCATCTTCTTGTGGAGGGTGGCCTTCTGGCTTCGGTCCGACATCTCGTGTTGGGCCGTGGCCGAAGCTGTCGCGATGTCTCCGTTAGCGACGTTGGTGCCGGCCAGCGTCGCCCCGATAAGCGCCATCGAGGCGATCAAAGCTGAGGGCACCCACCGATGGCGGCCTCTGGTGCGGAGGATCATGATGGAACCTTTCTGTGGTCGGCTTCGAAGTCGGGCTTCCCCCATGAGTGCCTTGGTGGCCGGGATCCTTACCCGCGCGGACCGATTTCGCTTCGGGGGTAAGAGATGGCGCAGGCACAGTCACGAACAGACATGACGACCAGACCGCTCTACGGGATACCGGAGACACCCACCCGTACGCCTTCGGCCGAAGTGATGCGGTGGCGCTTGCACCGGCTCACAGAGGCAGGATTCGAGCACGAACTGGCCGTCGCCCTCGCCGCGGAGGCGGATGTCGATCTGCACGCGATTCTCGACCTGGTGGACAGGGGTTGTCCTCACGAGCTGGCGGCACGGATCATGGGAAGCGTCGTGGTCGGCATCGATGCTGACGTCCATGGATGAGGCGACCCCCGTGACGCTCGTGAATCGCGTAGCCGGCGCGGTTCCGCGTGCGGACACGGACGACTGGGTCACCAGGCTGCGATTTGGCCCGGGTCGCGATGAAGCGATCAGTGAGCTGCACAACTTGATGCTCCGGGCCGCCCGTCATCAGATCGCGAGGATGCCTCAGAGCCACGATCTCGGATGGACACGACGTGACGAGATCGTTCATGCCGCGGCCGATGAGGCGACCGCCGCTGTACTCAGCCGATTGGTGCACTTCGAGGGGCGTAGTCGTTTCACTACGTGGGCTTACAAGTTCGCCATCCTGCAGACCGCGGTCGAGGTCCGCCGGAGTGCCTGGCGTCGCCGGGAGACCGACCTGACCGGCCTCCAAGAACCCGTCTCGGCGGCGAGCGGTCCCGAGGCGCAGGCCGAGGCCAACGACCTCATTCGCGCGGTGAACGACGCCATGGACCGCGTTCTGACCGAGCATCAACGTCACGTGGCCGTCGCCCTTCTGATCGAAGGCGTGCCGATCGACGTCCTCGCCGAACGACTGGGCAGCAACCGGAACGCGCTCTATAAGACTCTCCACGACGCCCGGGTCAGGCTCAGACGGGACCTGACGACCCGCGGCTACCTCGCTGTGCCCCGTCCGGAGGTGACTCAATGAACTCGCGATCTCGGGACCTCGATCCCCTCGCGATAGCACAGCTGACGCTGGACACAGCGCCCTACCTGTCGTGCGACGACTGCTTCGAACAGGTGGACGCCCACGTCGATGCCTTGCTCTCCGGGGCGGCCGAGATCCTCACCCCGGACTTCAGGGCACATCTGATCGGCTGTGCAGCCTGTCGGGATGAGGCACGGTCCCTCATCGACTTGGCTGGGCAGGATTTGGGCGTCGATCGCGAAACCGTGCTCTCGCGATTCGAACGGGCGCTCGCGTCGCCCGAACGGCCCAGCCTCTGACCGCAGATCGATGTCGGTGACCTCGCGGGCAGGCTCGGTGGTTCCTAGCATGGTGTTGCACCGTTCTCTCGATCCGACAGGACGGCACGCAACAGCCGGTCGGGCGGACAGCACGGTGACGAGGCGCGGCCAAGCTCCTATCAGGTCACGCTCCGTCCGGCCGGTGCGTGCGCCCCCCGGCCGGCGACGGATCAGGTCAAAGGCACGAAGCCCGCGAAGACGAGAGTCAACCGGCCCCCATCATCGCTGCGGAAACGCAAGGCTGGACCGCTCCGGTGTTTCGGCCCGAGAGGCGGCTTGGACACGGTTTGGCCCGCGCTGCTGCGGGTGAGAAGCCGTTTCGGGACGATCGGTCAACGAGAACCACTGCAACCAAGCGTGTTCAACGGGTTCAGCGGTGTTGCGAACCGGCACTACCGGCCGTCCGGGCCCGGTGACACCGGTCTCGGGAACAGTGCCAGTCGCCTGGGTGTGGCGAGGCGACAACTTCGCCACTGCGTCAGGGCCCGCGCGGGGCCTGACGAGGGGTCAGCCCGAGGTCGACCTGGACCCGAGCCTGGCGATCGGTCGGTAGTTGGCTGGGCGCCTTCACTCCGCTGGTCTGCGACTGAAGGACACCCACGGCCAGATCGTGCGGCCCTCGCCATCATGGTGATCGGCGAGCACGAGATGGACATGTCGTCGCGCAGATCACCCATGCCCTCTCGCTCCCGTAGAGGCGCAAGAGCGTCGGCCGCCTCACCCTGAGTGTTCCTTGCCGATCGTCGGCAGCCAGAGGCCGTCGAGGATGACCGACCCAGCCCATACACGACAAACCGCCTGGCAGACACAGTTGGCAGTGAGGACACGGAATCGAGGCGAGGCCTCCTCTCCGTCGTACGAGATGGAGGGTGCACCAGGATGCCAGTCCCGAGCCATGGCACCGCGGAGCACCCCCTACGCGCTTCACTCTCACGCAGCCGAGAAGGACCGCGCGCTGGCTCCTCTGCTCACCCCCATCGGAGGAGCCAGCGCGCATCAGGCACCTGCGGGACGAACCGCAGGTCGCGCGGGCACTGCGGCAGGCCGCGGTCGTCACGCCAGCTCCCGCCGAATTCTCTCTCCGACCTGAACGGCGTTCTGAAAGAGCAACGTGTCTCTGTCTCCGTCAGCTGGCGAAGATGGACGAGGCACGTCATCCGTCTTCCGATCCGGCACGGCGCGAGGTTGACGCGGCGCTGCGAGACGGCGCCCCGTTGGCGCTCGGCGAGATCGAGGCAGCCCTGCGGCGAATCCGACTGTGTGTCGAGGTGGCCGAAGACTTGGCGGAACTCCTGACGGTGGCTCTTGCCGCTGTTGGCGGCGAGGCGAATCACGAAGTGAGGAGCGCGGGCAATGAACCAACTGAGCGCAGAAGGCGTGATCCTGCTTGCCTACGACGGCTCACCCCACTCGGGAGCCGCACTCGAGTGGGCCGCTGCGACAGCCGCGCTGGAAGGAAGAAGCGTGCGCGCGGTGTCCGTGGTCGAGGCGCGGGCGAGCGCCGACCGGGACGTCGATGACGACCTACAAAGGAGATTCGAGGCCGTGCTGGCGGCAGTAGGGGCGGACGGCGCGTTCGAGGAGCTCGCAGGAGACGTGGAGGCAGTTCTCCTGGAACGGTCGCGACATGCGCACGTGTTGGTCGTCGGCACGCGCGGGCGCGGACGAACGGCCAACACCCTGCTGGGGTCCGTGAGCCAGCATCTGGCGCGGCATGCCCCGTGCCCGCTGATCGTGGTTTGTCCACCAGCGAACCCGGCGGCCGCACGCATCGTGGCGGGCGTGGACGGCTCCCTCCAGAGCATCGCGGCGCTCAAGTTCGCCTGTCATCGGGCATCGTTCACCCAAGAGGCCGTCGTGGCGCTCCATGCCTGGAAGCCCGGTCATGTCGACCTGGGCTACAGCGGGCAGCTGCCTGAGGCCGTCGGCCAGCGATCCGAAGCCGCGGGGGCATTGCTGGACGAGTGCATCTCACAGGTCCGAGCCGAGTATCCCGACGTTGCGATCGAACCCGACTCGGTGCCGTCGCCTCCTACGAAGGCGTTGACCGACGCGTCGGCGTACGCATCGCTTGTCGTCACCGGATCGCGAGGACGCGGCGTAGTCGCTGGACTCCTGCTCGGTTCGGTCAGCCAGCACCTGCTCAACCATGCTCAATCTCCGGTCGCGGTGACCCGCTGACGACGTACGCAGGTCGGGGTGTGCTGATCAGAGGTCGCGATCCGTCGCTTCGAGCCGCCGCGAGCGAGGCCGTGGCGGCCGCCGGCACCGATCGGGTGTTGCAGTGGTCCAGCCGTTACCGCCCGGAATGGGGCCCAAGGACTGAATCGAATGTCGTAGTAGCGATTGGAACCCGGTGCTGACCTGCTCAAACATCGATCAGAAACCCCCTCGGGGGTACGCACCGGGTACGCACGATGCGCGCGCTGTGGCAGGGGTTGGGAGTCGCTCGCAGGTGCCCGGTTGCCCACTCGCCGGCGCCCGAGGTTTGTGGGCGAACGCTCCGCACGCGACCGGCCTCGGAGCGCACCTCGTCTCCGTGGGACGTGCCCTGACATGTGAGAGCACGCGCACCACGGTGGCGTCCGCGCCGCTGCCGGTGGCCGCTCACCTGCCCCCCGCATCCCACCACCCTCTCAGAGCGCTGAGCCCGAGTGCACTCCTTGACGGCCGACCCGTCGGCGGAGGACGGTGGCTTTGAACGACCACACAGGGCGAAGTCATGACGGGCCATGCGTCACGCCGCCGCAGCCGTCGACGAGCTCCGGATCGCTCCCTGGCGACACCTCACGCGGACTCCGGTGACGGCAGGGCGATGTGCGGCACCCACCGACGGGCCGACGCGGCTGTGTGTCCCGCGGTCGTTGCCGCTGCGTCAGGCCATCAACCGAGGGAGACACACCGATGAACAGCGTCGACACCAACACCGCGACCGCTACCGCCAGCCCGCCGGTCGAGCCCGGGGAGATGAGGCTGGAGGTCGTCGTCCTGGCGGTCTCGAACGTCGATCGCGCCAAGCAGTTCTACGAGAGGCTCGGCTGGCGGCTCGATGCCGACCTCGTCGTCGACGACGGCTACCGGGTCGTGCAGGTGACACCTCCGGGCTCGGGTTGCTCGATCATCTTCGGCACCGGACTCACGGCAGCCCAACCCGGCTCGGCCGAGGGTCTCCAGCTCTCGGTCTACGACCTGGACGAGGCGCGGGCCGACCTGATCGCCCGCGGGGTGGACGTCAGCCAGCCCTTCCACGATGTGACCGGCATCTTCCACCACGCTGGGACCCAGGGGCGCCTGGATGGCGCTGCCCCCGAGCATGCCGACTACGGCTCGTTCGCGTCGTTCGCCGACCCGGACGGCAACGGTTGGCTGCTCCAGGAGATCAAGACCCGGCTCCCCGGCCGCTGAAGGAGCCTCCCATGGGCACGACGTACGAGTCCCCGAGTGACCTGGCCGAGGCCCTGAGGCGGGCGGCCGCGGCACACGGACGACACGAGGAGCGTACCGGCGAGGCGGATCCGGACTGGCCGGACTGGTACGCGCTCTTCATGGTCCGGGAGCGCGCGGGTGAGGAGCTGCCGACATGACCAGCGAGTACGACGTGATCGTGGTCGGCGGTGGTTCGCCGGGCGAGCACTGTGCCGGTGCGCTGGTCGAGGGCGGCCTCCGGGTCGCCATCGTCGAGCGCGAATTGGTGGGGGGTGAGTGCTCCTACTGGGCCTGCATCCCGTCCAAGAGCCTGCTGCGTCCGGGTGAGGCGGTGCAGGGAGCGCGGGAGGCCGCCGCCACCGCCGAGGTCGACGTCGAGGCGGTGCTCGCCTGGCGCGACTTCATGGTCTCGGACTACTCCGACAAGGGGGCGGAGCACTGGCTGGCCGACAACGACATCGCCCTGCTGCGCGGCACCGGCCGGCTCGCCGGTCCAGGGGTCGTCGTGGTCGACGACGTACGCCACACCGCCGACCACGTGGTGCTCGCCAACGGGGCAGATCCGGTCGTGCCTCCGATACCCGGCCTGAAGGATCTGGCCGGTGTGTGGGGCAGTCGCGAGGCGACCTCGATGAAGGTCGTGCCGCGGCGCCTGCTGATCCTGGGCGGTGGGCCCGTGGGCGTCGAGATGGCCCAGGTGGTACGACGACTGGGCGGCGAGGTGGTCGTCATCGACCGGGCCGAGCACGTGCTCGCCCGCGAACCCGCACAGCTGGGTGAGGGGCTCGGCGAGGTCCTGCGTCGTGATGGGATCGAGCTCGCGCTGGACGTGGGCGTCACCGCGGCTCGCCGGGACGGCGAGGACTACGTCGTGGTGCTCGACGACGCTCGCGAGCTGCGCGGTGACCGGCTGCTGGTCGCCACGGGCCGGAGGCCGCGGGTCGAGGGGCTCGGCCTCGACACGGTGGGCGTCGAGGCGGACCCCCACGGGGTCCCGGTCGACGCGCACCTCCGGGTCGCGGATCACCTGTGGGCGATCGGCGACGTCACCGGCCTCTGGCCGCTGACCCACGTCGGCAAGTACCAGGGCGAGGTCGTGGCCGCCAACATCCTCGGGGAGTCGCGGGAGGCGAACTACGAAGCCGTCCCGCGAGTGACCTACACCGACCCGCAGGCGGCGGCCGTCGGCGCTGCCGACGACCGCTTCAGCGGCACCGCGCTGCTCACGGACGTGGCGAAGACCGCGACGTACACGCACGCCTACGCGGAGAGCAACGGCTACCTCACGGTGGTCAGCGACGGCGTGCGCCTGACGGGGGCCCACGCCCTCGGCCCCGATGCGGGGGAGTGGCTGCAGCAGGCCACGCTGGCGATCCGCGCGCACGTCCCGCTCGACGTGCTCAAGGACACCATCCAGCCGTTCCCGACCTTCTCGGAGATCTTCGTCGCCGCCCTGAAGGCGCTCGGAGACGAGGTGGCGGGGACAGCATGACGCTGCGGGACCTGCTCGGGCAGACCGTCGTCGTGATCGGGGGCAGCGCGGGCATCGGGCTCGAAACGGCGCGACGAGCGCGCGCCGAGGGCGCCGAGGTCATCTTGACCGGACGCAACCGCGACCGGCTCGCAGACGCCGCGAGCGAGGTGGGCGCCCAGGGCGTCTCGGCGTTCGATGCCCACGACCTGACGGCCCTCGAGGAGTTCTTCGCGGGTCTGGAGAGTCCGGTCGACCACGTGATGGTGACGGCCGGCCGGCCCTATTACTCGCCCTTGGTCGAGATGGACTTCGGCGAGGCGCGCCGCGGACTCTCCGAGCACCTGATGATGATGCTCGCCGTCGCGCGCTACGCCGGGGGAAAGGTGCGCCCGGGCGGCACCCTGGTGTTCATGGGCGGCACCGGTGGCCGTCGTCCGGGCCTCGGCTTGGGCGTGATCGGGGCGGCGACGGCGGCGCTCCCGGCCCTGACCGCCAACCTGGCGATCGAGATCGCGCCGGTCCGGGTGAACCTGATCGCTGCCGGCTTCGTCGACACGCCGTTGTCAGCGGAGCTGCTCGGCGACGGTCTGGAGGCGCGTCGTGATCAGCTGCGTAGGACGCTCCCGATCGGGCGCGTGGTCGGTCCGGCTGACGTCGCCGCCCTGGCGTTGCACCTGATGACCAACACCGCCCTGACCGGCGCGACGTACGACATCGACGGAGGGCAGCAGCTCGTCCCCGGCTGACCACGACCCACCCCGCAGCACCGACCGAAAGGCCACGCCATGCGCGCCGACATCGTTCCGGGGGGCACGTTCCCCGACTACGAGCTCCCCGACCACATGAACGTCACGCGGAGGCTCAGCGAGATTCAGGGCGACGACCCCCTGATCCTGACCCTCGCCCGCGGCCACTACTGCCCCAAGGAGCACCAGCAGCATCTCGAGCTGGCCGCGTTCTACCCGAGGATCGCGGTGGCCTACACCCAGGTCGCCACCATTGCGACCGACGAGCACCACACCCTCCAGGAGTTTCGCGCCTCGGTCGGCGCACCCTGGCCGTTCCTTTCC
>Ga0105239_10007117_pt1 | contig 12872 bp, 10 predicted proteins | sample KBSC44metaG_FD_92761 | JGI IMG/M metagenome (GOLD analysis project Ga0105239, IMG submission 92761) | Corn rhizosphere microbial communities from Kellogg Biological Station, Michigan, USA - KBS C4-4 metaG | ecosystem: Host-associated > Plants > Roots > Rhizosphere > Soil | place: Michigan, USA...
ATTTCTTTCCCGACTTTCCAAGGGGAGTTGCGGACTCTACAAACATCGGACCAGCGGCTGTTGTGTTATGTGGAAGCAATTCAGAATTGCTAATCCATATTTATTCGTCATGGGGGATGAATTCTTCTGCAGAGGGCTCGTTCCTCAGACTGTCTGTGTTGCGGTACAATCGTGCGTGCAAAACTGAATGTCCCCCGGACTCCCGTGGTAAATTTTGTCAAAGCCGGAGGTTTTCAAGGAGACAATATGCTGGAGTCTCAGTAAGCTGGGATCGGCGTAGGCATTGTCTCTGGCTTTCGGAATCTTTGGCGTGACAAGACTGTCAATATCGAGCCGCCTGAAGAAGTCAGCTCAGAGAACCTTCTCGTTGTAGTACTTGCAAGGTAATCAGGCTGCGCGAGGCCATGTAAGCGGGGAGTGGATCACGTGATAAGACGAAGCAGACCGTTGCGACCTACTACCCACAAATTCACTGCTCTTCGTCTTACCATATATTCATCAGATAATGTCTTTACAACTCTGATGACGCGAGAAGAATGGCGTGATCGGAGAAATTAACGGTGTTGAAACCTATGTTTCTTATCCCGATCCAGAAAAGTCGAATGGCAATATTAAAATCTTCTTTCCGGATGCTTTCGGACTACACATCAACAGCTTTCTGTTGATGGACGCGTTTGCTGCTTGTGGGTATCTGGTCTTGGGTGTTGACTACTTTTTGGGTGTCAGGAGTGAATCCTATGCAATTCAAATAGATCCGCTCATGTATCATGTATAGGATGCGGTGACAAAGCATTCTAAAACACCCCTCAACGATCCCAATTTTGATTTTGTAGCTTGGAAAGACAAGCACCTGAAAACTTCCGAAGAAGTCGCTGCGGTAACTCGAGGCAGACGCGAGCAGACATGCGACGATAAGACCAATCAAGGCCCATAGCACCAGCCTGAGCGAAGCCGACATCATCAAAGGTGACACGTGTGCGACGTGTTTACTCTCAAAGCGCCGACCCACTTGATTCACGGTACAAATCACGTGATCAGTGTCTGACCTGAGACATTTCTTCGCATGAAAAAGAGCATAATACCCACCGATACGAAACGCTCGGAAATTGCCAAATGACATGGAAAATCGCTCATTTTTGATGAAGACGCTAGTAACTTTGTATATAAAACCAAACAGCGTACATAGATTTGCAAAAAGACAGAACCCTCAATACTCAGTTTGATTGACTGATTTTTCCACACCAGTCTTTGCGCGGATTAGTCTCTTTGGTCCGCACTAATAGCCGTCCAGCGCGCCATAACCATGCCTGCCCCCTGACCAGGTTTCAGTTTGAATCCCCCCGCAAACTCCATTCCCCTGGATCTTAATTGTCACTAGTTCAAACAAATGGCGTCCAGTGGCGTTTTGTGTGGCGGAACCAAGGCTGTCAAGCGCTTGGAGACCACTGTCCAGGTTTAAAGAATGGCGTGGCCCAATACAGACGCAGGTATCCATATCCCTTATGTGCCGCTCTTTGGGCTCTATTCCTACTGAGTACCTAAGTAGTTTCTGGGAACAACTTGTCCGCCAAATGGTAGTTTCTGAGGATTTAACATACTGACCCCCACCCACTTCCGCATGCCACGGTGGCCCTTTATTTCTCCAGCCTCGCGACGCAACCTACAAACCTTATGAGTCCAGATCCCCAGTACTCCGTAAGTAAATCGCTTAACAGCATAGACTATTGGCGTTTCTGCTGGGGAGTGCCTTCCAGGTTTTTTCCCAATTCCCTGATTCGGAGTCTTGCTTAAACGGAACTAGAAAATCAATATCTGAGATACAGCAGCCTTGCGTTCTTCCTCTGATTCCTCTGCGTATTACGAACCATGGCGACCTAGTTTAGTGATGATTTCATCCCGCACCGATGGTGGCCACTTCTTCAGCTTTTTGTCTGTCTCCATCTGATCACGGATGTAGAGACGAATTCAGTATCCACCACAGCACGTGGAATCAGACCCGGATTGGGAGTATTCTCTTCGAGATGGAGTACTACATATCCCAAGGTACATCGAGGATACGCCCACTGACTATGCTCCAAGCTAAGACAACTCAATCCGAACCAGTTCCTGGTCCTCTGAAGCAACAAGGGCGTGCTTTAAAGCAATGTTTGTGATCACATGGATGTGTCCAATCAATGCCGGATTTACAAAGTTCGGTGTCAAGCCGGGTGATGGAGGGACGAACTTGGCGAATAACGGCTGGCTTTGGGATTACACTACACATAGACAATCGGGCCGGTTGTGGGTTGAGTGTCCCCTGGCAGACCCCCAGCACAGCGGACTGAGCACGATTGCACAACGGCCGTCGGCGCTATACTGTACAACTACTTCTGTTCGTAGTTTTACATAGCCTTTTCAGGTCTGATGGCAGAGTTCGTATAAGCTCCAATATTATAAATTGCGCACCCGAGTCTCGGCAAGTTCCTTTTGAACCTTTGTCGAATCAAACACTCCCCCCTGTGGGGCTTAAACTGGTTGCGGTATGCCACCTCAGCCTCAAAAATTTCCACAAAAGATTGAGCATTGATTTCCCCAGAGGATACTAAATCCGCCGACACGATGGAGTTAAGGTATTTTATCAAAGCTGAGGCCACTTTGTTGAAGCCTGTCAACAGTACTGTCTAATCCGTGCCCAAGCATCATCCCACCCTCGTAGTTCGTTCAACCAAAGTCATTGCGCACGTTCCGGTCTCTTACTATGAAGGCAAGTCTCGCTGCGGTCGTTCTTGCAGGCTACGGCCTGGTAGTTGCACTTCCGCCGGGCCAGGGCAATCACAACTTGCCGGGCTCGGGCTACGGTATTTGCGACCCTCGTTACCGGTACGGGTGCTCGGGCTGGCCCTATGCGTCCTATACCTCGAGCATACCTTGGATTGCCCACTCGTCAGGTGCGCCCTGGTCTAGTGACGTCGAGCCTGCCTTCCACAAATATCGCATCCACGACCACCACAACCACCATAACCACGACCAGCTCTGCACCGCCCGCTGTGATCACATGTGAGCTGGGAACTGCTATGGGATACCAGGAAGGCGATTCCGTCACGCTTAATACCCAATCCGGGAATGGGTGCAACCGCTGGGGATGGTACGAGACACCGACATTAGCGGAGTTGCAGGCTGGCATCAGTGGTATCCTCTATGTTGGCGCCGGCGGTAATAACATTGCCAATGCTATTGATGTTGGAGCCTGGACAGCGGTTGCCAGCCCTACGGGTGGCGTGACCGTTACGTATAGCCTCGATGCCGGGTATTTCCTCGACGAAGCTCATATCGACTTGGATTGTCTCCCCATTGATACCTGCGCTCCGGGTCAATACACGTTTAACTCAGGCGCGCTGCCAAACGTCCCGGTCTACAGCAACCCGACGCCCCTCCAGTATCCTACGTGTTCCGGCGGATCTCAAACCTATCTTATCATCCATGGGTCGGTTAATTTTCTCAGCACTGCGACGACCTGTGATCCCCCAGTTGCGACGTAGACGCCTCCCATCGCGGTTTCTCGAAGTAGATAGCTATTCGATTCATTCAGGTGTGATTTTTCAGGTAGTCAGGGAAGTTGGCGGAGATAAGGACAGGGCATGTGTTGTACCTAGGTACTATTAATTAAGCAGCCAATACATGGCAATAAATCTCAACGCCGTGAATTTCATTAACGTTTGCTGGCTGCATAGTCTTCCTGGCCCCACGCATCTAAGAGGAGAGGGAGTCATTCTACCCAGGTCTTTTGGAAATCTCACTTTTTCAAGAATTTCCAATCTTGGCGGCTCTTAAGGCTGGAGTCGAAAAACTCCCCGTGTCACTAAATAATTGGTGAAGGTTTTCCAGCGTCCCACTGTCAGTGACGTCATAGCCTCTTGTGGCGCTGCCGTCTCGACGACTTCCCTATTGTAGCCTACTATCGACAAGATAATCCATATCTCCACCATCTTCTCTACCGCCTCGTCTCGAGTGCTTTTGTACGAAGAATAACCTTATACCAATCCCTTGCCGCAGCAGCTAGCAAGGCTTGGATTTTACCACCGACCTCGTGATGAGACGCCCGACAACGTCTGCTGCTTCATATGGACGTCAGATTAGGAACCAGTGAGACCTTACAATACGTTAAAATTCCTAGGATACCATAACAATGACTGCCTATGGGCAGACATGCTCCGAGATGTGCAGCTATGCCTCGAGAGTGCTTCCCTTAAGTCCCAGCCTATCAAGAACACCAACCGCCAGCAACGAACCTCCGATCTCGTACCAACAAGCTAGTTAACACACAACCTAAATCAGCGACTACCTTCGCCTTCGACATTCACTGACGATATAGTCACCGCGCGACCGATATACGCTTCCGTACTAAACCGAATTGTAGCCCGCACTGCCGTCAGGTCCGGAGTCCAGGACTTGTCGTCTGTCGGTGTCTTCCCGCCAAGGTAGAATGATATATTTCTTCTGTGGGTTTCGGTACACTGGAGCACCTCCGTGCGGAATGCCGTCCATTTGGTGCATCGGAAGAGGAAATGCTCGACTGTCTCTCTCGCTTGTCCGCATCCGCATAGATCCGTCGGAGCGGCATTGATTCGGTGTAGATAGGTGTTCAGTTGGGCTATGCCCAAGAAAACATATAGTATTGCGCCGTATCTACCTATCTAGATATACTCCTAGTTTTCCGCACTCCTCGCTGGTCTACGCTTCCATAGGGTGAGGTGGACCAGACCTCCCCCTACCCAGGTGATTTCCTGTTTACTCCTTAAGCATACATCAACAGCCTTCACTGCTAGGCGATACCTCTTTGTCACCACTCCGACCCGGCGTAGCCTCAAACTATCCATCGTGGAAGCTCAGGTCCTTAGTACGAATGAGGTAGTTGATCCTCTTTGTCCGTGTCGGGTTGCGGCTGTAGTGGATAGTCCCCTTCATTAAGTGTCGGGCTCTCATTCAAGTATGGGCCATTATAGCACCATTGATATCAAGGGACGTAGATGGATGTCGGGAAAAACCGAAGATCCGGCAAAGAAGACAGAAGAAGACCTAATGTAAGTAACATCTCACCGATGAAGTCAATAGAGGACCTTCTCAGTTTTCACACAGCCGAGAGTGTTTTGCCATCGCCGCGTTTCCACTCATTACAGGAACCTTCGGTCCTATTGCGAGCTGGTTAAATATCTACGCGTTAGGAAAGCCTTAGAGATCTCTTACTGAATACGGCGACGTAGCAGATCCAAGATAGCACTTGAAATAACAATGGAAATCATACGCTCGCTTATTTTACGTTAGGTTAATCGGACTAAATGCCGTGTCACTTATCTCGGGAGTAGTTGCCAATATCTCTATCTTCCTTGTGGTAGACGGTGCTAGTGGCTATTTAACTAAATAAACCCTACAATTTATCGCGGTAATAATTATTGGAGGTAATCTAGCCTCCCTTATTCTCATCGCACTCGCGGTAGCCGTCCACGTGGCGATTGGTCGCTCTTCCTTTTCGAGATACATATATACCGAGGGTTTTTACTATGCCACTATATTAGCGATATTATTTCATCACTTCTCCCTTTACAATTTACACGGTATATACACTCTAGTATGTTCGACGATCCGATCGAGAAACTCTAGAAATCAAGCTTATAAAACCCTATTACAGGTTGATGCTACTGACCATCTTTTTTGTGGCATATATCCTATTCGGGGCCATCATCTTCTCACATGCTGAAGGTTGGGCATATCTTGCTGCTAATTTTGGACAGATGTTACTCTTTTAACCATTAGATTCGGCGATCTTAAACCTGAGACGCATCTCGGGCGGTCTTTATTGTTCCCATATGCTCTATGTGGCGTCATCACTCTGTTTCTTATTGTCTACTGCATTCCTAAACTGGTGTTGGACCGAGGGAAGTCGATGTGGGAGATGCATCTCAGAGATTAAGAACGCATTAAGAGGGTTCGAGAACGTAAAAGTAGTGAGGTAAGAAAGGGCACCTGTGTCCGAGGGTAAATAGGCTGACATTCGAGACAATGGCAACATCTCAATTGAGGCTTTGAACGTGAGGAATGAAGAACGAGAAGTGAGGAGGCAAGACTTTTAACTGATGTAAGATATTTTATTGTTCTCCGCTAGGAAGCGCCTATAGTATTCTATTGGCATATGGTTGTTGTGCTCTATGTTATTATGGTTTGTTGGAGCTACGTGTTTTTGGGTATATGAATATAGTTAGCCTTAGACTTATTTTTAAGTAGTTTACTTGGGCTACTAGGGCGTTCTTCGTGTTCTAGTCACTGATCGCAATACCTACCTTGACTATATTGATTGTAACGATAGTGGAAGCGGTTAGAAACCCGCATTTGGTGGTGTAGAAAGACTGGATAAGTCGAATGCGCCTTTAGAAGGTGGAGACTAAGAAATAAGATACTATATTTAGTAAGTCTATTGTACTTACTTATAGTTGCTAGTTTCCCTTTACTAATTCGCTTATGAAGGAAGTAAGGATAGATTGCCCTGAGAAGTGCCGCAGAACCCCTATGACAGGAATTATTTGCTAGTTAAAGTGATTAAAAGTGTAGTTCACGATCATTTAAAGCACCTGTATGATGGACAGAAGCCGGATTATAGTTTCGATAATTGGGAATTTATTTTCAGTCTAATGGGGACGCTTGACTCGTCGGTCATTCAGGAAGACACTTCGGCCACCAATATTGGTGTCCTAGTTCCGGAAAATCGACGAAACATTAAAGAGTTCGGAAACAAGAATGGAATGATAGATTGGCTTCATTAGGAAAATCCTCTCAACATTACCGAAACTCTGATAGAATAGATGCCATTAACATTGGTGGAAAAGTTGGAGTAGGAGCTTTTGGAGGTTAGGAAGAGTGTTGGGTATATTTCTGAAAAGTTTAACACCCGTGAGGCGGAAAGAAACAAGGAAAACAAAGAAACCGCAGATTACTGAATCTAATAGGCAAGGCTTTAGTTGGCAGCATTTCACTTTGTCTCATCTTACACGTTGGGAAGAAGCTCGGTTGCACGGCCGACAACGTGGGGGTAAAACAACGGAGAGAAAACTCTTGTAGCGAGATCCATTTTTATTTTCGTTTTTGAAGGCCGACGAGTTCTGATTTAATGTGCAGTGTCAGCTAATGAAAATTCTCGTATAGCCGCGTGCGGTGTATCTAAGAATGATGCAGATACAGTCGGTGGCGGTCTCTCAATTACACCTGACCTCTCCCGTAGGATATGCAGGTTCATGCTACTTAAGGTTATCCCTCGACGTGTCTCTTACAGCGAAACTATGTTGCAGATACTATAAACAAACATTCGGCACAACTGGCTGTTCTCTGTGAGAAATGCACAGTGAAGCAGAAGCCGAGGTTCCAGCTTGACTGTCTTGGGGTAGGAAGACTGGTCATGTGATTCGTGACGTGGCCGCGAACCGCTTTCTCTTGTTGCTCGAAACCCAGTCAGGCAGACTAAACCGAAAAGTGCATCTAGCATTACTTTTCTAAGAATGGTCATGTCGCTAAGATGCACACTTTCTCTGATCCATGTGCACGATCCTGTTCTGGGTCAAATTCCAGGTTGCAGGTGCAATAATCCAATCAGGTGGGATGTGCTACAGATGGAGGGGCGCCTATGCCGCCATTCAGAAGCTTAGTGTCTCAAAAACTCCTCACCTCCGCACGGAACATCAATCCCGGTGCAAAGCCTACGCGCCCAGCCAAACTGAGACTCAGGCAAGGGCGCCTAATGAAACCTCGAGCCTGCCAGAGCATCTTCACGGAGCTACATAAATTTGAGCTCAACTGGAAGGATTTTCCAGGACCTGTACAAGACTTCTTATCCTGTGCTGCTCATACTATCCCTGCCGTGTCACGCTTCACCGGATGGCTGAGATAGTAGGCTTATCCTCAGGCCTACTGGCACTAGCTATCTTCGCCTTCCAGTCCAGTATCACACTAACTGAGACAATCCGAAGCTTTCAATCTCACCCCAAACGCGTACGAGATCTTACGGACGAGCTTGAAGCCCTGAGCGGTGTTCTTGGTCCCCTTAGCGACACTCTGAGAGCATCTGCCGATGTCAATCTCTCGTCTCTCGACGTTCCTTTACTACGCTGCGGCAATGCCTGTAAAGAATTTCAAGCAGAGATCGTAAAATGTTCATCGCGGTCTAGCAATTCTCGAACAAGCTTCCGTGACTGGGCAAAGCTAAGATATATGGGTGGTGATATAGATAGCTTTCGACGACATTTAGCTGGGTACAAGTTAACCGTCACCATCGCTCTGACTGACGCAACCCTGTAAGTTCACAATTTTGTTGATTTTCAAGCGAGAGCTCAATGAATCTACCAGTCGCAAATCCACCGTCACCGGTGAGAGCCTCGAGAACTACAAAAATTTGATCGGGACTGCTACCGAAGATCTTCAGGCACATCTTGAAACCATCAATGAGAAGCTTGAGATGGTCCTTCAAAGGAAGGAGACCGATTCCAGCTCAGATTCACTCGAGGTCGACCAAATCAAAGAAGAGATTACGAGCACACGACGTTGTCTTCAAATCTGTGATCAGTTATCCGAACACATTAGCCAAATTCAAATCCCAATAAGGCCTCAGGACGACTCCCCTGGACGGGTTGATTTAGGAAGTAGTCCTGAATCAGTCATGACCGAGGGTTTACGGGAATGTCGGGATAGCCTTCATACGACATCGGCCAAGCTTGAACAACACATGAAAGATCTAATGCAGCGGATGCTAGCGAAGTCGGGCATCATGATGGCCTCTCCAGATGATCTTGCCGACCTTGCGAGGCTACAAGAAGAGTGGGAAACTGCCCGTCAATGTATGAACATTTGCGCTAAAGCAGATGGCCACTTGAAGGAGAATGTCACCGTGATTGATAATTATGCAACGGGCGACGCCATTCAGTTTATGGTGTCGACTGACGGGAAGACCATTCATGGTAAGAATCGAGGATTGGGATGGAGGACGAGGCAGGTTGGAGGACACCTTAGCGATGCGACTGTGGTGCAGCTCTCACAAGATATGGCAAGGATCAATGTTCAAGGCTCTCGGAGTGCTAGCGAATCTCCTCAAAGCAGCTCAGAGAACGATCCGCTTCCCGAAAACTGGGACCGACACGGTCCTGGTTTTCGACTTCACACGAAGCCTCCCCAAGATCCCGTTCTGCCAGTTTCAGACCCGGCGAAACCGATGCAGCATAAACCGAATTCCTTCGACAGCTCAATAAAGCGTTCGGTGTAGGGCATTTTGAATTGTCAGAGGAGTTAAATCAAGCACAGAGTCTTCCCTTGTTGCCGTTAGGAATCAAGATATAATAAAGCGAGTGATTGTGATTCGCTATGGATCAATGAGTTAACCTTCAAGCTGACATTCCAGTTTTAAGATTTTCTAGATTGCGAGGTGTGCATCTCCTCTGACGCTGCACACTCGATAAAGAAAGGACTGTCAAATAGTTTGCAGCCTTTGCCATATGATTAAAGGCCGACACTTCACAAGAGTAAATGGTCCTAGGGAGATCACGTGTAGCTTTGCTTATTGATTCATTTACTCTAATCGCGGACTGTTGCGCCACAGTCAACTATGGCGCACCACAGCACAAGTGAACAGCTGCGCTTTCCTCCGCAGATGTCGCCAACTCTGAAGTGGCTGGGCAACAGTCGCCTCCGGACTACATCAAACTCGGTATAGCCACAAGTTGGACCACTATCGCATTTTCCGTTCTATGGTTGATCTTACTGGTTACGTCTAACACAAGGGTGACTGCCAGTGGAACATTTATCCGTGGCTGGGTAAAAATCACGTGGTTTATAACCTTATATTTAGCTTACTTTACTTTTACGACCACCCATCAATACAATGGCCACCATTGATCGTGATTTCATCCGCCAGTATGTCAAGTCTCCGGAGTCGATCATTCTTAGAGATATCTCTGGGGGCAATACAGTGCTTAAAGTCCCAGGATTCGATGTCGCGATCAAATTTGGTGGAGGTGTAACAATGGAGGAAGCGGTTGCGCAAGGGATAGTGTATGCTCTGCTGGATCAAGCTGTTGTACGTATTCCAAAGGTCTACCATTTCTATCGCGACTCGCAAAAGAACATCGGGTATTTGGCGATGGAGTGGTTAGATGGGGCACCAATCGATTTACAAGACGATATACAGTCTAAAGCCCTACAAAAGACTATCGGCTATTTGGCATCTTTCCCAGAAACTTTCCAGGACCTCTTCATCATGGCGAGCCGCAAGGTATACTTTTCGAAGACAGCACTCCAGGCGATTACCAAACAGTCGAAGGGTTAGAGACTTGGATCAACACATGGCAACATACGTCCGTGGGCCTCCGTGGGGAAGAATTTGTACTATGCCACCTAGACACCGCTGCAGAGAACATACTGTGGTTACGAAGTGGCCGTGTTTGTTTGCTTGACTGGAACTCCGCAGGGTATTACCCACGCTATTTCGAGCTGGCGGCTCATTTGAAAAAAGGCATGCCTAATGAAACAATTGTGCGGCTGTTACAATCGCCACGACCGCCTTTCTCGGCCTCAGAATAAAAGCATATGAACTGCCTGATCCAGGCCTGCGCCAATTCCATGGCCTATGCGAAGCCGAGGCCAAGAATGCCACTGGAGCAGACCGAGCGACGCTACCTTACGAAGCAGCCGTCAGTGCCGCAACTGAGATAGAACTTGTCATAAGATCTCTATGCCATCTTCAATTCTCATTCCGCGAGTTCAGTCGAGCAAAGGCCCTGCTCTCGTTTTGCAAGGGGTATCATGTAGACGGCGAGATCAAAGGGACCGAAGGGATAGAACGTAGGACCGGACTGTTTCCTTCCTAAAATACTCTATATATTAGATATGTTGCAAATCATTGCAGAGATACTTGCCACTCTCAAATCACGTTCACTACATTTAATGAATGTTAGCACAGCGTGACCGTGTTTCTCCCTGCCAATGACGTAAGGCTGTCGGATGTCTTTTTCATCATCGGTAAGGCGCCTATTTATCTCCGCCCGTTACTCCATTCAAGTCGCGCAGTAGTTTACTTAAGGGAATAGGCCAATACCATTTTTACCCATCAGTCCAGCAAGGATGACCAAGGAATGCTCAAGTGTATTGGCTTCTGCCATTAGGCGTCAGGTAGCATCCCTAGCACCCCTATCGCTTGCCCCGTGCGCGCCGGAGCACTGGACGAGCCGTAGGGAGCTTGTCTGGTGCCGTGTCTCAGGAGCCAGTTCGGGCTCAGGGGCCCGGTTTGGACCTCGACTATGCCTATACCATAATATTTACTCAGCGGCGAATCTTGACCTCTCCAAAGTCCATTTCTAGTTTTCGGACTTAGCTAAGCATTCCGCCTAAGCCATTCTTAGCTATGGCTATGGAATGCCTGAGCACGGCTTAGCTAATAGCGACACCTGAGTCGTACTTGGCGCCGGGGTTCCCAATTTATTGTTGCGGGATGGCCTCAGGGCCAGTTTGGCGATGCTGCAGCCTGGAGGTCTCTCGCTGGCTTTGTTAGTGCAAGATACGGACCACACGTGAAAATCACATGCATTAATTCTCACTCACACTACTTTCTGTTGTTAGATGTTTATACGGAGCAGGCAGACTTCCAAGTGAACTTTGGGGCATTTCAGGCTGCGGATAGACGCCAGTTTAACACCACCCCAGCGCGTATCAATATTACAGCACAAAACCGCGAAACTGGCCCCTGCTCGTGACCAGGAGATAGTGTCTCTTCTGAAAACCTGGGGGGACAGAACTGAAGAGTGATGACAATTTCTCGAAGAATTAAAGTGTGCCGCACGATACCTTAAACTTAGAAATTCCAAGTATACTATATATATACGACTGCGCAGAGAATGAGATTGAGATTTTTTCTGAACAAACCTGTTCTCTCTTTCCACACATAAAGTTCGAGAGATATCGGTATGGATGATCTGCGAAGTCGTGGTTGGCTACCAGCCGTCTACAGTAGGCTAAAAAATTCCATCACGTGCTGAGTCATCCGGGAGAGCATGCAGATAAATATCTGTCTTCTCCCCTCCCTCCATCTCCCCTTTCTCTTTCCACGAGCGACTCTACTAAGTAGTGGAACAGTCGTATATCGTAACAGGTGGAAAACAAGAATGATGATGACTTCTCGAGACTTAAAGTGCTGTACTTGGTTGACTGAGTGCATGTCCACTGCGCAGAGAAAAGAAATCTGACTGTTAGCGGGAGAGTAAAGCGGCGGGGGATGAGTCAGCGAGAGAATCGTGGTAGACGACAGTTCGGGGACACACACACACACACACACACACACTCTCTCTCTCTCTCTCTCTCTCTCTCTCTCTCTATATATATTATCTCACAACCTCAAATGGAGTATTCCATCAACTGTTCTGCACTTCTGTGGCCTTCTGTGAATGCCCCTGGAGCCCAGCAACTGCACCGGAGCACGGAGTACTTCCATAGATCTGACGTCATAGGGCATGGCATGGGTTGCTGATAAGGAACCGACGAGAACGGTCCCCATCGAGTGGATATTATTGCCTTTTGGTGAGCATTGCTGGTACCTTTGGAATGAATCAGTATAAGATCGACAGCTTCAGTCAGTGTTGGACCCCAACTCCACTTCGAAAAAGGGTAGATTGGATTTTTCTCCCGGGTGTGGGACCGTATCATGCGTTGCCTGTATCCTGGAGACAGGATATCATTTGCCGCTTCGGCTGGGAGTATCCATGGTACTCACGTCATTTGCAACATCTCAAGAGCCACATGGGATGCATCTCCCATTTTTTACTCCAGCAGACGACGAGGTTGACCCAGTTGTTGTTTTCGTGATATCCACA
>Ga0105239_10007118_pt1 | contig 12871 bp, 9 predicted proteins | sample KBSC44metaG_FD_92761 | JGI IMG/M metagenome (GOLD analysis project Ga0105239, IMG submission 92761) | Corn rhizosphere microbial communities from Kellogg Biological Station, Michigan, USA - KBS C4-4 metaG | ecosystem: Host-associated > Plants > Roots > Rhizosphere > Soil | place: Michigan, USA...
CGCAAGCGACACGTACGCTTCGAACAGGCTGCCGCCGTAGGGACAGAGGAATACCGGCTGATGCGCCATATTCATATACCGCACCATGCCCGCCGTTTTCGGATTTCTCGGGTCGTAGATGTTCTGGAAAAGAACACCGAGATCGATCCCGGCGCCATCCGAACCGCTTGCGTGCACCGCGCCCGCGCCTGCATTGGTGATTTTCCAGCCGGTCGGCAGCCCGATGGTACCGCTCCCGTCCGGAAATGGAACCGTTTGTAGAGGCAGCGCCTTCGCCGGGGGAGCCACGTCCTCATGCTTACGCGTCGTGTGCGAGGAGGCTGTGGGGGATTTCGAGGCAGGAACTTCCGCCTTCCAGGCCTCGTTCAATCTCTTCATCATGCCGTCCGCGGTCTTTGCGAATCGGCTTGCATTGTCGTACAGCACTGCCGCCGCGACCTCGCCGCCTGCGGGAGCGGAGACGATCACCATCCCGGCCAGGGGGCGTCCATCCTCCGTCTTCGCGTTCAGCGTAAAAAACGTCGCGACGGAATCGCTGCCGCGTGCCTGGAAGAATCGGCCGATCTGCGGACGCTCCCCGAAATGTCCGTGCACATTGCGCAGGATCTCCCCCATCGCTGCCGGAAGGGAGGGATGTCCCTCCAACGGCCCGTAGACGACGGTGCCGCCCTCGGGGTTGTTGATGGTTTTCAGACCTTCGCCGGCCTGCGCCCGCAGACACAGCACAAACATGCCCGCGACCATCACGGTCGATTGGAACATCCGTTTCATCCGTGAACGCATTTGAAGTCGCATCCGAGTTCTCCTCTCCCATCTACAGACGCTTGGGGCCGCCTTTGGAGGTTTCTCAATAGACCAATGCTCTCCGCCGACTGACCCCGTTCGCGCGCGCCAGGAGTTCCTGGACGGAGCCTGCAATAGAGGATGGCGTCCCGTCCCGACTCATGAGAGAGTATAACGACGTTCCGTGATAAGACCGTGAAAAGAGGACAAAGGGGGTAAAAAGCAAAGATCCACGCTATCCGAGGAGGTCGATCGCCTCTGCGGCAAGGCCGAGACACGCTTCGACGTCGAGATTCTGCCCGCTCTCGATGGCCAGACGGTAGGCTTCTTCGGCCAGCCTCGCTTGCAACGTCTTCTCCATCTCCTGTGTCTGCTGCTGTTCATGGAGGCCGATCGGATTGCCGATGCGTCTTCTGAGCCCGAGGCGCGCACCCCAGACTTTTGCCGCCATCCCATCCCGTCCGGACATTGTCTCCCCCTGCATGGTCAATAAGAGGGTCAGATCCCGGAGAATGAAGGAGATCGAGAGCGGCTCCCGTAAGAGCGCCTGGGTCTGCAGCGCCTTCCGATACCCATTGAGGGCGCCGGAGCGATCCCCCGCTTTGTGCCGGAGGCTGCTGAAACAGAACTCCAGCAGCGAGAGAAATCGGAGGTCACCCAGATTCTCGGCAATCGTCAGCGCCTCCGCAAAAAGGGCGGGACCTTCGCTGACGCTCACCGTGTCCAGCACGATGTTGAGATGATAGAACAGCGCCAGCAGCAGGCCGGACGGAGAATCGAGGGCGCGAAATCGGGTGAGCGCCTCCGAGCTGAGCCGATACGCCAGGTCGATATCCAGCGTCTCCTGCGCCGCATTGCCCCGCCGCGTAAGGCAGTGCGCCACTCCGGCCTCCTCCCCGATCTCTTCAAAGATCGCCTGCGCTGCGGTATAGCGTCTTACGGCAGCCTCATTATTGGATTGGCAGTTCGCAAGATGACCGGCGCTCAGCAGTCCCCAGGCGATATCCGATTTCGGAGCCTGTGTCGCGCACTCCAGCATCCGCAGGAGCCACTGCTCTCCCTCCCGGTAGCCGCTGCGCACATACCAGAACCAGTAGAGCGCATTCGCGAGTCTTAGCCCGAGAGGCGGATCGTGCGCCTCGGCATACTCCAGCGCCGCTCTGAAATTGTCCCGCTCCTCGTCGAGTCGATCCAGCCAGAAAGCCTGCTCACGCCCGTGTAGCTTTTCCGCGGTGGTAAGCGCGAACCCCAGGAACCAGAGCGCATGGCTCCGCTCCACACGGCGCGTCTCTGCGGCACCCAGCATCTCCTGGCCGAAGGCGCGCAGCGTCTCCAGCATCCCATACCGAACATGATCGTTGACCTCCTGCACCGTGATAAGCGACTGCTCGCGCAGGATACGCAGATCGTCCTGCTTCAGAATCGCACTCGGCTCCGCTGCCTCGTCCCCTCCGATCTGCTGCGCCGCCTCTGCACACCAGCCGCCGCGAAAGACGGAGAGCCGCAGAAAGAAGCGCTGCAATGGCGGCGACAGCAGTTGGAAACTCGATTCGACCGTGGCGCGCAGGGACTGATGGCGCGGCGGCACGCCGCGTTGACGGGAGACCAGCAGGTTGAACCGCCGGGACATCCGCTCCTGCATCTGCCCGATCGTGAGATCGCGCGCCCAACCGGAGGCCAGTTCGACCGCAAGCGGTATCCCTTCCAAGCCTGTACAGAGCGCCGCGATGGCCCCCGCATTGGCGGAGGTGATCTGAAAATCCGGCCTGCTCGCCCGTATACGATCGATCAGCATCTGCACGGTCGGGTTGAGGCTCAGGTCGTCGGCGGTCCCGTGGGCATCCGGAACCGGCAACGGCGCCAGCGCAAGCTCCCGCTCCCCCGCAAGGTTGAGCGGCTGCCGGGACGTGATCAGGCAGGTGAGCGTGGGAATCTGCTCCAGCAACTGCCACAGTATCTCGGCGGCGGATTCGGCGATCTGTTCGAAATTGTCCAGAACCAGCAGATAGGGCTGTACGCCCAGCGCGGTCCGGATCCGAAGAATGGGATCGGTCGGGGCAACAGCAGGCAGGCCCAGGTTTTTCAAAATAGCCGGTAACAGCAGTTCCGGACGCGGCGTGTCGCTCAGCGGAATGTAGGTGATCGACCCGCCAAACCGGGTGGAGAGTTGTACGGCCTCGATAGCCAACCGCGTCTTTCCGACGCCGCCCATACCAGTCAGGGTGATCAGCCGCAGAGCGGGATCGTTCAGCCAGTTTTCCAGTAGGAGCAACTCCTCGGTACGGCCAAAAAAGCGGGTGAGGCGCAGAGGCAGGCGCGGCGATTCGGTTTCGGGCGCAGGGATCGATGTGGACGTAAGACCTGTTGGTGGCAAGACGGAGGAGGCAGGTTGGATCTCTGCATCCACACGCGGCAGGGAGAGGCGATCCAAACCGGCGTACAGTGCCTGGAGTCGGGAAGTCGGGCCGAGGTTCAATTCGTCACGCAGGAGCTTGCAGAGTTTGTCGTAATGGCGACGCGCCGAGACAACATTGCCCTCCAGAGCGAAGGCGCGCATCAGACGTTCGTGCGCCTCTTCATGGAAGGGGTCGGCCTTGAGAACAAGCTGGACACTCTCCCGGGCTGCGGCGTAGCTGTCGTCTTCCAGATAAGCGTCCGTCAACTGCAACAGGAGATCCACATACTGCTCCTGACGATGTTGGCGCTCCTGGAGCACCCAGTCCATATAAGCGCCGGGCACGAACTCTCCCCCGTAACCGCGCGCGGCCTCCTCCAACCGACAGAGCCGATTCGGCCCCAGGGTCCGATTGGCAAGCGCTCGGGCGCGATCCCACTCCGCCAGGTCGGTTCCCAGAAGTTCCGTATTCAGACAGACCTTTGCACGGTCCGCAACCAGGAACGTACCCGGCGGCACATCGCCCGGCTCCAGAATGCGCCGCAGCAGCGCCAGCGCCTGCCGCAGGCTGACCCGACCGGCATCCGGATCGCTGTCCGGCCAGAACCGCTCCACAAGTTCCTCACGCGTCGGGAGGAGAGCAGGATACGCGGCCAGGTACGCCAGCAGGAGGCGCGACTTCTCGGTCGGGAAAGTGGAGACACTCTGCCCGCCCCGGTGTAGAACCATCCCCCCGAGCATCTGTATTTTCCAGATCAAGGCATCCAATGAAACTCCCGTGTCTCCTCTCCGAATCGCCAGTGGCGTGGGGCGGTGGTGTGCAGCCAGTCCAGGGGTTCTGCGGGAGGCTGCACGACGGCGGCGCGGGCGTAGGCTGAGGTCAGAGCGGCGCGCTGTTCCGGCCCGACGGCGGCGGGATCGGCGGAGACGAAGAGGGGAGTGCCGCTGGCCGCGAGCAGTTCGAGCCACTGTCTGTTCAGTTCCCAGGGCACGTCGTTCGTGAGGCCGGCACAGTCGGCGTCTACGGCGAAGAAGGTGTCGTGCTGCGCCATGCGGAAGGCGAGCGTATTGATCCCCATTTTGCGCGTTCGCTCCCACTCGCGTCCGCTGGTGTCGTCTCCGGTGCGCTGGAGTTCGAACAGCCCGGCTCCGAGATGTCCTACCGTGTTGCAGCCGATCAGAACGACCTCCTGCGCCGCGTCTCGAATCGTCTGGTAGAGCGCGCGAACGATCTCTGCGGTGGTGCGGGTGCGGTCGGCGAAGTTCCAGGGGCCGGAAGTGAGCGCGCCCTCCATCATCTCGAAGCCCCAGCGCCCGGTGATGTCGTAGGTGGTGAAGTCGTGTTTGATGAGCGTGTAGCCCCAGGCGCACAGGCGGGCAATGTCCTCACGAACATGCTCCAGCACTTCCGGCACGCTCGGGTCGAGCACGACGCACGACTCCCGTTTCCAGATCGGATGTTCGGCGGGCATCCGCCACAAGTCGGGCGCTTCCGCGGTGAGAAGCGGGCGTATCCAGATGCCGGGGCGAACCTCCATCGCCTTCATCGCCTCAGCCAGACCGGGCATATCGGGAAAGCCTTCGTACCCCCTGTCGTACGGCCCGCCGTTGCAGACCCGCGCCGGAAACCAGCCCGCATCGATCACCATGAAGGGCGCATTGTCGCGATTCGGGGAGAGTTCCCGCAGCAGCGCGGCATCGCTCCGAATAGAGGCATCGGAGTTGTTGCCGTAGGCGTAGTACCAGTCGTTCCCGCCGTAGACCGGGAAGGCGGGCAGACGTGGCTGAGGACAGAGCAGCGCGCAGAACCGCCGCGCAAAGGCGCAAGGCGACTCCGTATCGTGCGAAGTCAGCGTATGGATCGTCGCCGCGTGCAGGGTCCGGCCCCCGAGTTGCACCCCTTTCCCACCATTCCGCACATCGAGGATCAGTGTGATCCCGGTCTCATCTACGCGCCACGAAGCGAAACTCCCTGCCCCCGTCGCGACGCCAATCCCGGTAGTCGTTCCCGTTTTGGGGTCCAGGAGCAGCGCATACCAGGGCAATACCCGCTCGGGCACAAACCCACGCCACTCCAGATCCCCATACCCCCGCTCCCAATGGTCGCCCAGAATACGCAGATGCGGCGCCTGCGTCTGCTGCCAGCGCAGAACGACCTGCGTCACCGCCGCCTTCGGCGCCGCTACCTCCACCTGAAACCCCGTCGGCATCGACGTAAGCGCCACCTCAGCCGTGCTCCGATCCAGCCCTTCCTCGGTCCAAACATGAATTTGATTCGGTTGACTGTTAAGCATAGTTGTCCTCTGAAATCTTTTCACTACGAATCCGTTCGGCTGTTGCACGGAGATGAGGGCGCGTGTCTTGCTCCGCGTCTGATAATAACGACTCTAATCGCGGAGAGCCGATCTTCTCCAGGCAGGAGAGTACCATCATCCGGGACCATTGTTGATGAGGGTCTTCCCGCTCCCACATCTCAATGGCCAGATCCTCGACCGCAGGTGATCCGATCAGGGTCAGTGAATCGAGCGCTCGCCGCCGAACGTACTCTTCCTCATCGTGCGCAAGCGTCAAGAGTACCTGCTCCTGCTCGTCTCTTCTCGCTTCAATCCTGCCCAACAACATTGCAAGCTGCCATCGTGCGTCCTTCTCACCGACCTCAATCGCGGCCTGCGTCAGCGGCAGCAGTAGATCCAGGGGATACTCCTCCAATGCGTCCGCAATCTCTCCGCTTTCGTTGTCTCGCGCCAGGGCATATAGAACTGCCTGGATCTCCTCCTGGCACCAGTCCGAAAAGGGATGCGCGGCCACAAAACCGAGGACAGCGGCATAGAGTTTGTCCCAGGAGCCGTACTCACACTCCCACTCACCACTTCCGCCATCCGGGAAAGAGGCATTGGCCCACTGCTGAAACAGGGCCACTTCCACCAACAGCGAAGCGCGCAATAAAAGCGCTGTTATCTCCTTGCTGATTGCTTCCGGATCGCCGTGAATGCCGTCCAACGCATCCTCGAAGTCGTACCAGAAAGTCCCCATCGGGTCTTCGCCCTCCAAGTCAGGCCAGAACTCTTCCTCAGCCATTTCACGAAGCCAGTGGGTTACGTGCGGGCTCTGCGGGAGCATTGCATTCAACAAACGTCGGGCTACCATCCGCTGATCGAACTCTCCTGGGATTTGGGCCAGCCATTCGGCCACAGCGATCGGCCCGTGACTACCACAGAGGGAGGCTTCGATCAGCGCGATTTCCGGGACGTCTTCTGTCAGTAGTCTCTGGTCGAGCCAGGCCATCGTTTCGACCATAAGATCCAGACCGAGCAGAAGGCCACGTCGGTAGTATTCCGCAGTGGTTTTGATTTCGTTGGCGTTCTGAAGAGGAGGCATTACGTCCGTCCATTTCCCTCGCTGTCACGTTACAATTTCGGGCACGTCAAAAGGTGTGTCGCTCATTATAACGACAAAAGGACTCTTGCGCAATGTGGAGAAGTACTTATCCCGGCAATGAAACCCCATGAGTACAAACGGGCGGTAGAACGCGAGCCGATATGCGTATAGTGTATAGGCAGCCTGACGACTCTGCTGCGAGAAAGGAAGATTTCATGCAACGCTTTCCTGTTCTCTCCGTGCGTACGATCGCCGTATTGCTGGTCACCGGCTTCTGCCTGGTCTCGTCTCTGCATGCGCGTGGAGATGCGACCGGGGACAAGCGCCGTGCCCAACTGGCGAAGGTGCAACGTGTCCTCGTCGTGCCGCCGTTTTTCGGGACGGAGACGCTGGGCAAATTGGAAGCGCAGAAGGCGGATCCGGGGAAAGGCGCTCCGGATGCCAAACTGGTCGCCTATGCCGACCAACTCCGCACCCTCGAAAGCCATGCGCGGGAGTGGCTGCCGCAGCGGATCAAGGCGCGCACCAACTTTCAGATCGTGCCGTCGGAAGAGCTGCAGGCGGCGCTGAAAGAGTTGAAGTTGACGCCGCAGACCCTCTTTCAGAATGCCGGCATGATGAAGGGCAAAACCTTCGCCCTCCCGGACAATACGGCGGTGCGCACCCTTGCCCAACGCCTGCACGCCGACGCCGTTCTGCTCTCTACGCTGGACGAACCGCGCCAGAGCAGCGGCGCCTACCAGTTCGATCCGTTCAACGGCCTGAGTTACGACAGCCCCAAAGTACAGAGTAAGATCGGGTTCTGGCTGTTCCTGCCCGACGGCGCCGAGGTGCTGCACCAGTATACCGAGGCGCTGCATCCCGTCAGCAGGATCGGCAGCCGCACGTTTGTCATGCCGGACTGGACCGAAACACAGGACGAGGTCATCGAAAACTTCCTGGACGAGCTGACCCGTTACACGCCCCTGAAGACCCCGGAGCGCAAACCGGGCGCGGAAAAATCTCCGGAGACGAAGGCGCAAAAGTGACTGCAAAAGGCAGGTCGCTCCAAGAAGCGGCACTCTGAGGTAGAATGAGGAGAGATAGCGATCTATGGTTAACTATCGATATACCTGAGGTGCCTGAGGAGGGGTTGTGACGGCAGAGAAGTGGAAGGTGATTGTGGTGATGCTTCTGGCGACGCTGGCCGTGTCGCTGGGAGAAGCGCTGCTCTCCAAGGGAATGAAACTGACCAATGTGCCGACCGCTGCGGGCCTGATGCAGGCGAAAGCGGTGCTGAACCGCTATGTGATCTGCGGGACGGTGCTGATGACCGCCTATTTCGGCCTCTACATGCTGGCGCTGCGCTGGGCCGATCTCAGTTTCGTACTGCCGCTGACCGCGGTCTCCTATCTGCTCGGTGCGCTGCTGGCAAAGTTCTACCTGGGCGAACACGTCTCCCCCACGCGCTGGGCGGGAGTGCTGATTATCACCTTCGGCGTCATTGTCGTCGGTTTTGGTGAGCGCAGTGGCGGGGCACCTTGACGATACTCGGAATCATCATACGTGTGGTCTTAGAGGGAATGCTGGGGGCGTTCGGATTCTACTCCGCGCTTCAGATCTGGGCGGCGCGCAAGTGGGCGCGCACGCGCCCGAAGATGACGCCTGAGTTTCTGCCTCACGTCACCATTCTCAAGCCCGTGCGCGGCGTGGACGCCCATGCCTACGCGAACTTCGTCTCGTTCTGCCGTCTGGACTACCCGGCCGATCGCGTGCAGTTGCTCTTCAGCGCGCTCGATGCCGACGATCCCGCCCTGGAACTGGTCGAGCGGCTTCAGAAGGAGTTTCCGGAGCGGGATATCGAGATCGTGCGCCCTGACTTTACTGCGGTGCGCGGGCCGAATCGCAAGGTCTGCAATCTTGCGGCCATGCTTCCGGCGGCGAAACACGACCTGCTGGTGCTATCCGACAGCGATATGCGCGTCATGCCGGACTATCTGCGCCGCCTGGTCGCGCCGTTCCGACCGCAGGAAGACGGCACGGATTCGCCGGTCGGCCTGGTGACCTGCCCTTACCGGGGCAGCTCTCCGGAGAGCCTGCCTGCCGTGCTGGAAGCGCTGGGGATCGGCTCGGACTTCATCCCGAGCGCGATGGTGAGTCGGGCGCTGGAGGGCGTCTCGTTCGCCTTTGGTTCGACGATCGCGCTGCCGAAATCGGTGCTGGCGGAACTCGGCGGCTTCGAAGCGCTGTTCGATGAGCTGGCGGACGATTTCCGCCTCGGCAACGGGGCGGCGAAGGCGGGCTACACCGTCGTGCTCTCCGATGTCGTGGTGGACGATGTGCTGGGCGCGGAGCGGTTCGGCCTGATGTGGTCGCGACGCCTGCGCTGGGCGCGTACGGTGCGCTCCTGCCGGCCGGCAGGCTATGCGGGCTCCGCCATCACCCACGGCATCGCGCTCGGGCTTCTGTATCTCCTGGACTCCCACTTCGCGCTCTACGGCTGGCTGACTTTCGGGACCGTGCTGCTCATCCGTCTCGGCGTCGCGCTGTGGCTGGCGCACCGCTACACCCACGATCCCAATATCGCCCGTTTCCTCCTGCTCCTCCCCATCAGCGACCTGCTCGGCTTCGCGCTCTATCTCGGCAGTTACTGCGGCAGCCGAATCACCTGGCGCGGGGAGCGCTTTCGCCTGCTCGCCGGCGGCAAACTCCAGCGCGAGTAGCTTCATAGGGTATCCTGTAAAGCATGCGTGTCCTGATACTTGCCAATGGAGAGCCCCCCACCCCGGAGTGGGCGCAGCAGATCGCCGCCGAACACGACCTCCTGCTCGCGACGGATGGAGCGGCCCATCTGGCCGTCGGGCTGGGCCTGACGCCGGACCTCGTCTGTGGAGACTTCGATTCGATCAATATGGCGGTCGCCCAGATCGAGTTTCCGCACGCCCGCTTCCAGCCGACCCCGGATCAGGAGCAGGCCGATCTCGAAAAGGCGCTATTGGTCGCGCAGGAGCAGGGCGCGACAGCCATCACGATCCTCGGCGCGACCGGCTATCGCCTCGATCACACCCTGGCCGCCTTCGCCGTTCTGCTGCGGCACCATGCCGAACTGCCGATCACGCTGCGCACCGAAGATACTTCGGTCATCGCGCTCTCCGGAACGGACGACGCTCCGGGCGCACACACACTCGCTACTGAACCCGACGATACGATCTCACTGCTCTCCTTCGACGGCAAAGCCCATATCACCCTGACCGGCGTCCGCTGGCCGCTTCTGGACGAGACGCTGGAGTTCGCGACCCGCGGCGTCAGCAACCGCGCCGCAGCCGAGCAGGTCACGGTGCGCGTGCGCGGCGGCGCGATCCTGGTCTGCCACCTGAAAAACCATGACTCCTGAACTCCACGTCCTTTTCAAACCTTTAGACTGGCTGCCGCTGGCGCTCTATGTCGTGTTTCTGCTGGTGGTCGGGTTCTGGCCGCGCAAAGAGGACACGGAAGGCTATATGATCGCCAACCGCAGCCTGAGCATTCCGGTCTTCGTCGCGACGCTGGTAGCGACCTGGTACGGCGGCATTCTGGGAGCGGGCGAGTTCGTCTACTACGACGGTCTGGCGGCCTGGGTGTCGAACGGGCTGCCCTACTATATCTTCGCCATCGTCTTCGCGCTTGTGCTGGCGCGGCGTGTCCGCGGCGGCTCCGCCCACCTCTACACGATCCCCGACAAGTTCGCCCAGGCGTACGACCGCAAGACGGCCGTGCTGGCGGCCTGTTTCGCCTTCTTCTATGCCGCCCCCGCCGCCTTTATCCTCATGACCGGCACCCTGCTCCACCTGCTATTCGGCTGGCCCCTGCTCTTCTCCATGATCGTCGGGATTCTCTTCTCGATCGTCTATGTGTTTCGGGGCGGCTTTCTCTCGGATGTGCGGGTCAACAGCCTGCAGTTTGTGCTGATGTTTACCGGCTTTCTCATTATCACAGGGATCTGTCTGACGAAGTTCGGCGGCTTCGCCTACCTGGCTTACTCAACCGTTCTGCCGCCGACCCACCTCAAACCCCTGGGCACGCACGATCTGGGCTGGGCCGCTGTCTGGTTCTTCATCGCCTTGCAGACGTTGAGCGACCCCGGTTTCCACCAGCGCTGCTACGCGGCGCGCACACCGCGCACCGCTGCAGTCGGCATTCTGGTCGCCGTGCTCTGCTGGATGCTCTTCGACACGCTCACGACCACCAGCGGCCTCTTCGCCCGCGCGCTGCTGCCCGACCTCTCCAACCCGACTCTCGCCTTCCCGGCGCTGGCCGAGCGCGTGCTTCCGGCAGGACTGAAGGGGCTGTTCTACGTCGGAATGCTCGCGCCCATCATGGCGAGCCTCGTCTCCTACACCTTTATCGCGGCCGTCACTGTCGGCCGCGATCTGATCTGGCGACTGCGCGGCGATACCGACGAAACAAAAGTGCCTCTCTATACCCGCTACGGCCTGATCGCCGCCTCCCTCTTCGCCCTGACAGTGGCCCTGATCGTTCCCTCGGTCGTGAAACAGTGGTATGTCTTCGGCAACATCTATGTGCCGGGGATGCTGCTCCCACTGCTCGGCGCCTACGCCCCCTCCCCCCGCTGGAAGACCACCCCCCATTTCGCCTTCCTCTCCATGCTGGGCGGAGCCTCCGTCGCGCTGACCTGGCTGCTCTGGGGGTGGAAACACGGCGGCCTCGACACCCCTCAATTTCCCCTTAACTGGCAGCCCATGTTTGCCGGTCTCCTCATCGCCGCCCTCTTCTACATTCTCGGCCTGTTTCCCAACCTGCTCAAGGACACGCCGGGCTAAAGCCCTCCGCTGGGGGCGCAAGCGCCGAAGGCCCGCTGAAGCGGGCACATTATGTGCCTTGACGAGAAATACCTATTCGACTTTTACCAATAGATGGGGTCGTCTGCCTGCGGGCAGTTCCAATTTATCTGAGCCTTCTGCTGATCCGAGAGATTTACGTTCTCTCGATCCTCAAGCTCCATGCAAACATCCTGCATATTAGCACCCGTAAAATTACATCCCACAAAGCTCGATTGGCGGAGATCCGCTCCCTCTAAATCGGCGTTAGAGAAATCGCAGTAGAGAAATCGGCATGTGCGTAGATCTGCATAGGCGAGTTCCGTTTCTCCCAGGTCACAGTCCAGCCAATCGCATGAGTGCGAAAGTGAACGTCTGAGATTGGAGCCGCGAAATGTGGTCAGGCTTATTTCGCTTTTGGCAAAGAGGGTATGCGAGAGGCTTAGATACGACAGGTTTTCGCCCAGAACCTGTGTCCTGAAAAAGCCAAACGCCTCATTCGAGTTCTCCGGCTCGTTCAGATCTCCTGTCGCCGGCCGAGGCTTGCCCTCGCTGTCTCGTGGAGGTTCGTAGCCCAGTTCCTCCAGGTATTCGTACGTCGCTTTGAGGTTGAGGCGGGTGTGCCGCGTGGAAAGGCTATCGATCCTGGACTGTTCCTCTGCCAGATCTTCATATTGCCAGGTATTGGGACCGCTATGGATCAGGTTGGGGTCTCGATCGTCGAGCGCATAAAAGACTCCTTCAAAACCGATTTCCAATGCCTCGGCGCCGTAAAAGCAGGGCGTCCAACCTATCATGCGCAGACCTTGCTTCATCGCACTCACAAAAGGATGATAGAGCGCATAGGCTTCGTCGGAGTAGTACTCATCTATGATGGAGATACAGCCACTCTTGAGATAACTTTTGCCGGAAGCGCTTTGACCGCGTCGTCCGAAATCGATAAAGAAGTGTGGTGTCTTGTCCTCGACGATCGTCTCATGGGATTCCTCAGGGTCATCGTCCTCCTCTTGCGATTCCGGTGGGATCGATGTGTAGGTTGCATGGCGGGGCATCACGAAAAACGTGCGCCTCCCAAATTCATCCTGAGGTATTTCACTGGCAGAATCGAAACGGCTCGGGTTGCCATCCGGAGAGTAACATCGCACATACTGGATTGGCGCGGAACGTTCCGCCATAATCAGGAGAGGCATCAGATCGACCCGCGTTGCGATGAAGTTCATATCCGGCATTTGACTCTCCTTCCACAGGCGACACAGGACCTGTTACTGTTCAGGACTATCATACCATGTGGGCAGCGCCTGTAGGCACTGCCCACGTAGCGAACATACATTTCTATTGGAAGAGTTACCGGTGCATTCCTTCTGAGCACTCCTGATAGGTCAATGGAGTGCGCAGGCATCAAGCGCCATCGCTGTCAGAGATTGACGGTCACGCGTAGGAAGGTGGAGGGAATGAGTGTGCTGCCGTCGGCGCTCTGGTTTTGCGAATAGGCGAGATCGAGGAGCTTTTGCTGAAACGC
>Ga0105239_10007120_pt1 | contig 12868 bp, 11 predicted proteins | sample KBSC44metaG_FD_92761 | JGI IMG/M metagenome (GOLD analysis project Ga0105239, IMG submission 92761) | Corn rhizosphere microbial communities from Kellogg Biological Station, Michigan, USA - KBS C4-4 metaG | ecosystem: Host-associated > Plants > Roots > Rhizosphere > Soil | place: Michigan, USA...
GGCTCCGCAGACGAGCTTGGTGCCGGTGAGGTCGAGCGCGTCGCGCACGACGTCGACCAGCAGTGCGTCGGGATCGTCGGGGAGGGGAGCGAGCTTGCCGTTGATCGTCATGGTGCTCATCTGCGATCTCCAGGTTTGCGAGGGGTGGATTTCCTTGCCGGCTTCGGTTTCGCCGCAGGCTTGCGCGGCGCCGGGCTCACCGCGCCAGCCACCAGCGTCCGCAGCATGATCTCCAGATCCCGCAGGAAGGCGCCGGCCGGCTGCAGCGCCGGATAAGCGGATTTGGTGCCGTTGATCGCCATCTCGATGTGCCGGGCAAAATCGCGCGGCGTCGTGGCATTGAGCGTGAGGTCCTGTTTGCGGCAGACGCGCGTGATCGTTTCCGCGAGCTGCTCGGCATAGGCGGTGGTGTATTTCTGGTAGAGGTCGCGGGCCTGCAGCAAATGTTCGGAAAACAGTTCCTCGACATGGGGCGAGCCATCGAGCGAGGCGGCCATTTGCGCGAGCTTGGCGCTGACCGAAGCGACCAGGATGTCGGCGAGGCTGCCGCCTTCGTTCTCGGCGGCGCTGGCCGCGGCAATCTCGGCGGCGAGGGCCTCCTCATGCAGCCGTTCGATGACGGCGCGGAACAGCGCTTCCTTGGACTCGAAATGATGGTAGAGCGCCTGCCGCGTCAGCCCCGCGGCCTCTGCGGCCTGCTCGATCGAGGAGCGCCGGAAGCCGTGCCGGCGAAACACCAGCATCGCGGCGTCGAGAATGCGGGTACGGGCGTTCATTTGACGATTTTGACAAAATTCGAAGAAGTGTCAAATAACGGAATCGCGAGAAGCAGTGAAAACTCGCGCCGCGCAACTACGGCAAGTCCGATGTCACTGATAGGACGGCACTTTATGTGCCCGGCAGGCGTAAGGCCCGCTGCCGTCGGCGCCTTCGATGTTCGCCCGGAAATATTGTCCCATCGAGGGCGCGTTCAGAAACGCATCGAGCGTGTCCTTTGGCAGATCGCAATATTGCTGGTAGGCCGCGTGGCGCTGGACCAGCATGCGACGGTTTTCGCTGTCGTAGCAGACCCGGCTGATGACGCTGCTCCGGGTGATGTCCTGACAGTTGAACGGCTTGAGATCGACCGCGCCCCGATCCTTCACGTCAACGACCTCGGCTTCCTGCCAGGGCGCGGTGAAGATCAAAGCGAGAATGAAGGCGATGCGAGTCATTTGGTATCACGTATGCGGCCCGCCGGTGAGCCGTCTTTGCAACGGTGGTCTCGTCAATCCGATTGGACTATTGCTGCTTTCCAAACGTCGCGAGAATTTGAAGCAGTTGTTTGTGCCCGGCAGCGCCAACCTTCTTCATCAGCCGCTTCTCGTGCTCCTGCACCAGCGCCTCTGCGCGTTCCAGCAGAGCTTTTCCTTCCGGCGTCAGATAAAGCGCGTGGGAGCGGCGGTCGATCCTTGAAGGCGTGCGCTCGAGCAGGCCTCTCGATTCCAGTCCATCCAGCATGGGAACCAGAGCGGATCGAACGACGCCCAGCACGTGCGACAAGGCCATCTGCGATAACCCAGGGTTCTCGCCCACAATTGTCAGTATCGAAAAGTGCACTGGCCGCAGATCGAGCGGACCGAGCGTCGCATTGAAGTCCTCAAAGACCCATAGCTGAGCCTGCCGGATCAGGTAGCCGGCAAGGCCGTTCAGCTTTTTCAGGCTTACGACCACGGGCTCGTTTGAGCGGTCTGCGCCCTGCAGCCGTCTCTCAGTCCGCGACGTCTGTTTGCGGACCGGTATCGGCACCGTCGGACGAAGCTTTGGGTTGGACACGCTTTTCCTGTGATCCGTTTGCCTTGTCCGTTCTTCGCTTGGTTCGCGTTGCGGCGCAAATGCTTTTTGATTTGTTCTTGACAAGAACAGTTCATAGAATGAACAATATGCAGACAGCGCGACAAGCGCGGGGGAAGGGGAGGGCGCGCCATGACTGAGCGGCGCATCATGCGTTTGGTTGTCCAGTGGACGGGCGAGGTCGGTACGCCGGGCCGGCGGCGCTGTTTGAGTTTTGTCGCTGCGACGGCCGCTTTGATATCTGCCTTGGCTCCCGCGCCGGTCGCGGCACAGTCTACACAATTCACTGGCATTACCGGCTTCGGCGATAGCTATGCAGACACCGGCAGTGCGCCCGGAGGCGCGTTCCGTCTGCTCGGCTTCCCCTGTCCCGCCGGACCGCCAACCAATCCGACCTGCCGCTTCAGCAACGGCACCAACTTCGTGGATTCGCTGCAGTCAAACTACAAGCTGCCGTCGCTGACGAACTATGCCGTCGGCGGCGCGCAGACAGGCAATACGAACGTCATTCCAGGGCTCCCCGGGTTCGCCGACGAGGTCGCCGCCTTTGTCGCGAGTGGCCGGCGCTTCTCGTCCACCGACCTGATCGCCCTGTCGATCGGCGGCAACGATCAGGCACAGTTCAACAGCGGCAACACGCTCGCTCAGATCCATTCGATGGCCGTCACTTCGGCCGGCAATGCCGCGACCGGCGTCCAGCAATTGATCGAACGTGGGGCCCAAAACATCGCCTGGGTGAGCCCGGGAAATCCGTTTTACTTCCCGGCTCCATTCGGCGATCCGGCGCTCACGTTTGCGCAGCGAGAGGAATGGGCGCGCACCTATTTCCAGCAGCTTCAAGTGCTGCTCTCGCCGGCGGCCAACGCGGGTACGCGAATCTTCCTGTTCGATCTCGAAACCTTGCAGGCGCGCATTGTCGCAAATCCCGGCCAGTACGGTTTTTTCAGCGCCAGCAGTTGCCAGCTCGCTCTCGGCATCCCCGGCTGCCTTGCCGCATCGAGCGCCGTGCAGAACAGCTATTTCTACTGGGACACGATCCATCCGACGAGCGCCGGCTTTGCCCTGATCGCCCGCTACATGGCCAACCAGATCGATGCGCCGCTAACGGTTGCACCTCAAGCCGACGTCGCCATGTCGATCGCCACGGGCTTCGCAAACTCGATCTTCGGTCATCTCGACGCCTATCGTGCCTTCTCATCGTATGGCGTTGGCGGCGTCATGAACGCGATGGCGGCGGACATGCCGGCGAAGGCGATGCGGCCTGCCGCGCCAACAAGCCCGTGGGCGGTCTATGGGGATGTTGCCTATGCCGGCGGCAGCCGTGACGCCCAGGCGCTTCTGTCCGGCTACAACTACAATTCCGTCGGCGGCTGGATTGGCGTTGACTACACGATCAACCCGGAGGTCCGGGTCGGTGGCATGTTCAGCTACGCACAGCCTAACGTTAATCTGGCCGTGCAGAACGCCAACTACAAGATCGATGCGTACCAGATTGGGGGCTATGCATCCTACACGCGTTCGAATTGGTTTGCGGACGCACTGATCGCCTATGGCCGTCAGGCTTTCGCAACCAGCCGGCAGGGCGTCATCGACACCATCAATGGCTCAACCAATGCCGACACGTTCACGGTAGCGGCCAAGGGGGCCTATCTCTGGGACATCGGACGCTTCCGCGTCGGACCGATCGCGGGGCTTGCCTACACCAACGCGCAGATCGCCGGTTACACCGAAACGGGTGACATTCTGCTCACCAACATGGTCGGTCGGCAGACCCTGGAAAACTTGACTGGCAGTGCCGGCGTGCAGATACGCGCACCGTTCACGATGTGGAACGGCATCTATAGTCCATTCGTCAATGTGACGGCCGAACACGACTTCATCGGATCCGCGCGGACGCTGATTACGACGCAGGTCACCACGCCGTTGCTGCCCGTGTTGACGCCCATCGACGGCCGAACCGGAACCTATGGCAAGGTTACCGCCGGTCTCGCTGCGGCCATCAGCGACAAGGTCAGCCTCAACGTCGCGGCGGTCACCACCTTCGCGCGGAACGACGGCAACGACTACGGCATCAGCGGTGGCGTGAAGGTGAGGTTCTGAGTGATGTTTGAGGAGTTGACCCGATGAATCGGCTGATTTGTGCCCTCATCGCCTCCTTGTGGGCGAGTTCGACTGCACTTGCGCAGGTCTCTGACGACGCGGTCAGGATCGGTGTCATGACCGATCTGTCGAGCTGGGGCCGGGACAACACCGGGCCCGGATCGGTTGAGGCAGCCAAGATGGCGATCGAGGAATTCGGCCGCACGGTACTCGGCAAGCCGATCGAATTGATCAGCGCCGACCACCAGATGAAAGTGGATGTCGGAGCCCAGATCGCGCGCGGCTGGATCGATAATGCGAAAATCGACGCGATCGTCGACGTTCCCAATTCGGCGATCGCCATCGCACTTCACAACATGGCGCGCGAACGCAACAAGATCCTTCTGCTTTCGGGAGCTGGAGCAAGCTCCCTGACGGACGAACTATGCAGCCCCAACACCGTGCAGTTCACTTACGATACCTATGCGCTGGCGAAGGTGACGGCGTCGGCCATGGTCGCGGAGGGCAACAAGTCATGGTTCTTCGTCACGGCGGACTATACGTTCGGGCATCAGCTTGAGCAGGATGCTACCCGCTTCATCAAGCCCGCGGGCGGGGAGGTGCTTGGAAGCGTACGTCATCCGACCAACACGTCCGACTTTTCGTCCTTTGCCCTGCAGGCGCAGAACTCCAAGGCGAATGTCGTCGCCTTCGCCAATGCCGGCCAGGACACGCAGAATGCGATCAAGCAGTCAAACGAGTTCGGCCTGGTTCGCGGCGGTCAGAAGCTGGTCGGACTTCTGATGTTCGACGCCGACATCCACGCGATCGGCCTGCGCGAAGCGCAGGGAACCTACATGACGACTGCCTCCTACTGGAACATGGATGACAATACCCGCGCCTGGTCGAAGAAATTCTTCGCTCGGACCGGTGTCATGCCGTCCATGATCCACGCCGGCGTCTATGGCGCTGTGCTTCACTATCTCAAGGCCATCAACTCGGCGGGAAGCGACGACCCGGCCAAGGTGATGGCGAAGATGCGCGAATTGCCGATCGAAGATGCCTTCGTGCATCAGGCGAAGTTGCGCGAGGACGGACGCGTGATCCGCGACATGTATCTCGCCCGGGTCAAGAAGCCGGAGCAATCCAGGGAGCCGTGGGACTATCTTGAGATCGTAAGGACGGTGAAGGGGGAAGACGCCTTCAGGCCGGTTTCCGAATCGAAGTGTCCGCTGCTGAAGCGTTGACGTCGATGGTCAGTCTTTTTGATCCGATCCGGCTCGGCTCTATCGAAGCTGCAAACCGGATTTTCATGGCGCCGATGACCAGGGGCCGTGCGACGCGTGACCACGTGCCGACACCGCTCATGGCGCGGTACTACGGACAGCGGGCGTCGGCGGGGCTAATCCTTACCGAAGCGATTGGCATAAGCCTTCAGGGGCTGGCCTGGCCTTATGCGCCGGGGATCTGGAACGGCGAGCAGGTTGAAGCGTGGAGAGCCGTTACCGACGCCGTGCACGAAGCGGGCGGACGCATTGTCGCGCAGTTGTGGCACATGGGCCGGCTTACCCATTCGAACTTTGCCGGACGCGGTCGACCCATCTCGGCTTCGGCAACGACGGCTCCGGGCCTCGCCCAGACCTATGAAGGAAAATTGCCCTACGAAGAAGCGAGGGCCGTGGACATCGCCGAGATTCCCGTCTTGATCGAGCAGTTTTCGAATGCAGCACGTAACGCAATTCGTGCAGGTTTCGACGGCGTTCAGATACATGCGGCGAACGGCTATCTGCTGGATCAGTTCCTCCGCAGCAGCTCCAATCTGCGTCACGACAAGTACGGTGGGGGCCCGGAGAATCGCATTCGGCTTCTCGAGGAAGTCACTGTCGCGATCGCGCAATGCATCGGTGCGGACCGGACGGCTGTACGTCTTTCTCCGAATGGTGAAATCAAGGGCATCAACGACGACAATCCGGAGGAACTCTTCGTTGCCGCAGCCAAAACGCTCTCCGCCCCTGGTATCGCCTTTCTGGAAGTTCGCGAGCCGAGCTTCGAGGGTACAAACGGCAAGGCCGACCGGCTGCCAATTGCACCGCGCATGCGCAAGGCATTCAGCGGCCCCTTGGTGCTCAACTCCGATTACGACGCGGACAAGGGACAGGCGATGCTGGATGTCGGAGAGGCGGACGCAATTTCCTTCGGGCGGCCGTTCATTGCAAATCCCGATTTTCCCGGTCGGATCGCAAGGCGCGAGGCCCTTTCACAATCCGACCCGACATCCTGGTACTCAACAGGAGCTGAGGGTTACACGGAACCCTGATTTGGAAAGACCTTTAGAATAAGCGCGGCGTATTGACGTCGCCGTTCGACTCCAACCGCGCGCCGCCTTCCGAGATATCGATGACGGTGAAAGCGCTGCCGCTTTCGTCAAGCGCGCGATCGCCACGCTTGCCTGACGAAGAGGCGGTCAAGCGGGATGCAGGTAAAGCGCGATCAGAAGGATGATCGGCAGTGGAAAGCCGACCAGCCAGAGCAGGGTGCTTCTTACAAATCTCATCCGGGCCTCTCGTTGAGGAGCAACCATCCATTGCAGGTTTGGTTCCCGGACAGCGTGGCGTGTTCCTTGGTTCCTTGCGGCGCAGATGCCATGCGGCACGAGGGGCGTCGTTCGGTTGCGGCTTCATCGGGTGGCGGTGACAACAACGGCATCTGTCGTGCTCGCGCGAGATCATGCGTTGCGCACCGTCACAACTGTCGCGACGTTCGCCTGGATCAATACTAATTCTAAATTTCCTTTTGATGACGGCTGCTCAAGCTGCCTGGAGCAATACTAATTCTAAACGCGTGATTGACGCGCCGCTGTATCCCTCGCGCACTTCATCGCAGTTGTCGCACTTGTTACTGGTCCCGCGCGAAGCGATGAGGACTGGAAATGAATGCATGCTTGAAGACCGCGGGATGGTTCGGCGCCGCGCTGCCGATGTTCGCCGCGATGGTCGACGTGACGCCGGCGGAAGCGCAATCGTCCACGCGGGAATTGCCGGCCGTCGTCGTCGACCAGCCCTCGCGGCCGCCGGCCGCGCGATCGCGCCCCGCGCCGAAACGCCAGTCCGCATCGGCAAGCCGTCGCGCAGCCCAGCGGGCACAGACGGCGCCCGATGCCACGGCCGCGACAAGCGCACGAGCTGAAACCGCCACCGGCCCGGTGCGCGGCTATCTCGCCAACCAGAGCGGCACCGGCACCAAGACCGACACGCCGCTGCGCGAAACGCCGCAATCGATCACGGTGGTGACCGCCGACCGCGTCACCGATCAGGGCGCGCTTACCGTGCAGGAATCGCTGCGTTACGTGCCCGGCGTGTTCGCCGACGCCTATGGTCCTGATTCGCGCGGCGACTATCCGCGCATCCGCGGCCAGGATCCGAACATCTATCTCGACGGCACCCGCATGGTGAACACCTTCACCTTCAACGAATGGCGGCCCGAACCCTACACGCTGGAGCGCATCGAGGTGCTGCGCGGTCCGGCATCGGTGTTGTATGGCGACACATCGACGGCAGGTCTCCTGAATCTGGTCTCGAAGCGTCCGCAGGCGGAGGCCTTCAACGAGATCGGCGTGCAATATGGCAGCTTCAACCGCAAGCAGGTGCAGCTCGACTCGACCGGCAAGCTGACCAAGGACGGCGAGTGGCTGTACCGCTTCATCGGCGTGTTCCGCGACAGCAATTCGCAAACCGATTACGTTCCGGACAACCGCATCGTGCTGGCGCCGTCGCTGACCTGGCGGCCGACCAACAACACCAACTGGACCGTGCTCGGCACCTATCAGAAGGATAATACCGGCTCGTCCACCGCATTCCTGCCGCATGAGGGCACGCTGTATCCCGGACCCAACGGCTTGATACCGGTGCGGCGTTTCGCCGGCGTGCCGGGCTTCGACAAATACCAGACCGAGACCGGCGCGATATCGAGCCTGTTCGAGCACAGTTTTGGCGATGCGCTGAAGATCCGGCAGAACATGCGCTACGCGCATGTCGAGGGCATCTACCGGACGGCTTATCCGAACGTTTATGGCGATCCGTACGGTCCGCCAAATCCGAATTTTCCATTTCTCGATCCGTCGCGGCGCACCGTGGAGCGCTTTATCTTCAGCCGCGAAACCAGCAAGGACAGTTTCACCTCGGACAGCAACGCCGAGCTGAAATTCCAGACCGGGCCGGTGCTCCACAAGACGCTGCTCGGTGTGGACTACCGCGGCCTCAACGAGCGCGCGCGATCCGGCTCCGGCTACGACACCACGCCATTCGACCTCTACGCGCCTGTCTACAACGGCGTGGTCGCGCCCGACCTCGTCGCCGAACCGGACCTGCGGCAAAGCCAGCTTGGGCTCTATGCGCAGGACCAGATGCGGCTGGGACCGTGGCTGGCCGTCGTCGGCCTGCGGCAGGATTACGTCACCAACAACGTGCAGGGTTCACCGGCCGAGGACACCAAGGCGACTACCGGCCGCGCCGGGCTGATGTACGAATTGCCGTTCGGCCTGACGCCCTATGTCACCTATGCGCAGTCGTTCACGCCGATCTTCGGCTCCGGCGTCTGCGCCGGCATCTGCAAGGCGCAGCGCGGCGAGATGGTGGAACTGGGATTCAAGTACAATCCGTTTGCCGGCACCGCGATCAACGGCGCGATCTACGACACGACAGAGAAGAACCGGCTGGCGAGCAGCCCCGATCCCTTGATCTCGGTCCAGACCGGCAAGGTGCGGATTCGCGGCGCCGAACTCGAGGTGATCACCCGCGTGACGCCGGACCTCGATCTGATCGGCGCCTACGCCTACGTCAACGCCATGGTGGAAAGCGGCGACAATGCCGGCAAGCATGTCGAAACCGTGCCCGAACATCAGGCCTCGCTATGGGCGAAGTACCGTCTCACCGCGCTGGGCCTGCCGGGCGTGACGATCGGGAGCGGTGTGCGCTACATCGGCGAGTCCTGGGACGGCACCGACACCATCCGTACGCCTGATTACACGCTGTTCGACGGCATGATCCGCTACGAGACCGGGCCGTGGCGGTTTCAGGTCAACGCCAGCAACATTGCCGACAAGCGTCACGTCACCACGTGCCTCGCGCGCGGCGACTGCTTCTTCGGCATCGGCCGCACCGTGCTGGGGAGCGCAACCTACCGGTTTTAGGGCGTGACGCTGAAAGGGGAGGCCGGCCTCACTTCGGCTTCGCCCGGTACGTCTGCAGAAACAACCGCGTCGCGCTGTCGACCACACGCGCGATGCGCTCCGCCGATGGCGCCGGCTCTGCCTGAAACACGAACGGCAGGAACAGCGTCGCCTGGCACATCTGCAGGAACTGCGCGGCGGCCAATCCGCAATCGTCGATCGCAAGATCATCCGGCCCGACATGGGCCTGCAGATAATCGGCGAGGCGGTTGATCGTCTTCGCCAGCACGTTCTCGTAGAACCGGCGGCCGACCTCCGGCATCCGCTCGGCGATCGCCATCACCGTGCGGATCGACGATCCGCCGCCTGGACGGCAGATCGATCCGATGTAGGTTTGGCCAAATTCCCTCAGTGTGGTTTCGACATCGCGTTTGGGATCGAGATTGTATGCGATCTTGGCCTTTTCGAGCGCTTCGTCCTCGACGATGGCTTCGAACAGCCGGCTCTTGTCGGCGAAGTAGACGTAGAGCGTACCTTTGGAAACGCCGGCCGAGCGCGCGATCTCGTTCATGCTGGCTCCGTCGAAGCCCAGATCCATGAACACCTTGCGCGCGCCTTCCAGAATCTGGCGGCGCTTCGAACTATCCTCGTCGCCAAATGGATGAATCGTGTTTGCCGTTGATGCAACCATTGGTTTATCTTCCCAAGAAGAATTCAACCGGGGAATACCGGCAGGGGGCCGTTCTCGCGTTATGGTTCGTATTGCACGAATGTAGCTTGACCGAACCGTTCGGTCAATGATACTTTTGAACCGAGGTGCCGATGCGGCCGGTTTTCGGCCTCACTTGCATCGCGACATCGAGGATGGGGAGGGCCGTAATGGCCGCAGCGAGAGACCAGGCCGCGCGAATTGTTCGTGCCGATCCCGAAGGGACGGAGGATGAGGCCACGCGCGAGGCCAGTTCTCAGCTTGCGGATCAGTTGCGTCACGTCGCGGATGAAACCAGGCGACTCCCCGTGGAGTCGCCCGCGACTTCCGCCGACGCAGCCGCGGCGAAACCGGGCAAGCGCAAATTCATCATGATCGGCGCGCTCGGACTGCTCGCGCTGGCCGCGATCGGCTACGGCGTCTACTTCGTCCTGGTCGGGCGCTTCTATGTCTCGACCGACGATGCTTACGTTCGCGCCAACAACACCACGCTCGGCGCTCGCGTTTCGGGCCATGTCGCGGCAATCCTGCCTCGCGACAATACAATCGTTCGCGCCGGCGACGTGATTTTCAGGATCGATGACGGCGACTATCGGATCGCCGTGGATGCCGCGCGGAGCAAGATCGCGACCCAGCAGGCCACCATCGACCGCATCGGCCGTCAGGTCACGGCGCTCGAAAGCGCGGTCGAGCAGGCGAAGGCGCAACTTGCCTCCTCGGAAGCGGCGCTCAAGCGCGCCGGACTCGATTACGATCGCCAGCAGGCGCTGAGCACCAAGGGCTTTGCCTCACGCGCCACCTTCGAAAGTTCCGAAGCCGGACGCGATCAGGGCGCTGCCGCCGTGAAGTCGGCGCAGGCTGCTTACGACGCCGCGCGCGACAATGTCGAGGTGACGAAGGCGCAGCAGGCCGAGGCCCGCGCGCAGCTTGCGGAATTGCAGACCCAGCTTGCCAAGGCTGAGCGCGATCTCGCCTTCACCTCGGTGCGCGCGCCGGTCGACGGCACCTTCTCCAACCGCCTCGTCAATACCGGCGACTTCATCCAGGCCGGGCAGCGGCTCGCCAACGTGGTGCCGCTCAACGACGTCTTCATCGACGCCAACTACAAGGAAACCCAGCTCAAGCGGATCCGCCCCGGCCAGCCGGTGAATATCTCGGTCGACGCCTACGGCCACCGCAAGTTCGCCGGCATCGTCGACAGCATTTCGCCCGCGGCGGGATCGGTGTTCACGCTGCTGCCGCCGGACAACGCGACCGGCAATTTCACCAAGATCGTGCAGCGGCTGCCGGTTCGCATTCGCGTGCCGAAGGACGTCGCCGAGCAGAACCTGCTGCGCGCCGGCATGTCGGTCTATGTGACCGTCGATACCCGTCAGGGCGCAGCCGACGCCGACAGCGAAGCCGACCTAGATGCGCCCGGGACGGTTCAGCCGAAGTGATTTTCCTTAAAGCCCCGGGCCAAAGCCCGGCGCCTGTTCCGAGCTGATCATGGCCGACGCCACCGCCGCATCGCCTTCCATGATGAACGCCGCGGCCGACCACATCCCGCCGCGCCGGCTGTTCACGTTCCTCATCATGGTGTTCGGGATGTTCATGTCGATCCTGGACATCCAGGTCGTCTCGGCGTCGCTGCAGCAGATTCAGGCCGGGCTTTCCGCCAGCTCCACCGAAGTGTCGTGGGTGCAGACGTCCTACCTGATCGCCGAGGTGATCGCGATCCCGCTTTCCGGATTCCTGTCGCGTGCGTTCGGCACGCGTTTGCTGTTCACGATTTCCGCCTCCGGCTTCACGGTCGCGAGCTTCTTCTGCGGCTTCGCCTCGACCATCGAACAGATGATCCTGTGGCGCGCGATCCAGGGGTTTCTGGGCGCGGGCATGATCCCGACCGTGTTCGCCTCCGCCTATACGGTGTTCCCCCGCTCGAAATTCCATATCGTCGGTCCCATCATCGGCCTGGTTGCGACGCTGGCGCCGACGATCGGGCCGACGGTCGGCGGTTTCATTACCGACATGATGTCGTGGCACTGGCTGTTCTTCATCAACATCGTTCCCGGCATCGGCATCACCATCGGCGTGTGGGCGCTGTGCGATTTCGACAAGCCGAACTTTGCGCTGCTCGAGCATTTCGACTGGTGGGGCCTGCTGTTCATGGCCGGCTTTCTCGGCACGCTCGAATATGTGCTGGAAGAGGGCCCGCAGTCGCAATGGCTGGAAGACACCTCGGTCGCGGTCTGCGCGGCGATCTGCGTGGTTTCGGCGATCGCTTTCTTCTGGCGCGTGCTCAGCGCTCGGGAGCCGATCGTCGACCTCAGGACCTTTACCGACCGCAATTTCGGCGTCGGTTGCCTGATCTCGTTCTGTGTCGGCATCGGCCTTTACGGCCTCACCTACATGTATCCGCGCTACCTCGCCGAGGTGCGCGGCTACAGCCCGCTGATGATCGGCGAGACCATGTTTGTCTCCGGCGTCGCCATGTTCTTCACCGCGCCGATCGTGGGCCGGCTGATGGCGAAATACGACATGCGCTACCTGATCGCGATCGGCCTGGTGCTGTTCGCGCTCGGCTCCTATCAGATGACCTGGATCACGAAAGAATATGATTTCTACGAATTGCTGCTGCCGCAGGTCCTGCGCGGCATGGGCATGATGCTGGCGATGGTGCCGACCAACACCATCGCGCTCGGCACGCTGGCGCCGGAGCGGGTGAAGAACGCCTCGGGCCTGTTCAACCTGACGCGCAATCTCGGCGGCGCGGTAGGGCTGGCCGTCATCAACCAGGTGCTGAACGAGCGCACCGACCTGCACATCTCGCGCCTGCACGATCGCATCAACTGGGGCAACGCCACCGCGGTCGAGACGCTCAACATGTTCACCCAGAAAATGCAGGGCATGGGCGATGCCGCGCTGATGGCGATGAAGCAATTGTCGCAGATCGTGCACCGCCAGGCCGTGGTGATGGGCTATGGCGACGCCTTCTTCATGCTGACCGTGTTCTATTTCGGCCTCAGCGTGCTGGTCATGACGCTGAAAAAGCCTTCCGCGACGGCGGCAGGCGGCGACGCGCATTAGGCGGGATGGCA
>Ga0105239_10007124_pt1 | contig 12866 bp, 2 predicted proteins | sample KBSC44metaG_FD_92761 | JGI IMG/M metagenome (GOLD analysis project Ga0105239, IMG submission 92761) | Corn rhizosphere microbial communities from Kellogg Biological Station, Michigan, USA - KBS C4-4 metaG | ecosystem: Host-associated > Plants > Roots > Rhizosphere > Soil | place: Michigan, USA...
AAATAAACTCCTATTAAAACCCTTATATTACTCTAAAACTCCCTATTATATAGTTAAGAGAAAGAGTTCTTATTATATAAGATAAATATATCGGCGGTAGTAATAGAAGCTCTCCCCTAGTAAGTAGTATAACTTTTTTAGATATTTTAGACGTAGAATAAATAATTAGTTCTATAGAATTAGCGAATAGTAGAAATAGAGTAATATCTCTAATAATAGGATAGTAATAGAAGTATAACTCCTCTAATAAGAGTAATAATACTACTAAACGTTATAGCGAATATTAGTACGGAAATTATAATTATATAACGAAAGGATAAACTCCCGGAGCTATTAGAATTTAATAGAATAAGGATAGTCTTCCGCCTATAGTTAACCTAAGCTTAAGTAAAGCTTATAGTTAACTAAATAAAAGAGAGTAAAGCCGTATAATTCTAATATCTCTATAGTTAGCTTTAGAGAGATGTACTCTCTTAATTATTATTATAAATTAACTCTATATAGTTAATACTATTAATAATTATTAAAGGCCTAATTAGCTAATTAAAAGCTATATATAATAATAATAAGATAGCCGAAAGAGCGTTAAGGAAACTCTTAATAATAAAGTAGGGCGCTCGGACCTTTAGCGCCTTTCTTCTAGACTTTAACCGTATAATCCTTAAGATAAGAGGCCTTAACTAAGTAGATTAAGTTAAGAAAATATTCTTAACTAATTATATCTTATATAAGCTATAAAGTATAATTATTACGATACTAGCCTCGGCGTTATATCGAGAATATTATATACTACTTTACGGTATTAGTATAAATCTAGAAGCCCTTTATAGGAGGAAGCTATAGGCCCCTAGGCCTATATATAAGATAAAGACGTCTTTCTTAGCGGAGGACATAATAGAATAGAAACTATAAATAGCGACTTAAGCGTTAGTTATATAATCGCGTTAACGGGCCGCCTAGGTATCTTAAGTAATTCTTAACTAATATTAGGAAAAAGGATGATATTTATAATATAGCTAATAGAGCTACTTTATATAGAAATATAAATTAGTAACCGCGAAGAGACCGTAAGAATAGCGGATAGTTATAGGGATAACTACTATAGTTAAAGAAATTACTAAGGATAAGTAGTTAAAAAAGTAGTTCCTAATGAAAATCGTTATTAGAAGTATATAAAGGAGATAATAAGAGAATAGAGCTCTACTAAGAAGTCTATAAATAGTCTACCTTTCCTAGTATTAGTTTTAATTAATAAAGAAATATTTATACTAGTACTAGTTAATATAAAGTATCTATTATATAAATTAATTAATAGGCGCTTTATTACTTAAAATAGTCTTTAGCGTATCTCTATTACTCTCTACCCTATTAATAGTTTTAGTATAAATATAACCTTAGAAATTACGGATATTATAAAAATAGAAATTAATCTTAATAGCTATAAGGAAGATATTTTCTTCTATATAATCCTAAGAATATTATATAATATAATTCTTAGCCTTCCCTAAATAAAGAAGAATAATATATAGATTAGCTTACGGAATAAGTATCTCTATATTAGTTCTTTTAGTCTCTAAATCCCTAATATATAATAAGAACGACGAAGAAAAATAGACTTATATATAATTTTAGCGGTAGCTTTCTCAATAATTATATATTATTAATAAAAATAGAAAAATATTAATATATTTTTAGCTAGCCTAGTAGATATTAAAAAGGTTCTAATAGTAAAGAGTTCTATTAACCCTTATATAAAGCTACCGCTATAGTACTATAAGTTTCTAGATATATTTAATTAATTATAAGCGAATTAGCTTCCTTCCGTATAAGGGAGAGGTATTAATTACGGAATTAAATTAGTATTAGAAAATAGTAAGACGCCTAAAGTACTCTAGGAGCCCCTATATAGTATATCTTATAATAAGTTACTCGTTCTATAAAAGACTCTTACTAAGCTACTAAATAAGGGCTTTATTTAGGTTAGTTCCTTATTTATAGTAGCCCTAGTCCTCTTTATATAAAAGCTAGGAGGGGGGCTACGGTTCTATATTAACTACCGCGAACTAAATAAGATTATAAAGAAGGATTAATATCCTCTACTATTAATCTATAAGATACTAAGGAACGTCGAACGAGCGAAATAGTATATAAAACTTAATATAGTCGCCGCTTTTTATAAAATATATATTATTAAGGGCGATAAATAAATAATAACATTCTATATAAGATATAGACTCTTTAAATAAATAGTTACTCCCTTTAGACTTATAAATACGCTTAATATATTTTAAAAGTATATTAACTAGGCGCTCTATAATTATCTTAATATCTTTTACTCTATATACGTCGATAATATTCTTATATACTCCTCTAGATCGCGAGAGGAGTATCGCCGTTATATACAATAAGTACTATAAAGGTTATAGGAAGCTAGACTTTAGTTTAATATTACGAAATACGAGTTTAAAGTTAAATTAATAAAGTACCTTAAATTTATTATTAAAGCTAAGAAGGGCGTATAAATAGACCCTATAAAGATATTAGTAATTCTAGACTAGGAAGCTCTATACTTAGTTAAGGAAGTATAAAGCTTTATTAAATTTATAAACTTCTACTAGAAATTTATAAAGAAGTTCTTTATAATTATTTTATTAATTATAAAGCTTATATAAAATAATATCGCGTTTAAATAAGATAAGGAAGTTAATTATACCTTTATATAATTAAAGAAAATATTTATAACGGTATTAATACTAATACTATTTAACGCGGAAAGGGAGATAATTATAGAAACGGACGTATTTAAGTAGTACGTTAAGAGTATACTTTACTAAGTTAATAAGGAAGGAGTTATATAACTCTACGCGTTCTTCTTAAAGAAGAACTCCCCCGCGGAATATAACTATAAGATCTATAATAAGGAAATACTAACAATTATATAGTGCCTAGAAAAATAGGATACTAAACTATAAAATATAAGAAAATTTAAGATTTAGACTAACTATAAGAATCTAGAATACTTTATATTTATACGAAAACTAATAAAATAATAAATATATTAGTCCTTAATTCTCTTTTAATATAACTTTATAATTACTTACGTTAAAGAAAAGGATAATATATAAGCTAACGCCTTATTAAGACGCGAGTAGAATATCCTAAAGGACGAATAGGATAAATAACTCTAGTATTATATAACTTAATTATTAAAACTATAGATAGTAGAGTAATTATTAACTAAATTATTTATAGCTCTAGTATTTCTTAAGGAACCTCCTTTAATAGGATATATAGTAATAACTTTAAAATAACTTTAGATAACGGTAGAATTAGAAGATAAAACCTATTAAGAGGCCGTAGCGGCCGTATAATAAGGAGCGAGGACTTTCTCGATAATACTAGGCCTAAAAGTATTAATATTAAAATATAGTTTAAATAATAAAGACTAGCTACTCTTTTAAGATAGATAATAAGTACCTAGTTCTAAACCTCTTTATATAAATATTATTTAGTAGACTTATAATTTAATAATATTTAGATATTTAAGATATAAAGGTATAGCTATAATAATTACGCGAGACTTCTTTTAGCCGAATATATTATAAGATATTAGGAGGTTTATATAGAACTATAATATATATAGTTATATAAAGATATAGCGGGAAAGGAAGGCTAGGTTCTTAAAGCTTCTTCTAGTATTAGATTAAATATAGCGCGAAATTTTAATAGACTTTATTATTAGACTACCTAAAAGCGAAAGCTATATAAACATACTTATAATAACGGACCGACTAAGTAAAGGCGTTATCTTAAAAGTAATAAGTACTATTAAAATAGAAGACGTAGTAAAGATTCTTTTTTATACGTTCTATCGGTAATACGGTCTATTAGCGGTAATAGTAAATAACCGCGGATTATAGTTTACTAGCGTATTATAAACGTACTTATATAGATAGCTAGGTATTATACGGAGATTATTAATAATATTCTATCCTTAGATAAATAGCTTAATAGAATAAATAAACTAAACGATTAAAGTATATCTTTATATATATACTATAAAGGCGTAGAATAACTAGGCTAACCTACTTATAATAGTTAAGTTAGTGATTAATAATCGTAACGCTTAGTTAATAGGAGTTAGCCCTTTCTTCCTCGTCTATAGGTACTATATAGAAACGATATAGATAGTAAAGTTTATATAGTTAACGCCTATCTCGAGAAATCTAAGAGAAAGGGGGGAGGAGATCGTATAATAGCTTCAATAAGTAAGAGAGTAAGCCTAAATATTAATAGTAGTTACGTAGTAAGAATAGGAAGAAGTAGCGAACTATATAAGATAATAGGCCCTATAGTTTCGAGTTAACGACAAGGTTTAGCTTAATCTTTAGAATATATAAATAATATAGCTTTTTAAGAAACTTAACTAGAAAAATATAAAGTATATAGTAATAAAAGTAATTAGTAGTTATAGTTATTAACTTAATATACTACTTAGGATTTATAATATCTTCTACTTAGACCTTCTTTATATAGTAGCTATAGACTCTTTAGAGTTATAGGAGATTAATAATAAGTAGCTTAAGCTTATCTAGGTTAATAGAGAGAATAAGTATAGTATTAAGGCTATCCTAGATTATTATACGGCGCGATATAGTTATAATACTCGTAAAGAATTATTAGTAAAATAAATAGGGTACGCGTAGCTAATATAGGAATCGCGAGTAAATTTCGAAAATATAATTACTCTAGACGCGTATAAAGCGTTTATAGATAAGGAGGAGGGTAATATAACGGGTTAAACCCGTATATTATCTTAGTTAAAACCTATAATAACTTAGTATATTAATACGGAAGGTAATACTTCCGTACGAATTAAAGAAATCCCGGTTTTAGTGTCGATAGCGAAGCTATTAATATAGTATACTTATATTACGATATAAGTAGGATAAGGTCCTATTTTCTTTCTTTCTCTAGTTTTAGAGTCCTTATTACTAGGTATATAGTAGTTAAATAAACTCCTATTAAAACCCTTATAAGAATTAATTAAAGTTAATATATAGTATTATTTATTTAAAAGTAATAAAATTATAAAGAGTTAATTATTTATTATAAGTTAAAAAGTCTCTTATTTCTCTTTAGTCTTTTTTATATACTTCTATTAATACTTTTAAATAAAAGCTACTCTTTTAAAGACTCTTAGCTATCTTCTTTCCTTATCTTTATTATTACCGCTCTTCTTTCCTTTTTAGAATATATAGTAGAGAAGAAGTTATATTTACTAATAAAGTAGTCCTTATAGTTATAGTAAAAGTAATAATCTATTTTCTTCCTATAATCTAGTATAGCTTAGAATACTTAGGGTATTTTTTAAGATCTCGTTAATATTAGGGCTACTTATATAGTAAGCGTTTAGTTTATTATATCTTTTATATAGTTAAATTAATTATATAAAGTATAAGGAATATATTTCTCTTTTACCTTATATTATTAGAGTTCTTTAAAGTTAGTACTAACTATATATAGAAGAGTATAGTACCCTTAATAGAAAGTAGAAATTATAGTAGTAACTAAAGTATTATATAGCTTATATAATAGATAGTTAAAAAGAAATATCTTCTTAATTAAGTTATCCTAGTTAAGGCCTTTTACTTTTAGTAGTATATATTTAAATTCTATTAAAAAGGTCCTAAAGGACCTTCCTCTTTACTTTAACTAAGAGAGTTTTCTTAAGACTTTCTTAATAGCGTTTATATCTTTATACGCCGCCTTTAATTAGTCTATTAAGTCTTATATCGTTATTTCTAGGGTTAACTATATAGAATTAACCTATAGACTTATTTAAGAGAGGATATTTCTTCTTAACTAACTATAAAGGTACTAAAACTATATAGCTTTAGTTTCTTTAATTTTATTTATAGTAAACTTTACTTTAACTTATATTAATTATAGGTAAAATTTACTTCTCTTTTTATTAAATTTAGCTAGCTTAAGGAGTTTAGTCTTCTATTATATAGAATTAATATTCTATATAGTATCTATTATAGGGGAGATTAATCTCTTTAATATATAATAATTTTATTTATTTTATTATTTTAATTATATTTTAAGCGAGGTTATTCGCTTATTCTAGACTTATAGTATTTAAAATAATTTAGCTATCTATTATAAGAAACTAGACTCTATTATTATTTATTTATTATTTATTTATACGAGAATACTCTTTTATTTATATATTAAGGAGAGCTTTAGAATAATATAAAGGTTTAGTAAGGGATCTTATAATTATCCTTATATACTATATAACGAAGATTCTAAAGCTAAAGAGAGAAAAGAAGAGAGGAAACCTCTCTACCGTATAGATAGAGGAAATACTCTCTCCTTCCTCCTATAATAGGTCGATATAGTTATCGGGGAGATAATCGATAGTAGAAGTCACGTGAGGGGTGTTGCGCTCTAGGGAGTACTCCCTTATATAAGGAGTATTGCGCTCTAGGGAGTACTCCCGAAGTATTATACGGGTTTAACTCGTGATAAATAGGGGGCTTTAGGGCTACGGGGGGGGCTGCCCCGATCTATCTCGTAAACTTATATATAGCTATATTATCGGAGTGTTTATTGTACTAAGCTCTTTAAGATTAGGGGAATTTTACTGCCGTAGCCGCGAACTTTTTACCACCTCACTCGAAAACTGACCCTACTACCTCGCTTTCCACAGCAGCTCAATCATTCTACAAATATAGGGACACAAAGTATAAGTAATTAATACTATTTACAAAGTTTAAAAACAAAAAATCAAGCGGTATTGCGGGCTAAAAGATATATGCGTAGTGCTACGTGCGCGGTGCAACATTTTACCTTTGATGGGAAGGTCAAGACCATAAAGTAGACCTATTTAGCAGTTTTGGAGGGGAAACGGTAGTACCGCGCGCGTGGCTTATAGGATAGGTTGATGTCGCCAAAAAACTACTTCACAGAAAGAGTCAGTCTCGTCGTATCTACCGCTCCCGTATTCGAGTGGTGGACATCATATACGCTGGTGCGAGCATTTTGGAGTGACTGCAAGGCAAGGGCGTCAAGACAGAGAGCTGTTGAATAGGCGCATGCTCCATATATTGCGTCGGTCAAGAAGACGAAGCGTGAGAAGCATTCAAGATCCGGGACAAGATTGCATCAGATGAGGGGCTGAAGATCTCGTGATCCGTACTTGTCACGTGACTTTTAGCCGGCCATGATCCACTATAGTTTGGTAGTCCCTGCGGGGGTCTCCGACTTTTTTCTGTCCCGTCACACCGTAACATGATCGGCCCATCCTGATGGCCCTGGTCAGTTGGTATGTGACACTTGGGTCATATTTGACGTATGCAACGCAAGAAGAGCAGCCGAAAACGACGTTCAGCCATCTGCGAAGCCTACGGGGCGGAAGCTTCTGATGGCATTGCCTGATGACCGGCTTGGTGCCCGGAGCCCCTCTGCCACTGCTCATGCTCTGAACAGCCCATCGACAGCCGGCAGCCGGACAACGAAGAGACGAGCACTCAGGGCCTGCGTCTCGTGTCGAGATCGTAAGGTGAGGTGCGACGTTCTCAGCGGCGGAGTGCCATGCACCAACTGCCGGCTCGACGATGTCGACTGCGTGCTTAAGGCGTCGAATCGTGGCAAACACAATTCCCCTAGATATCAGGCTCGCTCGAGGTTGCCATCGAATCACACGGCGCCAAGTGCATCTTCGCCTTTCGCTACTATGAGCATGGACGCCGACACAGCCGCGTCTGGGTCTGCACCTGACTCAGCTTCTGCCACCGTCTTTCGTTCTGGCCCTGGCCACGGCTTAGTGGCTACTGGTCAGCCTCAAAAGCGCCGCGGTAGCCGGCCACTGGCTCATGGCGATGAGAGCGACCACCGGCACGACCAGCAAGAAGCAGAACAAACACGAATAACACACGACGCCCAGTTCCAAACCAACGGCACCGTACGTGAGGCGCGTCGCGGACAACAGCCACAGCTGCGAACCAACCAAGAGGCTGTCACGCGCTCAACGCCCTTCGCTCCGCTTGCCAACCCACCAACGTCCGATCATCTGGTGGCTCTCGCTTTTCAAGGTAAGACCGATACCCCGGGCTAGTCACGAGGCAGTATCCAGCTTCATGCAAGGAGAATGAAATATCACGTTAAAGTCATGTCTGTTCTAATTTGGGATTTTACGCTCTAGGATGGACTGAACAAGACACTGCAGAGGCTCATGCTTCTCCATCAAGAATGGACAATGTCAGCGCCGCGGCGAACACGCCTCGTACGGACCAAAACCGAAGCGATTCGCGATACCATCTACCGTCATACATCAGCCCCTGTCCTTCTCATCTGGACGAGCACGACCTTGAATTTTTGGCTCGCAAGGACTGCCTGACTATACCTGATAATCAGCTACGAGATGAGCTCATCCGGATCTACGTCTTCACAGTCTATCCCTTTATGCCTGCCGTTGATCTTGCTGCCTTTCTGGAACCCATTACAGGATCAAGCGAGGCTGGTACTGTGAGTCTATTATTGTTCCAGGCTATTATGTTTGCCAGCGTAACGTTTGTTGATACGCAACTATTGCAAAGGTGTGGCTTTGACAGCAAGAGAGCAGCCCGAAGAGTCTTGTTCAACCGCGTGAAGCTTCTCTATGGTCTGGATTACGAAGCAGACCGCTTGATTCTCGTACAGTCTCTACTCCTCATGACGTATTGGTACGACACCGACAGTGACGACAAGCATACGTGGTACTGGATGGGCCTCGCTCTTACTACGGCGCACATGGAAGGACTCCACCGCGACCTGGAGGAGCCGCAGAATATGACCAAGATCGGACGGCTTCGGCGCCGGATATGGTGGTCCTGCGTGATACGAGATCGACTGCTTGGGCTCGGCATTCGTCGCCCTTGCAGAATCCGGGAGGATGAGTTCAGCGTCGAACGCTTACGACTTGATGATTTTGACATTTCGCTGCCACCGCCACCTGCAGTGGCTCGCTTGCTTGCGGCTCCAAGCTTCACGGGTACAGACCCAGCAAACCGTCGGAGAATGGCCACCCTCTGTATAGACCTCAGCCAGCTGTGTATCACGATTGGACGGATTCTCCACTCCCAATACACCATTGCCAGCACGCCGGAAGGGGCCTCCAACTACCTGCGATGGGCGATTGTTCGACCTAGAAGCTCAAAGGATCGGGCCCACAGCTTTGCACAGTGCGATGCTGATCTCCAGGAGTGGCTTCAGAGCCTCGCGCCAGAGTCTAGCTATGTGCCTGGAGCCCGAGATGATAGGGCCCCCACTGCGCAGATAGAAAACCCCACGATCAGGCTGCACAAGATTCTGCTCTACATGAAATATCTCACGGCGGTTGGGGCGTTACACCGGCCCCAGGTCTTCTACAGCGGCTCGGATGGCATCGATCCGGTGCGCAAGGCGGACTCAAGGCGCAAGTTGACTGAGGCCGCTGTGGCCATCACCAAGCTTGCCTTTGATCTGCAGTCCAACGGCCAGATGTGCTACGCGACGACGAGCAGCGTCCCGGCGTTCCTATCCGCGGCTCTGATCCACTTGCTGAACACGCGTTCCTCGGATGAGGAAACGCGGAACATCAGCATCGGTCGCTTCTGCCAGTGCCTCGATTCATTGCGCCAACTCCAGAACATGTACGCCGCTGCCGACCAGGCGGTACAGATCATCAACAACATGCTAGAGAATGCCCCCTTCATGCTGCCTTTGCTTGGTGTAGGGAACCCGATGTCGAAATCCGGGCGCTCAACGATGGGCGACAGGGTATTCGCCGGTGGTGGCACAAACGGAGTCGCAGCAAGAAACTCGAGGCGATTCTCAGAGATGCGGCCCACTCGCGTTGCAACAGCGTCTCCGAGCCTGGCCCCTGCGGCAGGAAGCTTGGACGCCTCGCAAGAAGGAATGATGACCGCATCGATCCCCGGACCAGGGCCAACGGACGATGCTCTCAATGGGCAACGCTCAAGACGACCGTCGGCAGGCCCAGATATGCATCCGTCAGCTGCACCAGACTTGATGAGTCTCTGGAGCGCTGCAGGCCACATGCACTCCGAGAGGGATATACCACTTCCCGCGGACCTGATGGCCGGCGTCCAACTCGATCTGGATGCCTGGTACGACTTGGAGAATATTGTAGATCCAGCCTTGATGAACTTCGACATGGGGTCGGACTTTATGGACTCCCAGGTTTTGCCAATGTAGACCACGATACCGATGATAAGGTCGATAGTATGATAGACAGCACCTGTCTAGCAGTCAGTCGGCACTCATCAATACAGACCATTGTTTGTTTGATGAAGGGGTTGGATTAGGTCGTAAAGTTCCATGAGACAACAGTTCTCATCCCAGGCACGCCCAGAGAGGGTGCTGGTCAATATACATAGTGTCTCTGAATCTAGCCACCGCGTATTTTATGCTGCCAAGTCAATAAGTCGGACACCCACATAGTGAGACACCCGTGTAGTGTGACACGCGTTTTTAAACGCGTCCCAGTACCACTCCTTCTCTTCTATACTTAACTACTCTACTAATACCTCTATATATATAATAAATATTAAGTCTAAGCGGTTTACTTTAGCGCTAAATCACGTGGCTAACCACGTAACTAAAAATCACCTGACTTCGCCTATATAATAAGGCGAAATAATGAGCCTTATATATACGCTACCTTAGAAATCACTCAACCTAATTTCCAAGTAATAAGTGATTTACAGGCAGTTTACGGCCGAACTACCTAGAAGAATTGCCTATATATACCTCTATAGTCTTCTCTTTCTCTAGATTATAGAAGAACTAAGTTAATTATCTAAGTATAATAAGTATTATAAACCTTCCACAATATTAATCTAACCTATCCTAACCGACAGATATAATAACGGTATAGCTATAAAGAAGAGTAAGTTCCTTAAAATCTATAAAAAAGTAAATAATAAAGATCTTTTATTATTCTATATCTATACTAAATAAAAAATAGCTAATATTTATTTATAAGACCCTTAGAAAGTTATTTAATCTTATTAAATTCTATAAAATCTTTAAAATTATAAGGGTTTAGAAAGGAATCCTATAGGTTTAACCCATTATAAAAATAAGTAAATACTACTAATTACGCCGCTATTATATAAGTAAGCTTAATATATATTATATAATATTTATACACTACTTACTAGATAGTAGATATAAAAGTAAATAAAGTCGATTTTATCTTAGAAGACTATTTCTCGTTCTATCTATTAATTACTTTAAAAAACGAGTAAGGTATTAATTAACTATAATAGAATATTACTCTAAAATTATAGAAACTTATTACTTAGTGTATATAACTAAATAAGCTAGCTACTAGAAGGTAATAACAAGTTATAATTAACTATAATAAGGTCTTTATAAGTATCGAGACGATTAGGTAGGCTAGGTAGGCTATAGAGGCTTTAGAGGCGACGATGAGATCTCCTATATATATAAATACTAAAACTACTATACGGAATAGGTAGTTAAATAACGCCCTAGCGCTATTCTTATATTAATTTAGTATTAATAAGTCTATAGAGTAGATAATTCATAAAATAGCTTATTGGGTAGCAATATCGAGGCGTGTCACACTACACGGGTGTCTCACTACGTGGGTGTCCGACTTACTGCCTCCTGATTTGTTAACCAGCAGATTCTATGAAAGCAAGGTTCAGTTAGTAGCCGTGGGTACCCGCCCCGGCGCCCCGGTAAACAAAGGCTTTCCCTCGGCAATGCCCCTGCTGCGCTCACCATAAACATTCAGACCAGAAAGATGTATACTAGTTTATGTACTACCGAGCTCGAGCTCTGACTATATTTCAAAGTAACATAATGGGCATGCTGTCACTTGCCGAGCTAAGTCTAGAATACCAATTGAATGGCTCTCTCGAGTAACATCATCGGCACCTCGTAGGTGCAATAATACTCTAATTTTACCTTCTTTCTTATCCGAGGGTATGTTCTTTCTGCACAGGGAAGGACCTCGGCGGCGGGTCCAATACGGCCAGCATGGTAGTCGAGTTCATCTCCTACGCCAAAGGTGCTGGCACTATACAAGGCTATCGACCACTGCCCCAAGACGACCACCAGCATGGCGGGCGGGCCGTGCTTCGGGGAGGTGGCGTTTGTGAGCGACGCGCGGATCGTATCGACCAAGGCGCGGTCGCCGCTGAGTGAGATCAAGACCGGTGTTAATATATGTACGTATGGATGGAAGTGGGCATGACTGTGTATTGGGAATCACTACGCCGAATTGTACCCCAGATCTAACTTTTGGGTACGCATCTATTTTATTCATGCTTCGCTAGACGACGCCATCCGCCTTGTACTTTGCAATGGCCTCGGCGTTCATGCCCATCTCCTCCAAGATCTCGACCGTGTGCTGGCCCAGGCGAGGCGGACCCGTCCGCAGGCCTATCTTGCTATCGCCAAACTTGACAGCTGGTCCGATGACCTTGATAGAGCCGGCGCGAGCGGCATCCAAAGGTACGTCAAGGATCATGTCCCTCGCGGCCGTCTGCGGGTGGGCAAAGGTGGTCTCCATGTTGTTGATTGGGCCAAAGGGGAGGCCCGAGGGCTCGAACAGTGCGATCCACTCGTCGATGGTCTTGGAGGCGAAGACGGGGCCCAGGAGAGCGGCAAGCTCGTCGCGATGCTGCACGCGCTGAGGGTTGGTGAGGAAGCGAGGATCGGTGACCAGGTGCTCCATGCCCAGGAGGCGGCACAGCGCGGCGTACTGGGCGTCGTTGGTGGCACCGCATACAAGGTAGCGGTCCTTTGTCTTGAAGGCGTCGTAGGGCGCGATGCTCGGGTGC
>Ga0105239_10007125_pt1 | contig 12863 bp, 17 predicted proteins | sample KBSC44metaG_FD_92761 | JGI IMG/M metagenome (GOLD analysis project Ga0105239, IMG submission 92761) | Corn rhizosphere microbial communities from Kellogg Biological Station, Michigan, USA - KBS C4-4 metaG | ecosystem: Host-associated > Plants > Roots > Rhizosphere > Soil | place: Michigan, USA...
ATGCACCTATCGAGCATAGTCAATGTAATTACTAGTTACTTCGACAGACAAGTGAGATGAAATGGGTATCGCCCATATGCCGCTGCATTCGGCGGCGGGTAACCCATTTTTGCCGCCATATCGGTTTGATCCTCTTGCGTGAGCGGGATCCATTTATTGGAGATGTCTCCGGTCGATTTCTCGTCGATCGGAAGCATCATGCGCGGTTGGCGACAATCCGCTTGGTCGAAGTTGACCTTCACTGTACCAACATCGTCAACGTGGCGAACACGAATTTTGATTTCGCGTGCGCCCGGATCCATCACCATTTGAAAACGCGTGATCGTGCCGGGACCAATCTGTGCCACCTCACCAAGCGCGCCAAATGCGTCGTCTTCAAATGTCGATGCAGATTTCATTTCCTGCAAACGAATTCTCGCCGCGTTCGCAAAACGAAAGAGCGAATCGTCCGATGGTGTGCATTTGTATGAATCGTCAATGCAAGCTTTCGCTGCCACTGCACTCTCTGGATAAGGCGAGTTCGTAAGAACCGGATACGGCAAAGTCTTATCGGTGTAAACCTTCGCTTCACCTTTAATGTATTGGATGACCGCGCATTTTCCAGACGCATCACAGGCGAAGTAATGCATGCGAATCAGCGATGAGTAAGGGCGATATGTTTTCATTGAAGCGACGATGTCGTCGATCGTTTCTGAGCGATCCAAATTGTATTGAATCAATTGGCTAGGACCAAACGCAGGTCTTTGATCAGACGCTGGCGGATAAGCGGAATTCGCCAATTCCAAAATCGCCATACTCAGGCCTTTTTCGTTAAAACCCGAAACCGGAAACTCAGCGCCGGCAATCGAGAAGGTGATGCTACGATATTTTGAAACCCATTGCGCCGTTGGCATCGCGGCACCAAACAGCTCACCCGTTTTTTGTAAATTGGCCGGATTTAGGAAGAGAGCGCCTCTGGTATTCGGATAATTGTCATACCAATCAACATTGTGGGCGTAACGACTATCTCCCGCAAATGGACTCTTAAACACCGTGCACGCTTGTGCCGGAAGATTCAAAATCAAAAGTCCAAGAATCGAAATGCGTAGAAAATAAGCCATTCGCCCCTCCAACGTTTGTTGCCCTAGGGACTACAATAAAGCTTATTTACATTCGAGCGCAAATACATCTTTGCCAGAATCACCCTTATCGTAGACTTCGATCATCACGCCGTGACCAGACAGTGACTTTGGTAACTTGATGTAGATGTCGGTTTTTGGACCTGGATAATCCCCATCGCCTTCGTTTTGATAAAACATTTTATAGACGAGGAAATTTCCCTTCACCTTTGGTTTCAAAGGCTTATCGCGCTTTTCTTTAAGGCTTGCATCACCGGTAATCGCATCTTCGATTGTCGTGATGTACTTGTCAGCCGCCACTTTGATTTCAAGGCGTTCTTTAGCTGAAACTTTCTCGCCCTTTTTTGCTGGAACGCGGTTACAAACAATCGTTTCGGCAAAAACACTCGCACCGACCGTCAACGCAAACGCAACAGCAAGACTCATCATCATTTTCATAGCAATCCCCCCTTAATGAATTGGAACCGTTTTAAACGATTCCAACTCCGGTCAACAAGAAATGTTTGTGAATTGTAACAACTACGCCTTACTTCTTGCGGCTTTTCGTTTTTTTCTTTTTGGGAACTTTTTTGCCTTTTTTTCGGGCTTCTGAAAGCCCGATGGCGATGGCCTGCTTACGGCTTTTGACTTTGCCGCCCTTACCTCCACGGCCTTTCTTTAATGTTCCCTTTTTCTTTTTATGCATGGCTCGTTTGACATCCTTGCCTGCCGATCGCGAATATTTCCTAGCCATTTCTGACTCCTTTCAACGTCTTATCCGCTCTAACGCCCTCAGGAGTGATTTTCTGCGAGGTCCTTACCGCGCATTTGCCTGACTTTGTTCGTTTCACGTCTAGAAATCCACGCTAGGGCGTGTTATTTCGTCTCAATGTCGACACGCAAATCCTTTATCTGTGCACACTGTGAAACCGCTCTCGCGAAAGACGAAACTCAATTCGTCAGCGAAGACACCTTTGCATTTTTAAACAAACCACCAAAAAATGTGGCCATTGGCAGCTACTGCTATCAATGTTTTGATCGCTTGGTGGCGCCGGAACTCGACACCTACAATGCGAAAATGGAAATGGCAAAAAACGTGAACGTCTTCTTTGCTTCACAAAGCAAAGAGAGTCGCTTCGTTCGCCGAATTGAAAAGCCGATTAAAGTTGAAAACTGCCAAGACCGTGAAGAGGCCGTTATGCGCTTAGCGTTCTTGGCGATCGAAGCAAATAAGAATTCAATCGTCGATGTTGATTTGGTCAGCATGAAAGTTCATAAAGGCGGCACATGGCAAAGCTCACTTTGGAGTGGCCGTGCAATCCCTGCTGATATCGACGAAGCACACCTCAAGCGCAAATACGCGAGCGCTCCAAACTAATTTTTCGGATAACGAACTGTCTCGTAGACTTTTCGAAAAGCTCTTAGACTTTGGTTGATTTTTTTACTGACGAACGCTTTATCAAAATGATCTTGAGTCGCATCGAAAACCTTAATCAGTTTGGCCGCCTGCTTTTTACCATCTTTAGTTAGATTGAAGAAATAAGCTCTCGCGTCCTCGGACGAGGTTTTACGTTCAATCAATCCTTTTTTTTCTAAGCCCCTTAATGCATGGCTCATGTTCGAACGTGAGGCACGAAAGGTCGTGGCCAATTCACTTGGGCGCATTTGTCGCTCTTCGAAGAACAAACCGGTGATGATCAAGGCCTCAAGCAAATGCAGACCGTCGCTTGCCAAACGGCTTTGAATGTCACCAATAACTTCGTCATGAGCGATAAAAAGATTAAAGACCACTGAGGCGTCCAAGAATTTTTCAATTTTCATGACCATCCGCTACCCCGAGATTGTTTAATATTCAACTATTGAACGTTAAATATCAGCCTCGACTTCAATTCCGATGTTCCGCACCCGCTCTTTTCTTCGATACAACTTCGATATGAATAAAAAATATGTTGAAGAAATCTACCACCGACCGCTCAAAGAATTGGTTCGAGAAGCCTCTCGCATTCACGCTGACAATTTCGATGAAAACAAAATTCAACTGTCGACTTTGCTCTCGATTAAAACCGGCGGCTGCCCAGAGAATTGCTCGTACTGTCCGCAAAGCGCTCACTATGACACCGGCGTCGCTCGCAAGAAACTCATGGCACTCGATGAAGTTAAAAGTGCCGCTCGAAATGCGTTGGCTGGAGGTTCGACCCGCTTTTGCATGGGAGCTGCATGGCGTGAAGTCAAAGATGGGCCGGAATTCGATTCGGTGCTTGAGATGGTGCGCGAAGTACGAGGACTCGGCCTCGAAGTTTGTTGCACACTCGGCATGCTGAACGAATCACAAGCCATTCGATTAAAGGAAGCGGGCCTGCACGCTTACAATCACAATATCGACACGTCTCGAAATCACTACGCTAAAATTATTTCGACTCGCACCTATGACGATCGACTGAAGACGATTGAGAACGTCAGAAAGGCGGGCGTCACAGTTTGCACCGGTGGAATCATTGGCATGGGTGAAACGGATGAAGATCGGATTGATTTTCTCTTACAACTCGCAAGCTTTGATCCACCCCCTGAGAGCGTTACGATTAACGCGCTCATTCCAACAATCGGCACACCTCTTGAGCAGCAAACTTCTGCCACTCCAATCGAACTAGCTCGTGTCATCGCAACAGCGCGACACCTGATGCCGCATTCGATGATTCGTTTAAGTGCAGGTCGAAAGAGCATGTCCGAAGAAGGACAATTCTTATGTTTTCTCGCCGGCGCCAATTCGATCTTTTTGGGCGATACACTTTTGACATCGGCCAATCCGAGTGTCGACGCCGATAAAAATTTGCTGAAAGCCACAGGACTTGAGCCGCTCTGTCACGAGGCTTGTCAGTGACGGCGATTTCCGATGTTCTCAAGCAACATAAAGAAAATGGAACTTACCGGTTTTTAAAGAAAGCGGAATCGCCAATCGATTTTTCAAGTAACGACTATCTTGGACTGGCGCGATCCGAGCCCATACGGGCACGCCTGATTCGTGATTTAACAAACGGCTGCCCACTTGGCGCAACCGGCTCACGCCTGCTTTCAGGACAAAGTGAATATCACGAACAGGTCGAAGCTTTTCTAGCTGAAACTTTTCGCGTGGAATCGGCTTTGATTTTCAGCTCCGGGTATTTAGCCAATCTAGGTGTGCTCTGCGCCTTTGGCTCACTGGGAACGCATTTCTTTTGCGACGAGCTCAATCACGCAAGTCTTATTGATGGCGCCCGACTGACTCGCGCCAACAAGACCGTTTTTCGCCACAATGATTTAGCGGATCTCGAGAAACAACTTCATTCGACCGCTGCGCACACCAAAGTGATTGTGAGCGAAAGTGTTTTTAGCATGGACGGAGGTTTTGCTCCTCTTGAAGAAATTCGCGAGCTCGCATCGCGTTTTGACGCTTGGGTTGTTATCGATGAAGCCCACGCGACTGGCGCCTTCGGCGATCGCAGTCTTGGTTTATTGGACCATCGCGATTGGTCGCAGCTGATTTCGATCCACACCGGCGGCAAATCACTTGGTGGGCAGGGCGCTTTTGTTCTTTCTGATAAAACCTTTCGTGAGCTTATGATCAATCGCTCTCGTAGCTTTATCTACAATACCGCTCTTTCTCCGCTGCACACATTACAAATTCAATATGCGATTGAAACGATTCTTGAACAACCAGAGCTGGCACAAACCCTACGTCGTAATTCTCAACATTGCCGGAATCTTCTGGCAAGCCTAACAGAAAGCACATCACAGATCTTGGCCGTTCACATCGGTTCAAATGAAAAGGCCATCCATGTTGCGAGCGAACTGCAAAATCGTGGTTTTGACGTGCGAGCGATTCGTTCGCCAACGGTCCCGGTCGGTACCGAGCGACTTCGCATTACGATGAAGAGCTTTCATGACGAAAAAACGATTGAAGACTTCTGTCACACTCTTAGGAACGTACTCGTATGAATCGAAATCGATTTTTTGTCACAGGCACTGACACAGGAATTGGAAAAACGATTGTTTCGACAACACTGACAATTGGACTGCATGCGAAGTACTGGAAGCCCATTCAAACGGGCTCAATAGAAGGAACGGATTCTAATTTCGTTAAAGAATGGGCTGGCGCAAATTCGGTTTTGCCCGAGACTTATGTTTTTAAAACGCCTGTGTCGCCACATCTCGCATCCAAGCTTGAAGATCAAACCATCGATCTTGATAAAGTTTTAAGCGAGCTAAGAGCTTATACCGGAGACTTAATCATCGAAGGTGCAGGTGGCGTCCACGTTCCGATCGATTCTGGTTTTTTACTGAGTGATTTGATTCAAAAGACCGAACTTCCTGTAATTGTGGCCGTAAACCTTCGACTTGGATGCATCAATCACACGTTGCTCACGCTCGAGGCTCTGCGCAGCCGACAGATTCCAGTCACCGGCTTTATTTCGGTTGGTGAAAACAATGTCGAATCGAGCCGCTCAATCGAAGAATATGGCCACGCTCAATGCCTCGGCCATATTCCGCATTGCCCATCGTTTACCAAAGACTTCTTTGCAACCGCTTTTCAAAACTTAGCGCTGGAGAATTTATGTCCGAACTAGATTCAATTTTATCGATCATCGTCGCCGATTCGAATTTGCACGCGAGATGGATCAACACCTTTTCTCATTTGGAATATGTCGGATTCCGAAAGATCGTTAAAAGCCAACACGCTTCATTTATGGATTTCGAAACTCTCAGTCACGCCGTCGAAGAAGGACGTCATGCACTCCTATTAAAGAAACTCGCGATGAACGTTGGCGGACCTAAGTTCAATCAATACGCCCCCGAAACAATGATCGCGCATCAACAAGCAGAAGAATATTTTCAGACACTCGATACCCATTGCGAAATACAGATGTGTGAAATGTCGGATTCACTTAAAGCGCGCCTGACTTATCTCTACGTCACCTGGCTCGTCGAAATTCGCGCGCTCGTGGTCTATAGCCATTATCAAAAGGCATTGAAGAAAATCGGAATGAAATCTCCTCTCACTGGCCTTCTCGCGGACGAAGATCGCCATCTTGCTTCGGTGGAGAGAGAAATTAAATTTACTGACCCCAATTACATTTCACGCAGCGAAAAGTTGAAACGCTTTGAGGCGGGTCTTTATCAAAACTACATCGAAGCTCTTTCGAGTGAACTGATGCCGCTGGCAATTCATGCATAGTCGCTCGATCTGGCGTCCCTATACCCAAGAACGCATCGCCGCCCCTCCAGTTGAACTTGTGAAGGCCAGCGGCGCTCATTTGTTCACAAAGTCGGGACAGAAACTTCTCGATGGCATCTCAAGCTGGTGGCTCATCACACACGGCCACTGCCATCCGCGAATCACTGAGGCCATTGCGTCGCAAGCGGCGAAAATGGATCAAGTGATCTTTGCCAACTTCACGCACGAACCAGCCGAAGAATTGGCCGAGCAACTCATTCAGATCACACCACCTGATCTCACTCGCGTTTTCTTAAGTGATAACGGATCCACTGCCGTTGAGGTCGCGTTAAAAATGGCATTGCAAGCCTGCTCACAACTCGGCCAACCGAACAAACAAATGTTTGTCACATTCGAGCACGCCTACCATGGCGACACGGTCGGCGCGATGAGCGTGAGTGGAGACAGCGTCTTTAATCGTCCTTACGGCAAAACACTGTTTCAAACTATAAAAGCAAAACAAACAACGCTCTCGACTGCTCCAACCAAAGATTATGTTTCAGACTTCGAACACATTATCGAAGAGCACCACGAGGAGATTGCCGGCGTCATCCTTGAACCACTCATCCAAGGCGCGGGCGGCATGATCTTTTGGCCACCGGACGCCGTAAAACAAATTGCAAGTCTATGTCACAAACATGATGTGCTTCTGATCTTCGATGAAGTGATGACGGGATTTGGTCGCACCGGAAAAATGCTAGCGCTCGATCATATCGGAGTGACCCCCGATTTTCTCTGCCTCTCAAAAGGACTGACGGGCGGTTCATTACCACTTTCAGTCACCATGACGACAGAAAAGATCTACGGTGCTTTCTTAGATAGCAAGAAAGACAAGATGTTCTTTCACGGCCACAGTTTCACCGGTAATCCAATTTCCTGTGCCGCCGCGGTCGCCAACTTTCAAGTATTTAAGGAAAATAATTTTACGCGGAATTTAGAACTCATTGAAGCCGCTCACAACCGTTCGCTTGAAAAATTAAAACACAAACTTTCGATTCGTGATGCGAGAGTGTGCGGAACGGTCGCAGCTTTCAATTTACCCACGGAGAGCGACAGCTATCTCAGTTCGGCATTGGATCGTTTAACCACCGTAACTCTCGAGAGTGGTTTATTTATTCGACCACTCGGCAACACGATCTACTTAATGCCGCCTTTTTGCACAACTCAAGACGAAGTTGAGACTGCATGGTCGGTCATTGGCGACGCAATTCTCAAGCGACTGTAATCATTTCTCGGCGCGCATTTCGAATTTGTGACATAGTCCCCGGAATGCAAGGACGCACTCCACATCTTAATGCATGCGTGACGACGTTCGCCGAAATCAATATCAGCAATGAACTCGCGAAGCGCGGCGCACGTCCGCCCAATTTTCAAACCGAAGCCGAGGCCATGCGCGAACTTGCGTCGTCGCTCCAACTGTCGCCCGATGAAATTCTGCAAAAGCTTTCTGAGACGCTCTTAAAACTCTGTCACGCTCACTCCGCGGGAGTCAGCGTTTATGAGCCCAAACAAAACTGTTTTCGTTGGCGCGCGATCGCAGGTCAGCTCGCCCATTTTCTAGGCGGCACGGCTCCCAAAGATTTTAGCCCTTGTGGCGTCGTCGTGGATGAAGATCGGTACTTTCTTTTGCAAAAGCCCGAGCGCTTTTATGACTACGTCGGCGAGATGACCATACCGTGCAATGAAGTCTTACTCATGCCGTTCAAACAAAACGGCAAAGTCGCTGGTACCGTTTGGGTCGTATTTCACAATGATCATCGTAAATTCGATGGCGAAGATGTCAGACTTCTTTCTTCGCTGTCATCATTTGCGAGTGCTGCGGTTCAATCGAGTCAAGACCGAACCGATGCCTTAATCGCACATCAAGAAGCAGAGCACGCCAATACTCTAAAATCCGCTTTCTTAGCAAATATGTCGCATGAAATTCGGACTCCACTCGGAGCGATGATTGGCTTCGCTGATCTATTACGTGATTCAAATCTGTCGCCCTCCACACGGGCTAACTATATCGACGTATTAATCCGGAACGGCGAAACTCTCTCAGTTGTCATCAATGATATTTTAGATCTTTCGAAAGTCGAAGCGGGACACATGGTGCTCGAATTTACCGAAATGTATCCCGCTCGGATCGCCAACGAAGTGATTTCGGCTTTGCGTCTCAAAGCGGAGGAGAAAAGACTCGAGCTAAAATTCACAGCCGATCCATCAACGCCGAAACGTTTTGTTACCGATTCTGCACGGCTAAAACAAATTCTTCTCAATCTAATTAGCAACGCCATTAAATTCACCCCATTTGGCTCCGTTTCAATTCGCAGCTATGGCGGAGTGGAATCAGAAAGTCTCTACTTCGAAGTGACCGACACCGGCATTGGTATTCCTGAAAGTCAGCACGACAAAATCTTTGAAATGTTTGTTCAAGCGGATGGTTCCATCACCCGGAAGTTTGGCGGAACGGGCCTGGGGCTGGCGCTGTCTCGTCGATTGGCCCGCGCACTGGGCGGTGATGTCGAAATTAAAAACACGGCCATCAGTAAAGGGTCGACGTTTTTAGTTAAAGTGGTTTCGCAGGCATCTTTGATAGAGAAACAAGAGAGTTTTCCGGCCAGCGAGATGGATCTTCCGTCGGCGCCAAATGCACTTGAGGGCGTGAGAGTTTTGGTCGTCGACGACGCTCTCGATAACCAAGACTTGATTAGTTACTACCTCGAACGTCATGGCGCGATCGTTGAGTCGGCCGAGAACGGTAAAATCGCGATCCAAAAAGCGCTCGCGAATAAATATGATGTCGTCTTAATGGATGTGCAAATGCCCGAGATGGATGGTTACACCGCCACTCAGAAACTGCGTGAGTCCGGCTATCCAACGCCTATCATTGCGCTCACCGCACATGTCATGAATGAAGCTCGCCAAAAATGCGTGAATGTCGGCTGTTCGGGATATTTACCAAAGCCCATCAATTCAAGAGAGTTGATCTCAATGATCGCTCGTCATGCCCGATTGAATTAGATTACTCGGCGAAAGATTTCGCCTTCGATTTTCGTTCCCACTGATCGGCATCGCTCATCTGACCGATTTTGCGAAGCGCTTGCGCGTAGAGTTCCATTGCGGCCTGATCGGTCCCACCCCAAGCAAAGTAATTTTGAAAATGCGTTGCGGCCTCAGAATAGTGACCAAGCTCCAATTGATGAATCGCCATGTTTCGTGCCGTCGCAATCGAAAGTGGCGTGATGCCCGATGCCTTTGGGACCGGCAACTGCGCGCCACCCAAAGACGTTAAAAGTGTCCAACCTAAAATAATGGCGATCGCAATGAAGAAGATGGGAGCCAACCGCTCAATAATTTGAATAAGCTTCGATTTTGGCGTGTTTTCGTACGGATTATAAACGTAGTTTTCGTCGGACATTCAAGTTCCTCATTTGTGACGCTAGACATACCGGATTTGTTTGGGTTTCGCCATAGGCGTGTAACATCTTCCCAGGTGAGAAAACCGTGGCTTTTTTAGGTTGGCCCCTGCTAATTTCGCCCCCGTCTGGGGGGACATCCAATGCTTAAAAATATCGTAGTGACTTTTGCACTTTTGGGCTCGCTATCGGCCGCTTCACAAACCGTTTCGAATGATCCGATGGGCGCTTGCAAGCAGCTCGTTCAGGACTCACAAACCGACGGTGTTCATATTTTAATTATTGGAATTGAAGGAACGGCTCAGTACGACGCCCGCGATGCCGATGACCTCTACAATTACTCGCGAGCCCGGAAACTCGGACCGGTCGACATGGCTCTTCCCGCTTTGCGCTCCAACGGCGGGTTGTTAACCGATGGTCTATTGTTCCCTTTGATCAGTGAGTTTGGCGATCGAGTGGATGCTTTGTCATTCAACTTTGACAATCCATTCTTTGGCCAACAAACGGCGGCAAAAGACTGCGCCTCGCTTTGGATGAAGTCACCCAATCACAAGGTGATCATCATGGGCCACAGCACGGGCGCGAGCCAAGCGGTCAACTTGTCAAACGCACTTTATAACGTCGAAACGCCGGTTGACATGGTCGTGACCGTAGATGGCGTTCGAGCAAAAGGACCGATCACTCGCCCATTTGCGATCGAGCACTACTTAAATTTCTACCAGACGATGGAGAGCAACTTTCTGTATAAAGGGCAGCCGGCGGAAGGCGTGACGGCCGGCGATGTCAACCTTGAAATCACCGCGGCTTCTGACCCCGAAGTTCGAGGTCACATGAATATTACGGCCTCTCACACGATTTATGATTATGTTTCATCGGAGCTAAATAATCTTTTGCAATAATATTACCGAACACAACCGAACGGTATGTTCGGCCAACAAAAGCATTGTCATTTACTCTCCAGTTTTTCAATGCCATAAAAATTGAACTCGGATCTTATAAACATGATGGAGGGATTCATGAGGGGTTTTACACTTGCCGCCCTTGCTGGCGCGCTTTATTTTTTATTCGCAACAACTGGCTGCCAAACCGTGCCTTATCAAGGTCAAGCACGTGAAGTGAAAAAGAAGCCACAAACTGAAGGCGTGATTGCGCTTGCACTCAACCATCGCGACGAAGATCGTCAAAAAGCCGATGAGAAAATGAAAGCGAACTGCTCACCTTACGCAGTTACAGTTCTTGAAGAAGGCGAAGTTGCTATCGGTGAAGCGACGACTTCATCTGGCAAAGAAACTGACAGAAAATCGACTGAAAAAAGCATGGGCAAATTCCTTGGTATGGACATCATGTCTGGCGAAGCCGGTGGTAAAAACACTGAGACTTCATCTACGACTACCAAAGTTAAAGAATGGCAAATCGCTTACAAATGCGACCGTAAATCTTCGGTTAAACGCTAATTCTTGATAATGGCTAACGTCGGTTTACGACGTTAGCCAATTCATCGTGTTGAGTATTTTCGCACAAGGTTTCCTTCTTCAAGCAAGTCTTATTCTGGCTCTCGGTGCTCAGAATATTTTCGTTTTAAATTCCGGTCTTCGTCGACAGCGCCATTTGTTGGTGGCTCTCATCTCTTCCCTTTGTGACACGCTTTTGATTGCCGTCGGAGTGCTCGGAGTCGCGACTGTTTTTGTTCAGGTGCCGCTGCTTAAGATTGCGCTTGGAGTTATTGGCGTTGGCTTTCTGTTTTTCTATGGCGCAATGAAACTCCATGAAGCCAAAAAAGGCGTGCATGTTTCGCTCGAGACCACCCAGCAAACGACGGTTCAGCAAACCATCTTAACGACCCTTGGGTTTAGCCTGCTCAACCCACACGTGTACCTCGATACGGTTGTGTTAATTGGTGGCTATTCCTCGCAGTTTAACCAGCTTCAGCAACGATTTTATTTTGGTGCCGGGGCCTCGTGTTTCTCTGTTCTTTGGTTCTTTGGACTCGCCTTTCTAGCCTCCATTTGCAGTCGCCTTCTTAACAATCCGAGGGCGATGCGGGTCGTTTCGCTCGTTTCCGGGCTCATTTTGGTTTACCTTTCGGTGCGACTTGGCCGCGACGTCCTCGCTTGGATAGGCCTCTAGATTGGCGCCCAGGTCATCCTTAATTGACGCGGCGAGATTTTTCAAAATTCGCTTTTCATCGCCCAAAATGCATGTAGTATCCGGCGCAAGTTTATTGTTCGCGTTAGAGAGTCCTTGAGCATGTTGTTCACAGTGTCCTTCTCAGCGTCCCATCCCCTGAGGAGGTAATATGGGAAAAAAACTTTATATCGGTAATCTCGCTTATTCGGTTGATTCTGAAAGCCTTGGCAACTTGTTTGCTCAATACGGCACAGTTGATTCAGCTCGCGTAATCACAGATCGCGACAGCGGTCGTAGCAAAGGTTTCGGATTCGTCGAAATGTCGTCTGATGATGAAGCCAGCAAATGCATCGAGACATTGAACGGCCAAGAACTCGAAGGTCGCGCAATGAATATCTCGGAAGCGAAACCACAAGAACCACGCGACAGTCGCGGTGGTGGCGGCGGCGGTCGTGGCGGTTTTAGCCGCGGCGGTGGCGGCGGCGGCGGCGGCCGTGGTGGATTCGGCGGCGGTGGCGGCGGTGGTCGCGGCGGCGGTCGTTACTAGGATTGCCTTTATTGGCCCCTGGCTTGGCTAGGGGTCATTCCATTCGTTTTCGAATCAGACTATTCAATTATTTGCTGTTAAAAAGTTTCTTCCACGCTTCGCGAAAACCCTGACTAATACTCTTAAACGCGTCTTTAAAACCATGCCCGACAGATTCGCCGGCATCTTTCGCTTTGGCTCTTACATCTTTGGTTTGATCCGCCGCTTTATGGCCGACGTTAGTGGCAGCATTGCCGACTTCATGACCGACTTTTTCCGCCTCTTGACCAACGACTTTGCCAGCATCCCTTAGGCTTTGACCGACCTTCTTAAAACTTTCTTTAACATCCTCGTCGGCGTAAACGGATCCACAAACAAGCAGGCTAATCAGAAACGCATATCTTGCAAGCTTCATGGATGAATCATCTCAGACGTGATGCTTCTTTTCAAGCCGCCGGTGGCGA
>Ga0105239_10007128_pt1 | contig 12857 bp, 10 predicted proteins | sample KBSC44metaG_FD_92761 | JGI IMG/M metagenome (GOLD analysis project Ga0105239, IMG submission 92761) | Corn rhizosphere microbial communities from Kellogg Biological Station, Michigan, USA - KBS C4-4 metaG | ecosystem: Host-associated > Plants > Roots > Rhizosphere > Soil | place: Michigan, USA...
ACAGGGCCATGCAGAATGCGCGGACCGGGAATGCCGAGCCGTTCCAGGGCGGCGATCTGTTCGGCTTTTGCAGGGTCGATGTCCCGGCGGAAATCGACGGTCTTTTCCGTGCCGTCTGCGAGCGCCAGACGAACCCGGGGAGCGAACGGCATCCACGGCTCCGGATCGTTCTCGATCGAGAGCGTGCGTGCGCCGGGAAACGCCGCATTGATGAGAGAGAGTTGCGATTGCGTCAGTGTCGAAGTTTCGGTAAGCATGGTTTTCCTTGTTTTGAGTACGATCTGCAGGTCGGCGTTGAGGCGTTTCTTCGCGGCCATCAACCGACTCCGCACCGTATTGAGCGGGATCTGAAGCAGGGATGCGGTCTCTTCCAGGGACCAGCCCCCCTCATAGTGAAGCAGCAGCGCATCACGATGCGCCGCGGAGAGATGAGAGAGCGCCTCGCGGATGGCGAGCTGCTCCAGATAACGGCCCTCTTCGCCGGCCTCATTGAGCACGGTGATAGGCTCTCCCAACCGCCGTGTGCCCCTTCGCCGTCGATAGTCCACACAGTGCGACAGAGTGATCTGTCGCAGCCAGCCCAGGAAGCTCTCCGCATGCCGCAGTTCCCCGATCCGCAGCAGCGCATAGACCAGTGTCTCCTGCGCCACATCCGCCGCATCGTCCCGGTTGCCCAACGCCTGGTAGGCGATCTGGAACACCCGGCTGCGGCAGCGTTCCGCAAGCTGCCCTGCTGCCAATCGGTTTCCCTGGGAGGCCAGTCGTATCAGTTGCGCGTCCATTGTTCTGTCCATCACTATCTAAGGCGCATCGTATGCGTCAAATGGATCACGCAACGAAAATTATTTTTTGCAGACGATCAGGCGGGCGGAGTGAGGGGGCATGAAACCGAGATCGAAAATGCCGCGATGCTGGCCGAGATCGATGTCGGTCCAGAAGTCGCGTATATGGGAGGTGTGGGGTAAGCGCACGGAGAGGGGTTGGGAGATGTCATCCCAGTTAAAGAGGCAGAGCATATAGCGATCCGGCAGGGTGACTATGCCGATGCGCAGCGTCTCGTCTTCGAAGCGGGCGGCGATGCCGGTGGGGGGCAGGAGTTTTTTCAGCATTTGGAGGCGTTCGGGAGAGAGTTGGGTCAGGTCGTCGCCGGAGAGGAGCATGCCGCCGGTGGCGTAGAGGGCGGTGGCGTGGAATTGGAACTCGTCGTCGGTCAGAGAGCCGGTGAGGACGAGGCAGTCGGGGTCGTTCCACCAGAGTTGGCCGTTCTGCCAGTTGCGGGAGAGGTTTTCGCGGGCCGTATGGGCGAAGGTGGGCCAGTCGCGGCTGATGTCGTTGGAGCTGCGGGAGCCGTGGATCAGGCCGAAGGAGGGCCAGATCGGATGGTTGCAGCCCAGAATGAAGCTATCCTTTCCGGCGCCGCGCAGGATCGCGGCCATACCGCGTCGATAGGCTTCGATGCGGGTCGCGTGGGGATCATAAAAATGCCCGCCATGCATCGCGCCCCAGAAGTTGGCGTCCAGTTTGAAGTAGGTGCATCCCCACTCCTCCCGCATGGTGCGGAACACATGCTCTAAATGCTGCTGGGCTTCCGGATGCGTGCCGTCCAGCGCGTACCAGGGGCCGTGCCGCCAACCGCCGAAAGTCACTCTATCGGAGGGCAGAGGCTTGCCTTCCGCATCTTTGATAAACCAGTCGGGATGATCGCGAAACACCTTTGAGGCAGCCTCAGCGATAAACGGCCCCACCCAGATAGCCGGCTCGAACCCTTTCTCCCGGATCTTCTTCAGCACCCTCTGCACCCCACCGCCAAACGCCGCCCCGGTCTCCAGCCAGTCCCCCATCGCGCTCTGATAGCCGTCATCGACCTGCACATTGCGCAGTTCGGGTACTGAAGTGGCAATAACGTCCAGATTGTCCAGCACCTGCTTCTCGGTGACATTCGGCCCGAAACAGTACCAGGAGCACCATCCGGTCGGCGGGGTTTTGAAGCGGAGGGGTGGATGGTGACGCTGTATCTCAGCCGTCAGGGCGTCCAATAATTCGGCGCAATCGGCGCCTGTATTGTAGACGTAAGATTCGAGCCTGCACGATTTACCCGGTGCCAGTTCGAAGCCTTCCATATCTATGATCATTTCGAACCGATCGGGAAAAAGACTGAATTTTACGCTAAATCGATCACAGGAACATGCAGCCAAGAGAAGCGTTTTTTCGTTCGGCGGCGTCACCATCAGCAGGCCGTGGGCAGTGATCGCCCCTTCAGGCTCAAAAAGACGATAATGACCGGCATCGGTATAACCCCCAAGTGGTACCGGGTTTCCCAGCGTACCTCCTGTTTGACTGAGCATCTGAAAACCCTCGCCATAAACTTTCGTCTCTGGCGGCCAGTCATGCTCCCAGGAGAAGAGACGAACCGTTTTCACGCGCACAGACGTCGTTCCGCGATTCCCAATATAAGGTAGCCATCGCAAACCCACTCGCCTCATATCGAACAAGGTTACGGTCGAAGGAGCAAGTGTACCGTCAATGAGGACGATTTCGGCGGTGTTGTCTATATAGAGGGACATGGCGTCTCCTTCTCTTCTCCCTGCATTTTTTCCTGCCTTCCTTTCTTCCTGCCTTCCTGTTCTGCCTCTGCATCTCCTTCCTCGTTTCCTGCTTCAGACGGGGTCGGAGGGTTTGAGGTATAATAGAGCCATCTGGAATAAGAATTGTGCCCGCTGACGGGATGAGGAGAGATAGCAATTATGAGTGATTACGAGACGCAGAAGTCCACCTGGCGAACGAAAGTAGGACTGGCCGAGATGCTGAAAGGCGGCGTCATCATGGACGTTGCCAATGTGGAGCAGGCCGTGATCGCTGAGGAGGCGGGAGCCTGCGCGGTCATGGCGCTGGAGCGGGTGCCTTCCGATATTCGTAAGGACGGTGGCGTGGCGCGCATGTCCGACCCCAAGATGATCAAGGAGATCATGAAGGCGGTGTCGATCCCGGTCATGGCAAAGTGCCGTATCGGGCATATCGTCGAGGCGCAGATCCTGGAGGCGCTTGGCGTCGATTATGTGGATGAGAGCGAAGTCCTCACCCCCGCCGACGAAGAGAACCACATCAACAAGCTGCCCTTCAAGGTGCCGTTCGTATGCGGTTGCCGGGATCTGGGCGAGGCGCTGCGGCGCATCGGTGAGGGCGCGGCGATGATCCGCACCAAAGGCGAGGCGGGAACGGGGAACGTCGTGGAGGCGGTGCGCCACATGCGCACGCTGATGCGGGAGATCCGACGCATTCAGACGTTGCGGGACGACGAGTTGATGGTCGCCGCGAAGGAGTTGAAAGCACCGTATGAACTCGTGCTCGATGTGCATAACAGCGGCCGCCTGCCGGTGCCGAACTTCTCCGCCGGGGGCGTCGCGACTCCCGCCGATGCGGCGCTGATGATGCAGTTAGGCGCGGAGGCGGTCTTCGTCGGATCCGGGATCTTCAAGTCCTCCGATCCGAAGTGCCGCGCCCGCGCCGTAGTCGATGCCGTCACGCACTATAACGATCCGGCCTATCTGGCCGAGATCTCCAGCGGGCTCGGCGAAGCGATGCCCGGCCTGGATATCCGGATCATGCCGGAGCAGGAGAAGATGGCCGTCCGCGGCTGGTAACCGCCGCTTTTGCGGCACTTTAGGTAAACGCAAGCACGGCGTCGTAGAGGGAGAGTTGACCATAGTCGCTCTCTTTCTCTGCGGCGCTGCGCTCGTTTTCGGCCGGCGCTTCCAGATCGCAAGCGACGGCGTGGGCGGTATCGAGGTGCGAGACCAGCCACTCGGAGAAGACCTTCGCCTCCGCGAGTTTGCCGATGCCCTCGGCGCGGTTCTTGCCGATCAGCGCCATCAGCTGCGCCTGATGCTGGCCACGGCGGTCGCGCTCTGCCTCGAACTGATGAAACAGAGAGTCGATGCGCGCGACCGACTCCGTGGCGGCCTGCACATCCTTAAAGCGCAACACGCCATTGAACATTCGCGCGTAGGCGTTCTGCGCGATACTGCTGGTATAGAGATCGCTGTAGTCGCTCGGCTTTCCGGAAGCGATGAGGACGTTGGCGACGTAGCTGGGCGTACATTTGAGCGCCTGGGCGATCTCTTCGACCGTCCGCCCGGACGCCTGCATGGAGAGGGCCAAATCTTTCTTCGTTAGGCGTTTCATAACAGCCGTAACTCCTTTCGCACTTCACTTTCCCCTTGCGTAGACACATCTCTATTTTACCACGTGAAATCCCCGTTGTCAAATACTTATGTCTACTTATTCTACTATTTCGTCTACTTGTTTTGACTGTCTGGAAGAGAGAAGGGAAATCTCTCTCTTATGTCTATTCACTCCGAGAAATAGGGTAAAAGAGGAAGAAAGTGACCGGGTTTTGCAACCTTGTAAACGCGATGCGATTGCGGCAAACCGGGCATTGTGGGGTATAGTGGGCTATCTTATTTTGGGGAGTTTTCATGAGCGACTGTTTGCAAGAGTTCAAGGCCCGTTTCGCGATGATCTCGCGGTTGGGCCAGGCCGCCGGTCTCCTGGGCTGGGACCAACAGACCTATATGCCCTCCGGCGCGGCGATGGCGCGCGCCGAACAGATGGCCGCCCTCGGGCAGATGCTGCACGAGATCGGCACCTCGGATCAGACCGGGAATCTGCTCACCGCGGCGGAAGCGGCCGTAGCAGGACAGCCGGACGATAGTGACGATGTGCGGATGGTGCGTGTGGCGCGTCGCGAATTCGATAAAGCGACGAAACTGCCGGTCGCGTTGGTGACGGAGATCGCGCGCCACACCGCGATCGGGCAGGATGTCTGGGCGCGGGCGCGCCACTCCAACGACTTCGCCATGTTCGCGCCGGTCCTGGAGAAGATGTTCGACCTCGTGCGCCAGTCGGCGGAGTGTCTGGGCTATAAAGACCATATCTACGATGCGCTGATCGAAAACTTCGAGCCCGGAACGACCGCCGCCGATGTGGCTACAATGTTCGCGGAACTCAAACCGGATCTGGTCGCGCTTACCCAGGCCATCGCGCAGAGCAAGCATCCGGTGGACGATCGCGTGATCCATGGCGATTTCCCCACCGAGCAGCAGAAGGCGCTGACGCTCTCCGTGGTGGCTGCGATCGGGTACGATCTCACCCGTGGCCGACAGGATGTCGCCGAGCATCCGTTCTGTTCCAACTTCTCGCGTGACGATGTGCGTATCACGACGCGCTTCGATCCGAAGTTCCTGAACCAGGCACTCTACGCTTCCATGCACGAGGCCGGCCATGCGATGTACGAACAGGGCTCTCCCGCCGCCTACGAAGGCACTACGTTGGCGGGCGGCGCGTCGTTGGGCGTGCATGAGAGCCAGTCGCGCCTTTGGGAGAATCTGGTCGGGCGGAGTCGTGCGTTCTGCCGTTGGGTCTATCCGCAGCTGAAATCCCAGTTCCCCGACGCGCTGGCGCACTCCGACGCCGAAGCCTTCTACCGCGCCGTCAATAAGGTGACGCCTTCGCTCATTCGCGTCGAGGCCGACGAGGTGACCTACAACCTGCACACCCTGCTGCGCTTCGAACTGGAGTGCGACCTGCTGACTGGGGCGCTCAGCGTCACGGACCTGCCCGACGCCTGGAACGCCAAGATGGAAGCCTATCTCGGCATCACGCCGCCCAGCGATGCCGACGGCGTGCTTCAGGATGTCCACTGGTCGTGCGGCCTGATCGGCTACTTCCCGACCTACTCCATCGGCAACCTGCTCTCCGCCCAACTCTGGGAGGCCGCGGCCACGGCTCTGCCCTCGCTCGACACTCAGATCGAGCACGGCGAGTTCGATCCCCTGCTCGGCTGGCTGCGCACCAACGTCCATGCCTACGGCACGAAGTATCTGCCGAAAGAGCTCGTCCTGAAAGCCACCGGCAAGCCGCTCTCCGCGCGCGCCTACATGGACTACCTCACCGCCAAATACACCGACATCTACTCTCTCTGACGCCTGTCACCTCTCAATAACATCGCCGCTTCCACTGTTCATCAGTGGAAGCGGCGATGTGTTTAGCGGATTGCTACAGGATAAGCCCTTCAGCGATCTACTTCCCATTGCCTCCGGACGCGTTCGTCTTATCGGTGACAAGGGTATAGGCAACATCTACGGTGGTCTTGACCTCGCCTGTCAAGGAAGTGGTCAGGGAGTTCATCTTGAGCGTCTTGCCGGTTTGGGCATCTGCCCAGACGGTCGCCTGATCACGCCGTTTGGTGGACTGCGCGCCGATTCCGGACATATCGGACGTCCCGTTCAACTTCAGCGCCTTGACGCCATTAAGGCTCTCGATCGCCTCCAGGCTGCCGCTGCCGGTCGTCCTGGTATCGGCGCTGTCGCTGCGCGTAAAGCGCCACACGCTCCCGGCCTTGACCGCCCTGGACGGGATGACATCGCCCTGCGCACGGCTGACCTGCATCATCATAGGCATGACCAGATCCATCAGTTGGGCATCACGGCCCTCTACCTTGAACTGGAATCCGCCCTGCGTACTGCGGATCTGCGTGATCGTCGGCATCATGGCCGTGACATCGAGTTCGGCGTTGTCGGCGGAGACGACGGCTTTCTCCGCCTCCTCTGCAAGCGTTACCGTGCCGTCGGCAGCGACCTCCTTCACCGTCTCCTTCAGGAGCAGGGCATACTTGACGACGCGATCGTTTCCACCCGCCTGCGGATCCCGCGTGGTCATGACGACGTTGTACTGATAGTGGTCTACGTCTCCAACGTGGTAGGCGCGTTGGGGGACGGAGATGGGAGCGTTCGGGTCGTCGATATGGTTGTACTGGAGGTCCACCGTGGTTTTGCCCTGGTCTGTCATGCCGTCCGATCGTGAAGCCACCTTGATGGTCTTCCCCGTCAGGACGTCCACCCAGACGGTCGCGCCGGTATGCGCGGAGATCGCTCCCTGGGAGGCATCGGTCCTATAGTTCACCTTCAGCGTTTTTGTGCCGTTGATATCCACCACAGAGTCCAGGCCGGCGGTGCCGGACAATTTTTTGTTGGGATCGGGAGAGGTGAGGTTCCAGGTCTCTCCGACCTTCTTCGGTTTTTTCGGTGTTCCGCTCCCTGCCACTTCATCGGCCGTTGCCATGATCCCTACCATCACTCTGGCGAGCGGGTCGTTTCCACCCTCCAGTGTGATCCTTCCCCGTCCCTGGCTGTCGATGGCGTGAATGATCCGGGGCATCTTCGCCGTATAGTCTTCGCTCTTACCTCCAGCAGAGACGATGGCCTGCTCGTACTCTATGATGACCACCACCGTGCCATCCGGATCGACGGAGCTCGTGGTTTCGCGGGATACGATCGTATATTTAACGCTCTGGTCTTTGCCGCCTGTATCCGGGCCGTTTGTCGTCACCACGAACTCGCCTTTGTACCGGTCGACCTCCCCGAGTTTATAGTGCCGCTGAAAGTCGTAGGCGGTCCCATCAACGGTCGGGCGCTGTGCCGCCTGAACAGAAGGCGTCCCGCCGACCACGCCTACTCCGCAGAGAGCGATCAGAACGCCGCCAGTCAGCATCCTTGCAGCCCTGACCGCCACTGAAATCCTTAATTTCATAAAATTTCCCTTCCGCAAAACAGCAATCTGACCGATCGCACGTTTCGACAAAGAACGTGTCATTCCCTGCTTCAAATTAAGGACGGGGGGTCTGGGGACTGCTGCCACTGGATGCGAATCAAGTCTTGTCGGGCGGTTCACTGGCGCGGAGCATCTGTTGTGGGTCGGAGGGTGTCGTTCCATACTCTGCGACTTCCTACCTTTTTGTCTGAACCGGGATTTACGGGATTAGGGGATTTACTATGATTTTGCCTGTTCATCACCTTGTCTTGAACCACGATTTTCGCGATGAGACGATTAGCACGATCGCTTGCTGTTCATTTCCTTGTCTCCTCAAAATCCTCTTAAATTCCTCATCAGGAGAGGGGAGAACGTTGAAGATGACCAGCGGACGGAAAATCATAGTAAATCCTTTAATCCGACGAATCCAAGTTCAGACAAGAAGTGCGTTAATGTTCCCCCCAGATATGGGTCACCTTCCACCCCGACGGATCTTGTACGAAGGTAAAATAGACATCCCATTTGTCCACCCAACGGTGGAATGCCGTCTCCGTTCCAGCCGGATCCTCGCCTCGTCGCCGTTGTTGATGGCTTTGATCAAAGATTGCAACGCGGCATGGGGAGTGGATCGATCGTAGGCGCTGGGATAGCCGCGCAGAATGCCTCGCTCGTGCAGTTCGGTGACGGCGGAGTAGGCCCAGTGAGTTTTGGGGACATCCGGGAATGGACGCACCGGTTGCGGTGTCTGGCCGAACGACAGGCCAACCAGAATCAGAGAGGAGAAAGAGAACATAGACACCTCCTTTTGGAACTCCTCAGAAATAGGAGCCTGGTCTTTGAAGTAGAAACTTCTTAGGGTCGGAAACCGAGCAGCCACTGACGCTCTAGCGGAGAGACTTTGTCCGCCAACCACTCTGTCAGTTCTCTCCAGGCTTCTTGTGTCTCCTGACGGGATGGGGCTTTGATCTCGACTTCCAAATAGAGCGGATATTCGGTGTAACCACTGTGTCGGTTCCTGTTATTATCGTTGTATTCCCATGCCGTGCCGGTGAACGTATTGTACTCGAACGCCAGTTCACACAGCGTCTTTATCTGGTTGAAGCCATCTTGTCGGACTGTGCCCTGCGCACCATTGCTGCCGAAAGAGACATAGTGCTGCGGTCTCCCATAGACCCAGGCGCCGCCCGTGGTCCCATCGACTGCCGCTCGATAGACGCATGTGAGCGGAAGACCCTCTCGAAAAAGCGCGGGACGACTTTGGAAGATCCAGCGTGTGAATTGGCGCAGGGAGGCATCCGAACCACAAAGATATTCAAGCGCCTTTCCCTCCAGCCAGTGATCCGGCCCCAGGTAGGGATCGCGCATCGCGTGCCATACCTGCTCGATAAAGATTCGAGAGCAGAGGGGTGAGAACGCCGGGGCCGGCAGTTCCAGAAGATTGCCCGCCATCTGAAGATCATCCCAATCGTAATCGTAGATGAACTCTACCTCGTCCCCGTACTCCACGAACGTGCCGATTCCGTCCTGTCGGAAACAGAACATCAGCAGATCGTTCACGGGTTCCGGGCACTCGTACAATACCACGCGACCGTACGCGCCAGCCTCGATTTCAGCGGCAAAATGCGCTTCCGGCGATGCCCGATTCGATTCGTCGAACGGACGGTAGAGGAAATAGGTCCATTCGACTTCATTCCGATCCGCGTTGCGAAACAGGGTTCGCGCCTCGACCTGACTGACAAGGTACACGGTCGTTTCGATCTGCATCACGGTCGCGGTAGAGTGGAGATATGCGAACTCTCCAGGCATGTCAAACGGAACACCACTCTCCTCGTCCTTCCACGAAGCAGACGGTTGTTCCTCCGGATTCCGATGTTCCCGTGTCATGACTTTTCTCTCGCGTCCGGGTCGTCCTTCTCGGTCTCCTGGCCCAGTGCCAGATAGCGCAGACGTTCGCGCTGAGCGGCGGATAGTCCGTTCATCCAGATTCGCAGAGGCATCTCGCGTAAAAACTCGGCGGGAGTGAGAATCGCATTCAGGTCTTCCAGCAGATGCTGTTCCACAATGGTACGCGTCGCCACAGCCACTCCGTCCGATTCGCGTACATAGGTCGGGCCAAAGACATATCTCTCCGCCAGAAAGATCCCAAATGTGCTGTGCAGCAGCGCCCGATGCCGCCAGTCGGGCAAAAACAGTTTCGACGAATCGATAAATTCATGGATACGATAGTAGTCTTCCGGAACGCCACCCAGTTTTTCCGCAGACGATTTTGCGTGATCGAGCAGATTGCCCACCTTGTCCTCCTTTGACCGAGCCTGCGCTATCCCTCCGGCACTGCCGGGGCCACGTAGAGCACGCCGTGATAACGAAAGTAGACCTGTTTGCCGTCCGGAAGCCAGTGAATGTCTTCGAGGCGATTCGCAGGATCTCCGTGGAGACCAAAGGGATCCGATTTTTTATACAGGTCATCGCTGTCCTCTTTCCGCACATGACCGATCTCCTGCCAGCCTCCCCCATCCGGACGACTGACCCAGAGCCCCTCCGTAACAGTCGGTTGCGCATTGAAACGCGGGATCATCCGATGCAGCCAGACGAACACCGGAAGCGGCTGCACCACCCGGAGATAGCCGACAATGGCCTTCTGCTGACGCGAGGCATACGCTTCCATCATCGTCGCTCCATGGGGCAAGGTTAATTTTTGTGTCGGCGGGGGTGGCGTCTCGGTGCGCTTGCGGGCGCCTGTACGCATCCAGGGAAGGAGATCCTCCTTACGGTAGATCTGTACACCGACATATTCGTCCTGAAAGCTACGGAAGGCAGCCATCAGTTCCGGTTGATGCGGGTAACGTGCGAGGGCCGCCATCGCCTGATCCCTCTGCATATATTTCCGATCCTGTTTCGGATCCTGCAGGTCGTAGATACAGAGCAGAGGATCCTCCGGCTGAGCTATCCGGTAGGGGATGGAATACATATCGTAACGCGTTGGTTCCGGGAGCGGCGGATCCAGCGACAACACCAGGAAATGACTTGCATCCAAAAAAGAGAGAGCATCCAGGATGTTGTGGGAACGATAGTGTATTTCTCGATAGTGGGAGCCATCCGGATGCGCTGCGCATATCAGGTCGCCACCATCGGCAGCGTGCGCGCGCCAGAGGAGCCAGACGCCGTCCGGAGAGACCTCGAAATCGTGTAAAAAGTAAATCGCATCGCCATTCAGCAGTTTCGTGAGCCAATTCAGAGGTGTGCCGCGGCCCGTCCGGATATCTACCAGTGCCGCATCTTCCCTGGAACGTTCGGATTGAGCAGCGCCGGAGGTGCTCGCAACGCTTTCCGTCGTTGTGATGACAAGAAACTGCTCCCCTGAAATCGGATAGACTTCCTGATTCTTCTCGTTCACTTTCATCACAGGGTGAGCGATCTGAATCAGCCGCCGCTCGCGTCCGGCAAGCGTCACCCCCAGGCTGACTAACCCAACCAGAGCCAGCCCTGCTCCCAGCCCAAAAACCCAGCGTCTCTTCCGTGTCACAAAGGGTCTCCTGTTCGTCTGACTTCGGCCTGTGTCCTGATTATAACACGCGTTACCGTTCCGCGGAGATGACGTAGAGTGTGCTGCGGTAGACGAAACTGATGTGTTTGCCATCGGGCAGCCATTGCAGATGTTGGAGATGCTCTTCCCGTAGAACTTCGGGATTGGCCTGGATCGGTACATAGCCGATGGGATGCATCTCTTGCCCATTCGCCCCGCTGATCCATAACTCCTCGGTGACCGCCAGCTCCGTTTTGACCTTGGAGAAAAAGCGATGGAGCCACGCCAGAACGGGCTGTCTTCGCGTGAACTCCAGATCGTAAAAGAGGGCCTGTTGTTGAGGCGAGACCGCTGCTTGTCGGACGATCGCTTCCTGTGGAAGCCGAACTTTTCGTGTCTGCATCGGCTTGAAATTTGGGGGCGTCGTGTAGCGATCGGTGAGATAGAGAGCCGGATTCGCCTGGACGTCGTAGATGTCTATCACGATACTGTCGGCGGCGATTCTGAGAGCATCGTTCGGCACGCTGATGGCGATCGGATGCTGAAGCGCATACTGGGCGAACAGGATCGGGGCTTCGTTCTTGTCATACTCCCGGTCTTGCGCTGTATCGGCCGGATCGTGGACAATGACTCCAGGGATATCGCCTGCGATCTGAAGAATGTGGCGCGCATCCCAATAGAACTCTCGATCCCAATCAAAAACGCCGCGGATCCACTTGCGCGAGTAGGTTCCCTCCGGATTCGCCACATAGACATAGGGCCGTTGATGTGCTTTCGCGTAGGTGTTTTCCCAGAGTACCCAGACGCCATCGGGAGACGCTCGAAAAGTCGCGCGCTTCAAGCCTGAGCGATTGAGCAGTTCGGTAAGCACGGGCAGGTGCTTTCTACGGTGCGTCCTGACATCCAGGAGATCGACAGAACCTTGCCAATCGATATCGATTGGAGCCCCCTTTCGATCCTCCCCTTGCGCCGCTTCCCGCGTGGTCTTGAGGATCAGGAGGCGATCGTCTGCCAGCCAGACAACGTCTTCCTCACCGCGCTCCACCTTCACGACGGCGCGTGCCCGATCCGACAGCCACTGCTCGCGCGGCCAGATCAGCGCCATCCCCAGAATGACCAGCGCCCACGCAACCCGCTTTTTACCCTTGAGGGTTATCCTTTGGAGAGTTGCTCGATCCATGCGTTTGCTGTTCCTCTGCCCTGTCCCATGCGATTTTTGTCTGAACCGGGATTTACGGGATTAGGGGATTTACTATGATTTTGCCTGTTCATCACCTTGTCTTGAACCACGATTTTCGCGATGAGACGATTAGCACGATCGCTTGCTGTTCGTCTCCTTATCTCCCCAAAATCCTCTTAAATTCCTCATCAGGAGAGGGGAGAACGTTGAAGATGACCAGCGGACGGAAAATCATAGTTCATCCTTTCATCCGTTTAATCTCATTTCAAACAAGAATCCAGAGATTCTAGGATTTCGTTCTCTGCGACGCCTTTTCTTGCTTTAAAGTCTCTTTCAGAGCGTGAATACTCTCTTTATCGTATCCGTCTTGAAGGGCGTTCCCGGACATCCAGTTGGCTCTGCCGCCTTTTGCATAGTCCAGAACGGTTTTGCCTGTTTTGTCTTTGAGAGAGACGCGCGCTCCATGTTGCAGCAGAAAATGCATGCCAGTGTGGATCTCTCTATCCTTTCGGTAGACGCTGGTGAAAAGGTGGATTAAAGCGGTCTTACCTTCCTTATCCTGCAGGT
>Ga0105239_10007130_pt1 | contig 12856 bp, 11 predicted proteins | sample KBSC44metaG_FD_92761 | JGI IMG/M metagenome (GOLD analysis project Ga0105239, IMG submission 92761) | Corn rhizosphere microbial communities from Kellogg Biological Station, Michigan, USA - KBS C4-4 metaG | ecosystem: Host-associated > Plants > Roots > Rhizosphere > Soil | place: Michigan, USA...
CCGCGTAGATGCCATCCGCAGGAACGACCTGCCGATAGGTCAATTCCAGATTGGCGGTCGGGTAACCGAGCGTGCGGCCCAGTTTCTGCCCCTCCACTACGGTCCCCGCCAGCAGAAAGGGATGATTGAGAAGCCGCTCCGCCTCTGCAATATCTCCCACGCGGAGGCGCTCCCGGATACGGGTGCTGCTGGCCGGCAGGCCATCCATCAATACGGGCTGAAGCGCATGCAGTTCGAATCCGAATGTCGCCTGCGCTCCTTGCAAATACGCCACATCCCCGGCGCGCCCCTTGCCAAAGCAGAAATCCGCACCGACGATGATCGCCTGCGCGCCGAGTTGATCTTTCACGATGGACTGAAGAAACACGTCGGGAGGGAGTTGGGAGAGGGAGTGATCGAAACGCAGGATCACCAGGCCATCCGCACCGAGGTCCGCGAGGTAACGGTTGCGTTGGGCAGGAGTGGTGAGCATCCGCGGCGCCCGTTCAGGCGCGAGGAGTTCCGCAGGATGGCGATCGAAGGTGAGGACAAGCGCGGGCCTGCCGTGCGCATGCGCGTCTTCGACGGCGGTCCGAACGATCGCCTGATGGCCGAGATGGACCCCATCGAAGGTGCCGATCGCCAGCGAAGAAGCGGTATACGGTTGTGGGAGCGTTTCCAGCCCCTCGAAGACGTTCATCGTGGATATAGACACATTCACTTCACAGCACATACCCGCTCGAAATCACGTTGTCGTTATTCGTTCGGTTCCGCAGGGAAGACTTTCACGGGATGCAGCGACTCCGCATCTAATTTTGCAATACCGCACATCGCTCCGAAACGATCCAATACTGCGACCGGAGATGCCTGCTCGGGCGTCGTGTTAACGAAACTCAGATCGCTCCTCAGAACTGCCTGGCCCATCCGGAAGCGAGCCATCTGCCCTTCTGTCAAGCGCACCACGATCCAGTCGGCGACTACCTTCTCCAGCGGCACTAACGCCGTTGCCAGCGACTGCTCCTCAGCAAGCCGCCGCAGATCCTCCAGCGTATGCGCGGTCGCCAGTGTAAACGCACCTTCCGGCGTTCCTACCCAGGTCCGACGCAGAGTCTGCATCATGCCGCCGGTTCCCGCCGCCTCCCCGATATCCGCCGCCAGCGTCCGAATATAGGTCCCCGTGGAACAGGTGACTTCCAGAGTCGCCTGCGCACGCGTGCCGGGTTGAAAGGCAGTCATCTCCAGCGCATCGATCTGAACAGGGCGTGCCTCACGATGCACCGTGATCCCGGCCCTCGCCAATTCATGCAGCCGCTTGCCCTCGTGGTGTCGAGCGGAAACCATCGGCGGAATCTGTTCTATTGTACCCCGAAACCGTGGAAGCAACGCGCGCAGATCCGCTTCCCCAAGATGCTCCGCAGACCGCTCCGCGACAACCGTCCCTGACGCGTCCTGCGTATCCGTCTCAACACCCAACACGATCTGCGTCACGTAGTGCTTGCGGGCCGCCGTCAAATACTCCACGAGTCGCGTCGCATTCCCGATACAGAGCACAAGAACTCCCGTCGCATCTGGATCGAGCGTCCCCGTATGTCCTACCCGCTTCGTGCGAAACAGCCGCCTCAAGACATCCACAACATCGTGTGACGTCATTCCTGCCGGTTTGTTTATCACGACTACCCCACTTACCGACACACTCTCTGACTTCCTCAATGGTTCAGTCCCTACTTCAAGACGCATGTCGAGGCGTGAGCGGGTGACCTAACCCCCCGCCCCCTTCCCGACACGGGAAGGGGGTGCCCGCCTCCCAATGTGCTGCATCGCATCTCATCTTATTGCCGGGGCTTCGCCCCCTTGTAAACAAGGCAATAGTGTGCTGCCAACTCCTCCACTTTCAACCTTGATAGGGTGAGAGGGAAGAAGCCAAGGAACAGACGGGCACCCCCCTTCCCGGTGAGCGGAGCGAACGAAGTCGGGAAGGCGGGGACGGGGGGGTTAGGTCGCCCGGTAAGGCGCCGCAATTACTAACTGTTTCTCCGCAATCCCTTATCCCAATTGCCGTAACGTTTCCGCGACCACCGCGGCCTCGACATCGGCAAGCGGGGGAGAGACGGAACAGCCAGCGGCCAGTTTGTGCCCGCCGCCGCCGAAGGCGTTGGCGATGCGGTTGACATCCGCTCCATCCCGTGCGCGAAGGCTGATTCGAACCCTCATTCCAGGCACCTCGCGGAACAGAATGCCTACCTGCACGCCATTGATCGAACGCACATGGTTTACGATTCCTTCGGTTTCCGCATCGGTCGCGCCAAGGTCGGCGAAGTCCTGGGCAGTGACATGCGCCCAGGCGACACGGCCATCTTCGCTCCGCTGGATCGAATCGATCGCGCGCCCCAACAATTTTACGCTATTATAAGACTTGTTCTCGAAAACGAGTTCCGCGATTGGAGCCGGGATCGCGCCGAGCTTTTGCAGACGCGCCGCCAACTGAAGCGTGCGCGGGGTGACATTCAGAAACCGAAACGATCCGGTATCGGTGATCAGGCCCGTCATCAGACACTCCGCGACCTCCTTGTCGACGAGGCGGCCCCCCCAGAGTTTGCCCAGCCACTGAACCAGCAGCCAGATGAGCTCCGCCGTTGCGGCCGCGGTCGCATCGAGAATGCGGATGTCCCCGAAGACGCCATCCGCGACATGATGATCGATGTCGATCAGTTTCGGCGCGGATTCGATGGCCGGAATGACGCTGCGCCCCACCCGTTCCAGCGCACCGGAATCGCAGACGATCGCCAGATCGAAGTCACGACGCTCCGTGCCACGAACGATCAGCTCCGAATCCGGCATCCAGCGATAGATGTCCGGAACGCCATCGGAACTGATCGCGGTTACATCTTTGCCTGCCTTGCGCAGAACACGGGCAAGCGCCAGAACGCTGCCCAGCGAGTCGCCGTCCGGGTTGACGTGCCCCGCGAGGACGATCTTCTGGGCGGCGTCGATGGCCGCAGCCACCGCTTTGAACGGTCTGCTCATGAGGCTTCGCGAGATCCTTCCGTCTCTGCTGCCGGCTCTACCAGATCGGTCTGCGGCTTCAGATCGCCCTCGACCGAGTGCAGCAACTCGAAGATCCGCTGCCCGCGAGCGATGCCCTCATCGAGTCGAAAATCGATGTCCGGCGCCACACGTAGATGCACGCGGCGGGCGAACTCGCCGCGCAGAATCCCGCTTGCGCTGTTCAGCGCCTTTAACGCCTGCTTCTGTTCCTCTTCCGTGCCGTAGATGCTGACAAAGACTTTGGCATGGCGCAGATCGCGCGTGATCTCTGCGCCCGTCAACGTCACAAAACCGATACGGGGGTCGCGGAGATCACGCCGTATCATCTCGCTCAGTTCCTGAACAAGCTGCTCTTGAATCCGTTCCTGTCGAACGCTCATCTTCTTTTTCTCGATCTTTCAGGGGTGGGTTGGGAGTCAGAACAGTTCCAACTCCACCTCCCCGACTTCCACCGCCGGGTTGTTCTCCAGCGTATTCACCACTTTGTCCAACACGCGATTGACGTGCGCTTTGTCATTTGAGACAAAGGCGATCCCAATCGTCGCTTTACGCCATTTGTCGAGATCATCGACTTCCGCGATCGAGATGTTAAACTTCTGACGTGTCGTCTCGATGAGGCTCTTGACGACCTGGCGCTTGTCCTTCAGTGACTCAGCCGCGTGCAGGTAGAGGACGACGGTGAGGGTTCCGATATGCATGGTCATGTTGGTCTGCCCCTCCCCGAAAACGGGGTTCTGCGGTCGGGGCTCGGACCGCTTGGGTGTTAGTCGCGTTCGATTTCGCGCATCTCGAACACTTCCAGGATGTCGCCGGGCAGATAGGCTTCCTTCCAGTCGCCGATGGTGATGCCGCATTCGTAACCGGCCGCTACTTCCCGAACGTCGTCTTTGATACGCTTCAAGGTTTCGATGCGACCGTTCGAGTTCGAGTTCAAAATGTCCTTTCCGCGACGCAGACGTACATAGGCGCCACGAACGATTTTGCCTTCCGTGACATAGCTTCCCGCGATGTAGATACCAGTCGAGGTCTTGAAGCTCTGACGCACTTCGGCCTTGCCCAGCGGCACCTCTTCGTAGATCGGGGTCAGCAGTTTCTTCATCTGCTTTTCGACTGCTTCGACCAGATCGTAGATGATGTTGAAGGTCCAGACCGTGACCCCGTCACGCTCGGCGGCACGCTGCACCGCCGGCTCGGAGCGCACGTTGAACCCGATGACGGTGCTGTCGGTCGCCTCGGCAAGTTGAACGTCGGACTCGTTGATCGTGCCGACCCCGCTGGCCTTGATGACGAGCCGCACTTCGTCGTATTTTTTGTTCTCTTCGGCTTTGATAAGCTGCCCGACGACCGCTTCCACGCTGCCCTGGACATCGCCCTTGACGATCACATTGAAGTCTTTCGTCGGCCCGGTCTGGTTCGAGAGATCGGCCAGGGTCACCTTCTTACCGGTGTTGCCCATCCGCACGACCCGTTCCCGCTGCATCCTGCGCTCCGCGATGGCGCGCGCCTCTTTGTCCGACTTGACGACCTCGACGACATCCCCTGCCGATGGAGCCGCGTTCAATCCGATGATTTCCACCGGCGTGGACGGCGGCGCTTTGACCAGTTTCTCACCCTTGTCGTTGGTCATCGCGCGCACCTTGCCGTACGCGACACCGGCCACGACGGCGTCTCCAGCGCGCAGGGTACCGCTCTGCACCAGCATCGTCGCGACAGGACCACGCCCCGGAGCGACTTTCGCCTCGACGATCGCCCCGATCGCATGCCCGCTTGCGTCGGCCTTCAGGTCCGCGACTTCGGCTACGAGCAGAATATAGTCGAGCAGATCGCTAAGGCCCAATCCTGTCTTTGCAGAGATGGGAACGGCGATGACGTCGCCGCCATAGTCTTCTACGACCAGGTTATGTTCGGTCAACTGAGTTTTGATATGATCGGGACTCGCATCAGGTTTATCCATCTTGTTGATCGCCACAATGATCGGCACTTTGGCTTCCTGCGCATGATGGATGGCTTCGATCGTTTGCGGCATGATTCCGTCGTCGGCGGCGACCACCAGGATCACGATATCGGTGACGCTGGCTCCTCGCTGGCGCATCGCGGTGAAGGCGGCGTGGCCGGGCGTGTCGAGGAAGGTGATCTTCCGCTTCTCCCCGTTGTGCTCCACTTCGACCTGATAAGCGCCGATATGCTGGGTGATACCGCCGAATTCGCCTTCGACGACATTGGTTTTACGAATCGCATCGAGCAGGGTGGTCTTGCCATGATCGACGTGGCCCATGATCGTTACGATCGGAGGTCGAGGAGCCATCGCACCTCCCGGCGTTTTATGCTTGGCCATCACCGCCGCGACGGTCGGCTTGGGTTCCACCTTGATTTTCAGAGTATAGCCGTAGGCGCCGGCCAGTCGCTCCGCGAGCGGGCGGGACAGCCGCTGGTGCGGGCCGACCAGTTCGCCAAGGTCCATCATCTTCTTGGTCGCCGCATTGGTCTGAACGCCCATCGCCTCCGCCAGGTCTTTCAAGGTGGCGTCGGCGGCGATCTCCACGACCTTCTCCGCCGAGGCGGTCTTCCCCAGCAGCCCACGCACCGTATTCGCAGTCTCGGGATCTAACAGGGCGGTCCCGCCCGTAACGGAAACTCCGAGATCCTTGAGCGTCGTGACCATGTCCGGAGTGGTCATCTTCAGTTCTTTCGCAAGGTCCATCAGTCGGATGCCTGCAATCGCTGTCATATAGTCTCTCCCTCATTCTCTTTCAACATAGCGGGGTGCATCACTGCACGGCCCGGCGCCTGTCTCTGTTGCGACAGGCTATATAGTCTCCCCTTCTTACAGGGGTCTACTCTCGGTCTCCGTCGGATTCGGCAGCCCTTCGCCTGCCGCTGCCTCACGCGCGTCCCCGCGCATCGCCGCCTGGGCGATCAACTCCGCATAAAACAGGGGTGGAATCCCGGATACTTTCAGCGAGCGTTCCAACTGCTTGCGTTTCTGCGCCAGCGCAACGCACTCAGAGCGCGCGCAGACGTAGGCTCCCCGCCCCGAAATCTTGCCTTTCGGGTCGTAGAGTACGGAGCCGTCTGCTTGACGCACGATCCGCATGAGATCACGTTTCTCGTCGGTCTCTCGACAGGCGACACAGGTGCGAATTGGAATATGTTTGCGTTTGCCCATAGTTTTTGTTCCAGTGAACTCGGGCAACAACGGGTGGGAGAGGAGGAAGAGAAGAGACGCGCCAAACCGCTCCGGGAGGAGCGAAACCCGTCCGATGCCAGGCGGCGACGGGAAAGCGCGAAGTCGCGAACGACGAAGGCACGACGAGTCGCCTTCGCACGAAACATCGGCTAGTTCATCGGCTGTCTCCCGAAAGCCGGATTCCGCCTGCACACGGCGACGGTCACGCGGCCACGCATCTCTATTCCTACTGTTCTCACTGTCTTTTCAACCGAGTTATTCCTCGTGGAGAGCGTGGATGGCAGGCATTGCGCCAGCGCTACTGCTCTCCGGTCTCGTCGTCGGGTCGCTCCGTCAGGGCGAATCATTGCGAATCGGGTTCCGTGCTGTGAGAGGCCGGCGCCACAGAAGCGCTCTCCTCTGTTTCAATACGTACGACAGTCGTGTCTTGACTTCCGTCCGCATCGGATTCTGTGTCGCCGATGCGGCTGTCGCCTTCCGCATCCGGCGCTTCATCGATCGCGGACGCGCCGATGGCAGCGTCGGCGAGCGAAGAACCGTCTTCTTCGTCCTCTTCCTCGATCTGGGTCATCGCGAGAAGCGCCGCACGTGCAACCTGCGCCTCGCTGCGAATATCGATCCGCCAGCCGGTCAGACGAGCGGCGAGACGCACGTTCTGCCCTGCTTTTCCGATCGCGAGGGAGAGTTGATTGTCCGGCACGATCACAAAGGCGCTCTTCTCGTCCTCTTTCACGGTCACCTTCACGGCCTTCGCCGGAGAGAGCGCCTCCGCGATAAAGAGCGAGTTGTCGGCATTCCAGCGCACGATGTCGATCTTCTCGTCGTAGAGTTCGTTGACCACGGCCTGCACGCGCGCGCCACGATGGCCCACGCAGGCGCCGACCGGATCGACCTTCTCATCGCGGCTCATCACCGCGATTTTGGAGCGCGCACCGGGCTCACGCGCCACACTCTTGATGGTCACGATGCCGTCGGAGATCTCCGGGACTTCCAGTTCGAAGAGACGGCGAATGAGGCTCGGGTGGGTGCGGGAGACTACGACCTGCGGGCCTTTGATGCCATCCCGAACTTCCAGCACATAGACCTTGATGCGGTCGTTAAAACGGTAGGGCTCCGATTCGACCTGCTCCTGGCGCGGCAGAATGGCATCGAGTTTGCCGAGCGTGATCACCACATTACCGCCTTCGCGGCGCTGCACGGTGCCGGTGACGACTTCACTGACGCGCTCGTTGTACTCATCGAAAATCTTACGGCGCTCGGCCTCGCGAATGCGCTGCACCACGACCTGTTTGGCGGTCTGAGCGGCGATACGCCCAAAGCTGCCTAACGGCACGGGGATCTCGATCGGCTCGCCGATGAGCGCATCCGGATCCAGCTTCCGCGCCTCGACCAGCGAGATCTCTTCCTGATCGTTTTCAACGGTTTCAACGACCGTCTTCTCAACAAAGACTTTGAAAGGTTGAGCGGAGCCTTTTTGTGAATCGATCTGCACTTTGACTTCGCCGGTCGTCGGGCTATTGCGCTTGTACGCGGTCGCCAGGGCCGATTCGACGGTCTCGATCAGGGTGTCCAGCGGGATGTCTTTTTCTTTTGCGATGGCCTGTAGTGCTTCGAGAAAATCATCATTCATAGTAACGCGCTTCTCCAAAACAGGGTCGGACTTGGAATCGACACGCCCTGGTCTCCGCTCGCAGCCCGACGAACGGAACCTGTCTGCGCCGGAATCGCCATATAATACAAAAGAGTGGGTAAGGACCCACTCCTGGCAGACGGGTGTAACTGTAAGCCCTAGAAGTATATCACAGTCCACCCAAAAAAGCAAGAGTTTCAGAGCAGTTCCACCGCCGATTCGATCTAAAGCCGCTCGTACCCGGACGTCCTCGGGAGGCGTGTTCCCGAGAGCCGATCCTTGTCGCGATATTCAGCGGCGTCCTCCATATTCTCCGATCAATATCGAGCACATGCAGGCGGGTCTTAGCACACAACCGGGTATAATCTGGAGTACCCCCGGATACTACACGTGCTCCCCCCCGAACCTATCGGGCCGCGCGCCGAAGGAGTATGCATCATGTCGCTTAAGTTTTCACGCCGCACTTTTCTTGCCGCCGCGGTCGTCGGCCCGGCAGCGACTGCCATAGGCTGTGGCGGAGGCAGCAGCAATGGTTCGAGCGCCGCCACGAAAAACGCGGTGCGCCTGTGGACCATCCAGACTCACGCGGCGGCGATCGCGCTGAAACCCTATCCACCCGCCGTCGCACGCGCCCATGCGATGGTGTGCACCAGCATGTTCGACGCATGGGCAGCCTACGATTCGGCGGCTGTCGGCACCCAGCTCGGCGGAAGCCTGCGGCGACCTCTCGCAGAACGTACCCTCGCAAACAAACAGAAGGCCGTCAGTTACGCCGCATACCGCACGCTCCTGGATCTCTTCCCCATGCAGAGCGCCGCGCTCGCCACCCAGATGACCGCGCTCGGATACGATCCTACCGATACTTCCACCGATGTGACGACTCCGAGCGGGATCGGCAACAGAGCCGCCGCTGCGCTGCTGGCGTTTCGACATTCCGACGGGTCCAATCAGTTAGGCGACCTGCACGCGGGCGCCTACTCAGACTATTCCGGCTATGTTCCCAGGAACGCCCCGGACACGAACAACTCGAGTACCAATGTCGTTGCCGATCCGGACCACTGGCAACCCCTCACCGTATCGGACGGTCAGGGTGGCTTCGTTGTCCAGAAATATGCCAGCGCCGCTGCCGGGATGGTAAAGCCGTTCGCACTGACGTCCGGCGCGCAGTTCCGCACGGGTGTGGTGCTCTCAAAGTTCGGCAGTTCGGAGTATCTGGCCAAGTGCCAGGAGATCATCGACGCCAGCGCCAACCTTACAGACTTTCAGAAACTCAATACGGAGTACTGGGCGGACGGTCCCGGCACGGTCCAACCTCCGGGGCACTGGATGACGTTTGCAGACTGGATCTCCGAGCGGGATCATAACGATCTGGACAAGGACGCCAAGATGTTCTTCGTCGTGTCCAACGCCGTGCTGGACGCCGGCATCGCCTGTTGGGATACCAAACGCCTCTACGACTCCGTTCGTCCCCTCACGGCCATTCATGTCGCCTTCAAAGGAAAAACCATTCGGGCCTGGGGCGGCCCGGGCATCGGAACCGTTTCGATGCTCGGGGAGGCTTTCGGCACCTTTCAGTCACCGACCTTCGTCACGCCGTCGTTCCCAAGCTACAACTCCGGTCACAGCGTCTTTAGCGCTGCCGCAGCGGAAGCCTTGAGGAGTTTCACGGGAGCCGACCGATTTGGATTCACGCAGACATGGGCGGCAGGAAGTTCCACCCTGGAGCCGGGACTCGCGCCTGCACACACGCTCTCAGTGACCTGGAATACCTTCTCCGATGCCGCCGATGCCGCTGCCGAATCCCGACTGACCGGCGGTATTCACTTCAAGGAAGATATGGTGGATGGCCTTGTTATGGGCCGCTCTGTGGGCGCTGTCGTATTCGCGAAAGCGACGACGTATATCAACGGCACGGCGTGAGCGACGAATGCACGCCGGAGCCGAAGCGAACGCCCTTCCTATTCCCGCTCCACGCAAAAAGGAGCGTACGCTTCAAGAATTTAAGGTGGATTTAATGTAAGTGGCGTACAATGTCGATAGTACGCCACTATTTCTTGTTGGTTGGTGCTCTGGAGGAGAGAATGGCATTCAACGTCAACCGTCTGGTTTCCCTACCGATTCTATCTGCGATGCTCCTTGTGGGATGCGGTTCCAGGCAGACCAGCATTCTCGGCAGATCGCCGGACGCCCAGTCGCTCACCGAAGTGCGCCAGCTCTCTGCAAAGGCCGGGAGCGCCGTCACCGTGCAGGGCGAGATGGTCGAAAAATGCCCTGTTGCCGGCTGCTGGTTTATGCTTCGTGACAAGACCGGCATCGTACGGGTGGATACCAAAGCAGCGGGGTTCGTCGTCAGCGAGGTGCCGCTGCACACGCAGATGACCGTGAGTGGAACCGTCGCGCCCGGAACGGAAATCGGATTGAAGGCTTCCGGAGTACGCTACTGATCAGGCGGACCGAAATCGCCATCGCGCTGCTCGGGCTGTCCCTCGGCACGGCGTACATCTACGTCTCGCTATCTCGCTCCATCGTACCTGCCGGGATACCGACGGCGCATGCCGGGCCAGGGAATCTCGTGCATCATGAGGAACCCTCCGTCGGCCTCTGCCCGTGGCGAGAGCCGGAGCACGACCGCCGGCAGTTCTTCCCGACATCCACCGAGGTGCGCGAAGAGACCCTGATCCTGAGCGGAAAGCGCACCGAAGTCGCGCGACAGTTGGGACGATCTCCCACCGGCGAAGAGAACGCTCTCAAAGTCTACCGTATCCTGAATCGCGATCAGATCCTCGGCGCGGTCGTTGCGCGGCGAGTCCGCGGAGAATCCGGTGTCATCGAACTTCTGCTCGCGGTCGGTAAGGACGGCAGGATCGTTGGCGCGAAAATACAACGCCTGCGGGAGCCGGATGACGTCGCCCAGGTGTTACAGTCGGCCTCCTGGCTGGGAGCGTTCACCGGCAAGACCCGCGCCTCCTCCTGGCGACTTGCGGGCGATATTCCTGACGTTCCGCAGGCGGCGCGAACCTCCGGCACGGCAATTATAGAGGCAGCGCACACGCTGCTTGTACTGTTATCTCTGGCCGATGACGGCACCGCACATGGAACCGCGCACTGATGCTGAAGCTCGCTCTCCAGAACCTGACACGCCGACTTTTTCGCAGTGGAATCACCATCACAGGCGTCGCGGTCGCCGTCGGCTGCCTTGCCTGTCTACTGGCGTTCGGAGAGGGCTATCGCAACGGCCTGCGGCGGGAACTCGACGGCATGGGCGTGCAGATGATGATGGTGCCGCTCGGCTGCCCCTACGACGCGGCAGCGCGGGTGCTGAAGGGCAAGACGCTCGATGTCTCCTTACCGCTGGCGGCGCTGACCACCGTCCGCCACGATGCCGCCGTCGCCGTGGCGGCTCCGCTCCTGATGGCGACGCTCCCCCGCCCCTCCGAAGGCCGCACCGACTGCTGGGTCGGCGTGGACGAATCGGTCCGCCCCCTCAAACCCTGGTGGAAACTGAAAGCGGGTTCGACCTGGTTTGGAGATGCGGACAGCGTGATCCTCGGCTCCGAAGCGGCGGCGACCGAACTGCGCAGCGTCGGCGATACGCTCTACAGCCCGGAGACCGGCAGACGTTTTCGAGTCTGCGGCATTCTGGAGCGAAGCGGCACCAGCGACGACAGCCTGTTCTTCATCCCGCTTCACACCGCGCAGGCGATGTTTCATCAGCCCGACCGACTCACCGCCATCGCGATCCGCTTGAAGGATCCCGGTCTGGTCACCGGCGCGATCGAGCGTCTCCAACAGACTCCCGGCGCGCAGGTGGTTACGCTGGCGGAGATGCTCGGCACCTTCTTAAATCTTGTCGGCGCGGTACGCACGCTGGTAATGGCCGTCGCAGTGCTGGCGGTCACGATCAGCGTCCTCACCGTCTTCAATACGATGCTGGCCTCCGTGCTGGAGCGCACCGGCGAACTGGCGATCCTGCGCGCGGTAGGCGCCTCTCGCCGGCAGGTGTTTCGGCTGCTGGCGCTGGAAGCGCTGATGCTCACGGTGGCCGGAAGCCTGATCGGTCTGCTGCTCGCGATGGCTGCCGGACACAGCATCGAAATCCTGGTACGCCGCTTCATCACGCTCGCCCCCGATGGCAGCCTGCTCTCACTCTCTGCGCTGGTTGCCGGTCAATGTCTGTTGGTTGGGCTTGGCACCGGAATCGTCGCAGGACTCTATCCGGCCTGGCAGGCGAGCCGCCTCCCACCCGCCCGCGCGCTTAGAACCGTATGATCTTGATCGAGAAAGACGTTTGCAGAGGACAATGTATGCACTGGATTTCGCTCGCGTTAAAAAATGCAGGCAGGCGGAAGCTGCGCACCGGGGTGACGGTAAGCGGCGTGGCCATCGCGATCGCCGCGCTCTTCAGTCTGCTCTCGTTTCAGCGCGGCTATCAGGCCGGAATGCAGAATGAACTGGAGCGATTGGGCGCGCATGTCCTGGTCGTGCCGAAAGGCTGCCCTTACGACGCCGCCTCCATCGCCCTCCACGGCGCAAGCTGGCCCTGCTACCTGAAATCCGAATACCTCAAGCGCGTCGCCTCGACATCCGGGGTCGGGACCGCCGCGCCGATCCTGATGAACGCCGTCTACGATAATAGCACCGGCGCACAGTACGTCTATCAGGGTGCGGAGCCTGGGCTGCTCGCCGTCAAACGCACCTGGCGAATCCAGGGCCGCTTTCCTCAGGAGGCGCGCGGGCGACTCCTAGGCGCGCATATCGCTGCAAAACTCCATCTGACGGTCGGGCAGGAGTACACGCTGCCGGGGCTGGCCGGGGAGACCGGGGTGGTCAGCGGTATCCTCGCCACCACCCAGGGCGCCGACGACGATTTCACCTATATGCCGCTCTCGGAAGCGCAGCGCATCTTCAAGCGGCCCGGTCAGTTGACCCACATCCTGGTGCGCCTCTCGGACCCGAACGATCTCGATCGCGTGGTCAGCGATCTGCGAGGCTGCGACGCCGGAATGGACATGAAC
>Ga0105239_10007134_pt1 | contig 12854 bp, 9 predicted proteins | sample KBSC44metaG_FD_92761 | JGI IMG/M metagenome (GOLD analysis project Ga0105239, IMG submission 92761) | Corn rhizosphere microbial communities from Kellogg Biological Station, Michigan, USA - KBS C4-4 metaG | ecosystem: Host-associated > Plants > Roots > Rhizosphere > Soil | place: Michigan, USA...
GAGCAATAGCCGTGCCAAGCAATCCTTAGCGCGCGCGGGTTGAATTTGCCGCGTCGCGCCCCTTCGGCAGCGACGCGCCGCGGCACTAACGCGCCGCGGCCCGCCGTTTCTAGGGCTGGGGTTGTGGCTCTGGCTCGCCTTTGACCTCGACCGCCGCGGCCTTGTGATGATCTGCAGCAAGCAACATGTACACCGCAGGAACGACGAACAAGGTGAACAGCGTTCCGATCGATATGCCGGTGAAGATCACCAGGCCCATCGCGTGCCGACCCGCGGCGCCCGCGCCTGCTGCGATTACCAGCGGGACGACGCCCAGCACCATCGCTGCCGTCGTCATCAGGATTGGTCGCAGCCGCACCGCCGCCGCCTCCTCGATCGCCTCGCGCTTGCTCTTGCCTGAGACTTGCACCTGGTTGGCGAACTGAACGATCAGGATGCCGTGCTTGCTGATGAGGCCCATCAGTGTCACTAGGCCGACCTGCGTGTAGATATTCAATGTCGCGAAGCCGAGGTTGATGAACAACAGCGCACCAAACAGCGCCATCGGCACCGACACCAGAATAACGATCGGGTCGCGGAAGCTCTCAAATTGCGCCGCCAGCACCAGAAAGACGATGATGATCGCGAACATCAGCGTCAGCACGAAGCCACCCGACTCCTGCACGAACTGCCGGGAGACGCCGGAATAATCGGCCGAGTAGCCGCTCGGCGCCGTTTCCGCGAGCGTCTTGCGCATGAAATCGAGCACGTCTCCCTGCGAGTACTTGAACGGATTGTAGACGCCGAAGATCGTCGCTGAATTGAGCTGCTGGAAGCGTGCAATACCCTGCGGTACGACTTCGGTTCGCAGTTTGGCGATCGTTGACGCGGGCACCATCGTCCCGTCCGGCGTGCGGATCTGGTAATTCAGGATCTGATCGGCGTTGAGCCGATCGACCTGTAGCACTTGCGGGATGACCTTGTACGATCGGCCCGAGATCGAGAAGTAGTTGACATAGCCGCCGCCGAGCGCGGCGCCGAGCGCAGCGCCAACATCCTGTTGCGTGAGCCCGAGCGTCGCGATCTTGTCACGGTCGACTTCGACGGTGGTCTGTGGCTTGTCGATCTTCAAATCGGTATCGACGTAAAAGAACATCCCGCTCGCTTGCGCCTTCGCCAGGACCGCCTGCGCGACCTCGTTCAGCCGCTGGTAGGGCTCGGTCGTCTTGATCACGAACTGGAGTGGCAAGCCGGTCGAACCGGGCAGCGGCGGAAACTGAAAGGCCGCCGTGCGTGCGCCCGCAATCCCGCTCCACTTGGCTTGGAGTTCCTGCTGCAACTGTGCGGCACTTCGGGTGCGCTGGTCCCAGGGCTTGAACAGCACGCCGCCGATTCCCTGGTTCGGCGTCGGCGTGCCCGTGATCTGGAACATCTGATCGTATTCCGGCAGCGACTTCGAAATATCGAACATCTGCCTGGCGTACGTATTCATTTGTTCGGAAGTCGCATTGGCCGGCCCGACGATCTGTCCGAGCACGATGCCCTGGTCCTCCTGTGGCGCGAGCTCCGACTGAGATGTCTTGAACAGGACCACGACAAGTAGCAGAAGGATCACGCCCATCACGACCGGCACCTGCCACGTGTCCAGCGTGCCGTGCAGCACCCGCTGGTAACCGTGGTGCAGCCGTTCGAATTGACGATCGACGAATTTTGCGAACTTTCCCGTGTCCTGCTCAGGCCGGAAGATGCGCGAAGTCATCATCGGCGACAGGGTCAACGCGACAATGCCTGAAACGGTGACGGCCCCGGCAAGCGTGAACGCAAACTCGGTAAACAGCGCGCCGGTCAAGCCACCCTGGAAGCCGATCGGAACATAGACTGCGACCAGCACTGCCGTCATCGCCAGAATCGGACCACCCAATTCGCGTGCCGCGATCAGCGCGGCCTGCATCGGCGGCGTGCCTTCCTTCATGTGACGATCGACGTTCTCCACCACAATGATCGCGTCATCGACGACCAGGCCGATCGCGAGCACCAACGCCAGCAATGTCAACAGGTTGATCGAGTAGCCCAGCAGGAGCATGACGAAAAACGATCCGATCAGTGACAAAGGCATTGCGATCAACGGAATTGCGACTGCGCGGAGACTGCCGAGGAACAGAAAGATGACGACGCTGACGATCAGCAGTGATTCGATGAGTGTCTTGACGACTTCCTGGATCGAGCTGGTAATGAACTTGGTCCCGTCGTAGACGATCTCGCCAGTGATCCCGTTCGGCATGTCGGCCTGAATGCCGGGGAAAACGTCGCGAACGCGCTTTGCGACATCGAGCACGTTGGCGTCGGGAGCCACCTTGATGCCGATGAACACCGCATTGCGCCCGCCGAACGCCGTCGTCAGATCGTAGTCCTCTGCACCGAGCACGACAGTAGCAATGTCCTCCAGACGGACGATCACGCCGCCCTGTTGCTTGACCGCCAGTTGTTTGAATGCGTCGACCGAGTGCAGGCTGGTGCCGGCCGTCAGATCGACGCTGACCATCTGGCCCTTTGTCGTGCCGAGCGCCGCGAGGTAGTTATTGTTGCCCAATGCTGTCCGCACGTCGGTGGCGGTGATCCCGTACGCTGCCATCTTCGTCGGGTCGAGCCACGCACGCAGCGCGAACGTGCGCGCGCCCAGGATTTCGGCGACCTGGACGCCCTCGACCGAGTCGAGTTTGGGCTTGACCACGCGAACCAGATAGTCGGTGATGTTGTTGTTCGCCAACGACTCACCGAAGAAGCCCATGTACATCGCGTCGATCTGCTGCCCGACCTGGACGTTGAGGATCGGCTGCTGTGCCTCAGGAGGCAATTGATTCCGCACCGAGTTAACTTGCGTGTTGATCTCGGTCAGCGCGCGATTGGCGTCGTAGTTGAGCCGCAGCGTCGCCGTGATCGACGACACGCCCGAGGTGCTGGTCGATGAAAGATAATCGATTCCCTGTGCCTGTGCGATCGCGCCTTCGAGCGGCTGGGTGATGAAACCCGCGACCGTTGCTGCGTCGGCGCCGTAATAGGCGGTGCTGATCGTGACGACGGCGTTCTCGGTCTTCGGATACTGGCGGACGGCAATGCCCACCAGCGAACGTACGCCCAGCACGAGAATCAGCAGGCTGATCGTCATCGCAAGCACAGGCTTGCGGATGAATAGGTCGGTGAAGTTCATGGTTGTGCCTAGCGTTCCTGTACCGTCGGGTTGGGGTTATCCGCCGGGACGACTGTGTTGTTGATGACGACCCGCGCGCCGTTCTTGAGCTTGACCTGCCCGCTGGTGACCACTTCCGCGCCGGGCTCCAGACCTTTGAGGATCGCGATCTGGTCGCCGCGCGTCGGGCCGGTGGTCACGAACACCTGTTGCACCTCCAGCGCAGTTTTGCCCTTTTCGTCCTTCTTGTCGGTCGGCTTGACGACGAACACAGTGTCGCCGTACGGATTGAACGTCAGCGCGGTTTGCGGCAGCGTCAGGTAGCGGTTCTCGGCACCCGAATTCACTTTCACCGACGCGAACATGCCGGGGAGCAATTCGCGCTTGGGGTTCGGCAGCGTTGCCTCGATCATTACGTTGCGTGTGGCCGGGTCGATCCTCGGGCTGATCGCATTGATCTTCCCGATGAAGGTCTGACCCGGCGCGGCATCGGCTGTGAGCGTAATCTTCTGGCCGACCGACAGCTGCGGCAATTGCTGTTGCGGCACGTTGAAGTCGACATAGATCGGGTCGATTGTCTGCAGTGTCACAAGTTTATCGGCGGGATTCATGTATTGCCCCGGATTGACCGTCGAGATCCCCAGCTTGCCCGCAAAAGGCGCGCGGATCGTCTTTTTCTGGACCACCGCCAGTTGCTGCGCGACCTGCGCACGCTTGCTCTTCAGGTCGCCGGCGTCGGTATCGACCTGCGCCTTGCTCAGAACTTCCGCCGAGAGCAGTGCCTTGTCACGTTCGTAGACGGTATTCGCCAGATCGGCAGCGGCTTCGAGTGAGCGCAAGAACGCGACGTCCGAGTCGGCATTGAGCTGCGCGAGCAGCTGCCCGGCCTTGACCTCGTCGCCCGACTTGAAATGAATGCTGCGGACGAGTCCGGCCACTTCCGTAGTCACATCGACGCCGCGCATCGCGCGGAGCGTGCCGACGGCGGTGATCTGAGGTTGCCATTGCTGAAATTCGGCCTTGGTCGATGTGACCGTGGACGAAGGAACCGGCGCGGCCGCCGCCGACTTTTGATATTGCACGTAGCCATAGTACTTCCAGCCGACGACGGCTCCGACCAACAACAAAATCCCCAGGAGCATGTAAACCATGCGCTTTTTCATTGCGTACTTCTCCGTTCGAGTTGTGCGTTTCGCTGCGCGACCGGCTAGGTCGGCGGTTATTTGTTCGAGACGTCGGTGGATGCGGTGTTCGTCGTGGCGCCGTTCCACCAGCCGCCGCCCAGGGCCTGGAACAGCGCCGCGGTGTCGGCGTAGCGCGCGGCCTGCGCCTGCACCAGCGCGAGCCGCGCTTGCTGGTATTGCCGTTGCGCGTCGAGCAGGGCGATATAGTTGGCGGCGCCCAGCTGGAACTGGCGCTGCGTCAGGTTGAGCGTGTCGCGGGCGAGCAGCTCGGCATCGGATTGCGCCTTCAGCGTGCGGGCGTCCGCCTCGAGCGCGCGCAAGGCATCGGCCACGTTCTGAAACGCGAGCAGCACCGTCTGCCGATACTGCGCGGCCGCCTGATCGTAGGCGGCGACGGCGGCGCGGCGCTTGTGCTCGAGCTCGCCGGCGTGAAACAGCGGCTGCAGCAGGCCGGCACCGATGCTCCACACGCTCGGTCCCGCGAAAAGACTATGCAGTTGCGTCGCCTGCACGCCAAAGCTGCCCGACAGCGTGACTTGCGGATACTGATTTGCCGTGGCGACGCCGATTTGCGCGCTGGCCTGATGCAGCAAGGCCTCTGCGGCGCGAATGTCGGGCCGCTGCCGGGCCAGCGCGGACGGCAGCGTCAGCGGGAGCTCCTGCGGCAACGTCATGGCAGCTAGATCGAACCTCGGAATACCGCCCTCGCTCGGCAGCCGGCCGGCAAGAGCTGCGAGCTGGTGGCGCGTCTGCGCGAGCTGGTGCTCGAGCGGCGGCAGCAATGCCTCGGTCTGCGCCGCCTGCGACTGCTGCGCCACGAGGTTCAGCCGGGCGATCGCGCCGAGCTCGAACTGGCGCCGCACCAGGTCGAGCTGCTTGTTCTGCGCTTCGATGATGTCGCGCGTCGCGTCGATCTGCGCGCGCAACGATGCTTCCCTTACCGCGGCGGTGACGATGTTCGACGTCAGCGCGAGATGAGCGGCGGCAAGCTGATAATCCTGATAGTCGACCAGCGATTGCAACGCTTCGAGCTCGCGCCGGTTGCCGCCGGCGACGTCGAGCGCGTACGACACGTTGACCGACGCGTTGTACAGATTGAATATCGTCGTGCCGGTACCGGGCTGGCCGAAGGCGGCGCCGGAAACCTTTTCGCGCGTCGCGCCCAGGCTGCCGTCGACCTTCGGATACAGCAGCGCGCCTGTCTGCGCCGCCAGGTTTTCGCGCGCGACCCGCAGCGCCGCCTCGGCTGCGGTGAGGTTGGGGCTGTCGGCGATCGCCTGGCGCACCAGCCGATCGAGCGGATCGGAATGGAACAGTGTCCACCATTGCGAAGGCAGATCCTGCCCCGGCGCGAAACGCTGTGTGCCGCCCGCGGGACCGGGGGCGGACGCGGTCTCCGCCGGCAGCTCGGTCTCGGTATAGCGGGTAGCCGCCGGCGCATCGGGCTGGCGGAAATTCGGACCCACCATGCAGCCGGCGAGAATCGCACTTGCTGCGCCAATGAGTATTGCGCGACGCGTTATTTTCACCTTGCCGTCCCCGTGATCGACCGTTATCGGTTTGCAGTCGCCGAGCGAGGTACGCTGCCGGCGACATCCCTATTCTGCCCAAGCATCGTTCGTTAGCTTGGGACGCTCATTTATCTGTTCAAGGCCGGTCGCTTCGAGAGCGGACGGGCCGTGGTTTTGGTGGGCCCGGCTGGACTCGAACCAGCGACCAAAGGATTATGAGTCCTCTGCTCTAACCAACTGAGCTACAGGCCCGCTCGGCGCGGTCCGCGATTATAGCCGACGCGAATCACCTTCCGCAGTTGTCTGTGCATTGCGCTGCGCTGCCTTGAGATCCGGCAGCGCCGCGCGGGCGCGCTCGTCGCGCGATGTCTCGTGATCATTGCTCGACGAAGCCGCGGCACGCGCTTCCGAGTGCTGGATCGCCGGCACCTCGACCGTCCAACCGGTATAGCCCCTGCCTGCATCGCGCGCGCGACCCGCAGGCGGTACGGCGCCGCGACGGCGGGACCTGCCCCTCGCGGCGAGTTTCATCCCGATGGCGAGAACCAGCACGGCCAGCGCCGCCAGCAGCATGGCGTGCGACAGTGGCCCGACGTCTTCTTCCATCGCGGCAAAAAGCGCGATCGTGATCGAAAGCCCGAACAGGAACCCTGCACCAAAATCAAGCAAGGTCCTCGACGACGATGTCGCGCCGCTTTTCATCGCATCAATCCCCGGCCGCCGTCGGCGCGGCGCTGCCGGCAGCGGAGCGAACTGGCCGCGCCAGCCAGATGACGCCGATCAGGCCCAGGAACAGCAGCGCCGACACGAAAAAGATATCGTTGGCCGACAGCATGAACGCCTGCTTGTCGATCAGCTGGTTCAACATCTGATAGCTCTGCTGCTGGCCGATCCCGCCCGCGTGCATGCGGTCGAGCGCCTGCAGCGCGTTGGCATCGAACGGCGAGATGTGCTCGGCGAGCTGCGCATGATGCAGGCTTGCGCCCCGATCCCACATCGTCGTCGCGATCGACGTGCCGAACGATCCCGCGGTGATCCGCGCGAAATTGAACAGCCCCGATGCCGCCGGAAACCGGTCGGGCGAGAGGCCGGACAGGCTGAGACTCACCAGCGGGATGAAGAATACCGCCACCGCCGCGCCCTGCAATATCGTCGGCACCATCAGGGTGCGAAAGTCGGCATCGGTGTTGAACTGCGAGCGCATGTACAGCACGACGGCGAAGATCGCAAACGACACCGTCGCAAACACGCGCGGATCGACCTTGGTGATGTTCCTGCCGACCAGCGGCGAGAGCAGGATCGCCAGCAGCCCGACCGGCGCCAGCACCATGCCCGCCATCGTGGCGGTATACCCCATGTATTGCTGCAGCCACAACGGTAGTAAGACCAGATTGCCGAAGAACGTTCCGTAGGCGAGCGACATCGCCACCGTGCTGGTCCAGAAATTCCGCCGCTGGAACAGTCGCAAATCGACGACAGGGTGGCGCTCGGTCAGCTCCCATACGAGGAACAGAACGAAGCCGACGACGACGACGATCGCGAGGATCGCGATCTGTGGCGACTCGAACCAATCGAGGTCCTTGCCGCGATCGAGCATGATCTGCAGCGCGCCGACCCAGATCACCAGCAGCCCCAGCCCGACGCCATCGATCGGCAGGCGCACCGTCGGCGTTTCGCGGGTCCGGTAGATCGTCCAGGTCACCGCGGCGGCCGCGACGCCGACCGGTATGTTGATATAGAAGATCCACGGCCAGGAGATGTTGTCGGTGATCCATCCGCCGAGCAGCGGACCGGCGACCGGAGCGACCAGCGTCGTGATCGACCACATTGCCAACGCGGTGCCCGCGCGCTCCTTCTTGTAGCTCGACAACAGCAGCGATTGCGACAGCGGAATCATCGGTCCGGCGACTGCGCCCTGGATCACGCGAAACAGGATCAGCAGTCCGAGCGACGGCGCCAGCGCGCAAAGAAACGACGAGAGCACGAACAGCAGGATCGAAAGGGTGAACAGCCGCACTTGTCCGAAGCGTTGCGTCAACCATCCGGTCAGCGGCAGCGATATCGCGTTGGCTACGCCGAATGAGGTGATCACCCAGGTGCCCTGGTCGGGCGAGACGCCCAGGTCGCCGGCGATCGCGGGAATCGACACGTTGGCAATCGAGGTGTCGAGCACGTTCATGAACGTGGCCAGCGACAAGGCGATCGTGCCGAGGACCAGCGCGCCGCCGGTGAGCGGCGGCGCGGCCGTGGCCGGCGTGGTGGCCGTCGGCGAAGCGCGGGCGGGGGCGCCGGCCCGGGCCCCGGGCAGTGCTGCGTCGGACATCGCGCGTGCCTAGAGAGGGCGCCCGTTCAGCGTCGCCGCCGGGTGCGTGCTGCGCGCAAGCGTGCGCGAACCGGCCGTTTCGGGCGCGCCATTCGCTCGCGCGATGTCGGCCGGCGGCAGCGGCGCGCCACGCTCGTTGGCGGCGATGATCGCCTTGACGCGGGCGTCGGCGACGTCTGCCAGCGAATGGAAGACGTCGGTCTCCACCGCCTGCGCCGGCTGGCCGATTTGCGGCAGGCGCTCGCCCGAGCGTTGCCGCGTGTCGACTTCGACCTGCATCGACAGACCGATCTGCAGCGGGTGCGCAGCGAGCTCCTGCGGATCGAGCCCGATGCGCACCGGAACGCGCTGCACGATCTTGATCCAGTTTCCCGTCGCGTTCTGCGCCGGCAGGAGCGCGAACGCCGATCCGGTTCCGGCGCCGAAGCCGGCAATCGTCCCGTGGTAGACGACCTTGCCGCCGTAGATGTCGGCATGCAGCGTCACCGGCTGGCCGATACGCATCGAAGCGAGCTGCGGCTCCTTGAAGTTCGCGTCGACCCATACTTGATCGAGCGGAACGATGGCCATCAGCGCCGCTCCGGGACTGACGCGCTGTCCGAGCTGCACCGCGCGCTTGGCGACGAAGCCGGAGACCGGCGCCGGCAGCGTGGTGCGGGCGTAGGCGAGATACGCGTCACGCACGTGCGCGGCGGCGTTCTTGACGTCCGGGTGCTCGTCTATCGTCGTGTGATCGACGCGGGCACGGTTGGCTGCGAACTGCTGCTGCGCGCCCGCCAGCCCCGCACGCGCTCCGGACACCGCCTCGCGCGCATGCTGCAGCTCTTCGCCCGAGATCGCGCCCGAGCTCGACAGGCGCTCGCGGCGAGCCAGATCGGATTCGGCCGTCGCGAGCTCCGCCTGGCGGATGGCGATCGCGCTTTGCAGTTGCGCGCTGGTGGCGAAGAGGCTGCGCACCTCGCGCACCGTCTTCGCCAGCTGCGCTTCGGCCTGATCGAGCGCGACCTTGCTGTCGGCCTCGTCGAGCCGTACGAGCGTCTGGCCGGCCTTCACGAATTGCGTGTCGTCGGCGCCGATCGCGACGACAGTGCCGGAGATCTGCGGCGTGATCTGCACGACGTTGCCGTTGACATAAGCGTCGTCGGTCGATTGCTCGTAGCGCAGCGCCAGCGCCCAGTACAGGCCCCAGGCGATGCCGATCACCGCGAAACCGCCGACGGCGATCGCCAGCCAGCGATTGCGCTGCCTGCGCAGCGCGGAGGTCTGAGGGGTGAGATCTTGTTCACTCATAATGCTTTCCTCTGTTGGACTTGCTGTTGCTCTACGGCAGTATCGCGATCGGCGCGAGTCCGGTGGCCAGGCTGTTGTCGACGATCCGCACGATTCCGTCGCGGGCGCCGCTTGCGCCGCTCGTGCCGACCGAGACCGCCTGCTTGATCAGCATCACCTCGATGCAGGCGACGGCCAGAACCAGCAGCAGCGCCGCGAGCGCACGGGCGAACAGCCGGCCTCGACCCACCGGGGTCGGGCAGCCCCCAGCGCGGCTGGGCATGACGTTTTGGTTCGTTGCACTCATCTTTTCGATTCCTTGTCGTTCATCCTGCATGCGCCAATGTCGCCGCCGACGGGTCGAAGCCGCCGCCGAGCGCGCGCACGAGGTCGATCGACAACGCAAGCCGGCGCGCCTGCAATTCCGCATCGAGGCTCTGCTGCGACAGCCACTGCGCCTCGGTCGTCAGCACCTGCAGGTAGTTGCCGAGGCCCTCGCGATACCGCAGCAGCGCGAGGTCGTAAGCCTGGCGCGCGGTGGCGACGGCCAGCGCCTGCTGCGCGCGCTGCTCGTCGACGCTGCGGAACGAGGCGATCTGGTCGACGACATCGCGCAATGCGTCGGCCAGCATCTGGTTGTACTGCTCGACGGCAGCATCGTAGCCAGCGTTCTTTGCGGCAAGATTGCCGCGCAGCCGTCCGGCATCGAAAATCGGCAGCGTGACCGCGGGGCCGAAGCCCGCCATGCGGCTGGCGCCGGTCAGGAATCCGGCGGCGCCCAGGCTCTGCACGCCGACAAAGGCCGCGAGATTCACATTCGGATAAAACTCGGCCCGCGCCGACGCGATGTCGTGCGACAGTGCTTCGATGCGCAGGCGCTGTGCCGTCAGATCAGGGCGGCGTCCGACGAGTTCCGCCGGCACCGCCGAGGGCAGCGCGATCGACGCGCCCGCACTGGCGCTGGGCCGCGCGATCGCGAGGCCGCGATCGGGGCCCTGGCCGAGCAGGGCGGCCAGCTGGTGGCGGGAGAGCTCGATCGCTTCCTGCCATTGCGCGATCTGCTCACGGGTCGCCGGCAGAGCGGATTCCGCCTGCTTGACCTCGAGCAGCGAATCGACGCCGGCGGCGTTGCGATCGCGGGTCAACGCATAAATCTGGTCGCGCTGCTTGAGCGTGGCCTCGGCGATGTCGAGCTGCAGATAGGCGCGCTGCATCTGAACATACGCATGCGCGATGTTCACCGACAGCGCAAGCCGTGCGGCATGGGCGTCGATGTCGGCAACGCGCGCAGTGCCGAGCGCGCTTTCATAGGCTTCGCGATTCTTGCCCCAGAAATCGATTTCCCACGACAGCGTCGCTTCCAGCTGATGCAGCGTCGCCCAGCTCTTTCCAGGCGGCAGCGGCGTCGCGCCGTTCCTGGAGGGATGTTCGCGCGTCAGCTCGGCATCGGCGTTGATCTGCGGAAACAGCTGCGATCGCGCGACGCCGGCCGCTGCCAGCGCCTGGCGCGTGCGCGCTTCTGCGACGCGCAAAGTCGGGCTGCCCGCCAGCGCTTCGTCGATCAAGCGATCGAGCTGCGGATCGTTCAACGATTTCCACCAATCGCGTTGCGGCCACGGCGCAGCAGCCGATGTGCCGGCAAGCGAACGCTCGGCAGACAATTGCGACACGCTCCGTTGCTCGGCCTGCGTCGACAGTCCGGCGGTGCTGGCGCAAGCGCCGACCAGCAATGACGCGAACAAAAGAATCGGGACGCGCACGGCATGGGCATTCATGCGATGAGCCTTGCTTGTGTGCCGGGTCGAGGCACCTTCGACCGGGGGCACGGTCCGCCCGGCATCAGTTCGATACGGCGCGAGCGCGTGGAGTTCGGCCGCAAGCGCAGCGATGCGGTGTTTCACTTGACGGGTTGAATTGAAAATCATTTTTTGCTTGATCGGGTTGACTTTTATTGTCACGGCTGACAATGCCTAGGCAAAGGTAGCGCCAAAAAAAATCAGCCGTTGGCCAGCATCCTTTTCAAAAACGTCTCGAACTGCGCGATCTCGTCCCGGGTGAATCCGCGCAGATAACGGTTCAGCACGGCAACGACGCTCTCGATCAGCCGCGGGTAAACCGCCTTGCCTTCGGGCGTCAGCTCGAGGTTGATCTTGCGTCGGTCGTCGGGACAGCGAATCCGCCGAACCAGACCCTTCCGCTCGAGCCGGTCGATCATCCGAGTCATCGCGCCCGGGTCGTACGAGACGCCCTTGCACAGGCCGGAGGTCGAGTCGACCGGACCTTCGGCGAGGGTGACCAGGATCACGTATTGCGCCCCGGTGATGTCCAGCGGCGCGAGCTCCCGGTCCAGCGCCTCCATCAGTTCCATCTTGACCTGGCTTAGCAGGCGACCAAAACCTGTCTTCGGATCGAAAGTCGTCGCGCTGTAGACGGGAGGCGCGACCACGGAATGAGTGTCCATGCCTAGGATGATAGTTGCCTAGACAATAGTTGTCAAGGCTTTTATAGAACCGGTCGGGTAGGCAAGGCAGCGGACTTGGTAACCAATTGATGTTGCAAGAAGTTTTGCAGGGTTCTCCACCCCCGCCCAGGTTTGACGCACTGCAGCATCCGCGGCATTTGCAGTAGACTGGCGGCGTGATAGCGCCCGGCCATTACCTTCGGCCTTTGCTTGCACCCAAGTCGGTCGCGCTGGTCGGCGCCTCGGCCAAGCCCGGATCGCTCGGGCGCATCGTCTACGAGAACCTGCTTGCCGGCGGATTCCAAGGCGATCTCTTCGCGGTCAACCCGAATCACGCCACCATTCTCGATCGACCGGCATTCGCTTCGCTGACGGCGCTCGGCCGACCGGTCGATCTCGCGGTGATCTGCGCGCCGCCCGACGCCGTGCCGGCGATCCTCGATGAGATGCGCGAGCGGGCGCGCGGCGCGGTGATTCTTTCCGGGGCGCCGACGGCGAAGCCCGCCGACTTCCATCGCTGGCGCCGCGAGATCGCCGCGCGCGCCGGCGCGTCGCGCGTTCGCATCATCGGTCCGGCGAGCTTTGGCGTGATCCGAACCTCGCTCGGGCTTAACGCCAGCTATAGCGCCGTCGCGGCGGTGCCCGGCCGGTTGAGCCTGATCTCGCAGTCGGGCGCCGTCTGCGGCGCGCTGCTCGATTTCGCGCGCACCGCGGGCATGGGATTCGCGTCGGTCGTCGCACTCGGTGGGACCGCCGACGTCGATTTCGGTGAAGTGCTGGAGTTCGCGCTGGCCGATCCCGAGACCGACGGCATCGTCCTCTATATCGAAACGCTGCGCGACGCGCGGAGCTTTCTTTCGGCCTTGCGTGCCGCCGCGCGCACCAAGCCGGTGATCGTGCTCAAGGCAGGACGGCATCCGGCCGGCATCGACGCCCGCGA
>Ga0105239_10007135_pt1 | contig 12850 bp, 15 predicted proteins | sample KBSC44metaG_FD_92761 | JGI IMG/M metagenome (GOLD analysis project Ga0105239, IMG submission 92761) | Corn rhizosphere microbial communities from Kellogg Biological Station, Michigan, USA - KBS C4-4 metaG | ecosystem: Host-associated > Plants > Roots > Rhizosphere > Soil | place: Michigan, USA...
CGACCGCTCGGCCGTGCGCGCGACGCGGTCAGCGATCCGGGCTGATCGATTCGCCGACCGGGTCGAAGCGAAGGTCGCCACCGCCAGCACCAAAGTTCCCCCGGCAGTCCCCACTGATGCGACCGTTGCCCAGTCCGTCACCCGGCGCAGCCTAATTAGCGCTCCACCAAGTGTCCATGCCGCAAAAACGACAACTCGCAGGCGGTCATCGACTTGCGGGAGTTCAATACTCGGACGCCACGGCGCCGACGCCGCTCGTCGCACCGCTAGCGGTGGCTATGGCGGTGCCGACGTTGTGCGGGGTCTGCGCCCAGCCGAGCCGTGCTTCGGCGGCGACCGCTTCGCAACCCGATGTTCACCTGGACGACTTACGAGTCAAGTTTCGTCCGCTCTAAGCTACGTGGCCATGGCCGACGCAGACACGACAGAAGACCGGTATATCGCGCTGCTGCAGCGGGCCGGGGACACCGAGTCCTTCAAGGCGGGCGAGACGATCTTCGCCGAGGGCGACCGCGCTGACCGGGTTTACATGGTGAAGACGGGCACCGTGTCCTTGAGCAAAGACGGCCAGCTGCTCGAGCACGCCGGTCCCGGAGTCGTCTTCGGCGAGCTTGCGCTGATCGACCGGGCGGGCCGCTCCGCTACGGCTGCGGCGGAGACGGACTGCGAGCTCTCCTCGATCGACAAGCGGCGCTTCTGGTTCCTCGTGCAGGAGAACCCATACTTCGCCGAGTTCGTCATGCGGACGATGGCCGATCGCCTCCGGCGCCAGACGGGCCAAGAAGCTTCGTAACCCGCCGGAACGTCACGCGCTGCTCAGCTGGACGCGCACACGGCGACGGTGCTCCTAATCGCGGTCGCGCAGAATCTGCACCAGAAGACGGAGGAGCACGAGCGTCGAGAAGAACAGGCCGATTGCGCCGAGCAAGTTGACCAGCCGGAAGCCAAGAACGGGCGGCGAGTTCGCGGCCAGCATGAGCGCCGAGGCCAGCGCGATGGCAGAGGCGACAAGCGCCATCACGATCCGGTTAACGAACCCCTTGATGATGCGGACGTCCTCCGCATCGGATAGCAGGCTCGCTTGCATCCGAAGGTCCCCACGGAGTAGTCGGCGGGATATCGCATCGACCTGTTGCGGCAATCGTTGCACCGCTGTGGCGTTCAGCATCGCCGCCCGCATGATGAACTCGGACGGGCTTGCGGGCAGGCTCTCCTCCCGGACGATTTCCCCACCGACGCGCGGCGCGGCGTCGATCACGCGGTAACCGGGCGAGATGACCTCGAGCGTGCCGAGCAGCGTGACGAGCGTACGGAACAGGGTGGTCGTGGAGCGGGGGAGAAGGATGCCGAACTCGCGCACGACGAACAGCAACTCTTCGAACAGCTGTGGGTTGAGCGTGTCGTTGGCGCCGCGGGTTCGGCTGAGCAGCCGAGCGAGTTCTCGGTCCAGGGCATCCTCGTCGATGCTCCGGGTGATCGTGCCAATGCGCAGGACGCCCTCTCTGATCACCGACGGCTGTTCGCTGTGCAGCCCGCGCAACAGGTCGATCAGCCCGGACCGTTCGTACGGGTCAAGTCGGCCGACGGCTCCGAAGTCGATGAGCTCAAGACGGCCGTCCGGGCGGATAAATACGTTTCCAGGATGCGGGTCGGCGTGAAATATGTCGCCAGCCAGCATCTGCCGCAGCATGAATCCGAGTAATGCGTCTGCCGACTGCTCCCGGCGCTCGGGATCCCAGCCATCAAATGCGCCCGGGGCGCCGACACTCCGGCCGCCGGCGCGTTCCTGCACCAAGACCCGAGACGTGGTGAGGCCGTCGACGACAGCCGGCACGCAGATCGGATCCGCGTCACGCAGTGCGCGACGTGCTGCCCGTCCGCTGTTGCCCTCGATCCGGAAATCCAGCTCCTCCCGGGTTCGCTGGTCAAAGCCGGCGACGAGCTCCCGCAGCCCGAGCGATCGAGCCCAGGCCGTCCGGCGGTGTAACCGACTGGCAAGGCGGCGCAGAATATCAAGATCACATTCGATGGACTCAGCTACACCCGGCCGCTGCACCTTGATCACTACGTCGCGCTCGTCGGGGAGGCGGGCCGAGTACGTCTGGCCGATGGACGCGGCACCCAGTGGCACCGAGCTGATCTGCGCAAACACCTCCTCGGGCGGACCGAGTTCCTCCGCGATAACGGCGCGCGCGGCGGCCGGATCCGCTGGTGTGGCGCTGTCGTGCAGAAAGGCAAGTTCGGCCGCAACCGGTTGGGTCACCAGTTGCGGCTGCTGAGCCATGGCTTGGCCAAGCTTGACGAACAGTCCGCCAGCATCTTCGAACGTCAGCCGCAACGATCGACCTAGCCGTGATCCGCCCATGTCGCCATCGGCGCCGTCTCCGGGTCGCAATAGGCCGCGATGCACGACAATGCGTGCCACCTCGAAGTAGCGCAAGCTCCTGCGAGCCATCAACCGCAATTGCCTTATCGGACGGGGAACGCCACTGAATCGCGTTCGGGTACGCGGGCCGGTCAGCAGCTCGACCAGTACCACGACGAGCATCGCGAAGATCGTCACCAACGCCCAGCCCGCCACTATTCCGGCAGCTGGAACGTGAGTGACCCCTCCATAAACCGCACTGAGAATGGCTGTGGCGGCGGCCTCTCCAGCGATCACGGCGCCTACCGTGATCAACCAGCGGCCTCGGTCAATACCTAGTAGCCGTCGAATCACGAACACCGCTACCAAGACGATGACGATTCCCGTCAGCAGCTCAAGCATCGCCGGCCCCTCGCTCACATACCCGGGTCAATCGCACAGCGTCGGCCGCTCGAATGCGGCGATAGATCTCAGCCGATGCTCCCCTGACCTGGTGCTGCCGTCCAGTGCAGCAGTCGCACCGGCTGCCCCACGTCGCGCGGACTAGTCGGCAGCACGTTGACGACCGTCCGACCTGATCGTGACGAGCGGTTACCACGCCAACCAGTAGTCGACCCATTGCTCGCGGGTGGCCCCGATCCGCTCGTAGACCGCCTGGGCCCGGAAGTTGTCAGGAGCCGTTTGCCAGGTCAACCGTCGCGCACCCCGGCGGGCAGTCTCAGTGCGGCATTCGCGGATGAGCCGATCGGCCAAGCCCCGGCCACGGGCGTGCTCGGCGACGAACAGGTCGTTCATGACGCCGATCCGCGCGGCGCTGGTAGTTGACCAGGTCCAGTACACCGTGGCGAATCCCGCTCCGAGGCCCGCGGCATCTCGCGCGATGAGCTGCACCCCCTCGTGATCGGGATCGTCGACGAGCGCCGTCGCCAGGGCAATCAGGTCCTTGTCGGTGGGTGCAACGTGGTAGAAGTCGCAGTACGCGCGCATCAACGGCACCAGGTCGCTTACATCTGAAGCGCCGACCCGCGCGATCGAATACCCGATCACAGCGGCACCTCCTCTTTCAGCGTCGTGTCCTAACCAGTTTGGGTCACTCATGCCACGTCGGCAGATCGCGTATCCGTTGCGTGAGTCGCAGGCGCTGTCCGGGCCGGAAGACCGATTAGTTACGCGGCGGCCGAGCGTCTACCGGTATGAGGCGCCGACGCGGCCAAGGAGGCCAGAAATGTCAGACCCCACGCCTAGCGTGAGCGACACCAGATGGCTGCTGCCCATCAGTATCGAGGAGACACGATGACCTCTGCGATCAGCGTTGACGGGCTGGTCCGCCGTTTCGACGGGGTGACTGCGGTTGACCAGGTGAATCTTGAGGTGGAGCGGGGGGAAATCTACGGGTTTCTGGGCCCGAATGGGGCGGGTAAGTCGACCACAGTGCGGATCTTGTGCACGTTGTTGACCCCGACCGAGGGACGGGCGGTGGTAGCCGGTTATGACGTGGCGGCCGAGCCGGGTGCGGTGCGGCTGCGGATCGGGGTGGCGTTGCAGGAGGCGGCGTTGGATCCGAAGCAGACCGGGGTGGAGTTGTTGCGGTTGCAGGGCCGGTTGTATGGCCTGTCCCGGGCCGAGATCAATCGTCGGTTGGGTGAGTTGGCTGGGCTGGTGGATATCGGTGCTGCGCTGAGCCGACCGATTGGGACGTATTCGGGGGGGATGCGGCGCCGGTTGGATTTGGCGGCGGCGTTGGTGCACGGGCCGCAGGTGCTGTTCTTGGACGAGCCCACGACGGGTTTGGATCCGGTCAGCCGGGCCCGGATGTGGCAGGAGGTGCGCCGGTTGAACCGGGAGCAGGGCATGACCATCTTCTTGACGACCCAGTATTTGGAGGAGGCCGACGAGCTGGCCGACCGGGTGGGGATCATCGACGGCGGCCGCCTGGTGGCCGAAGGCAGCCCGGAGCAGTTGAAACGCAGCATCGGTAACGACGTGATCGTCGCCCAGGTCGACGGGCACACGCAGGCGGGCCAAGCGGCGGTGCGGACCGTGCCGGGGGTGCGTGGGGTAGAGGTGCACGGCTCGGAGTTGTGGGTGACCACCGGGGATGGGGCGGCGGCGGTCGGGCCGGTCGCGGCCGCGTTGAGCCGGGTCGCGCCGGTGCGCAACCTGACCCTGCGGACGACCACGTTGGATGACGTGTTTCTGGAGTTGACCGGCAATCACATCCGCGCGGCCGATCCCGAATCCGACCAGCGCGATCTGGGGGTGGCGTCATGACCGCGATCAGCTATCCGACCGAGACGGTGCAGCGGCCGAGCCGGGTCGAGGCGCGTCCGGCGCATCCGTTGCGGGATGTGGTCTCGATCGCCGGGCGGTCGTTGCGGGCGGTGCCGCGGGAGTTGGAGACGGTCATCCCACCGATCTTCATCGCCGTGTTCTTCTTCGTGATCAACATCGGCACGCTGCAGCGGTTGACCGAAAGCCACATCCAAGGGTTCGACATCACCGCGTTCATGCTGCCGACGGCGATCCTGCTCGGGGTCACCGGCGTGTCCCGGGCCGGGTCGCTGGTGCTGGACATCCAGAACGGCTACTTCGACCGGCTGCTGCTGACCCCGGTGCGGCGGCTCGCCATTTTGGTCGGGTTGATGCTCGCCGACGTGGCCATCGCCTGCGCGTTGATGGTGCCCATCCTCGGCCTGGCGCTGGGGCTGGGGGTGCGGATCGAGTCCGGCCCGGTCGGGGCGGTCGCGTTCCTGCTCCTGGGCTGCGCATGGAGCCTCGCGTTCGCCGGGTTCGGGTACGCCATCGCGCTGAAGACCGGCAACCCGGCCGCGGTGAACTCCAGCTTCCTGCTCTTCTTCCCGTTCCTGTTCATGACCTCCAGCTACGTCCCCCGCGCCCAGCTGACCGGCTGGCTCGGCGACGTCGCCGGCTGGAACCCGGTCACCTACGTCCTGGAAGGGCTGCGCTCCCTGGTCACCCAAGGCTGGCAACTGGCCGCCCTCGGCAAGGCCCTGCTCGCCGTCGCCGTGGTTGCCGTGGTCAGCATGTCGCTCTGCCTGGCGGCATTGCGCGGACGCACCCGTCGCGGCTGACAGCTGATGAGCGATGCCCTGCAGACCCGACGAGTAACGTCCGAAGACGTGACAACGACGCTGGCACCGGATGAGCTCGAGGTTTACCGCCGCGAGCTCACCGGATACTGCTACCGGATGCTCGGCTCCGGCTTCGAGGCCGAAGACGCGGTTCAGGAGACGTTTCTGAAGGCCGTCCGCTTCGGCGACAGTTTCGAGGGCCGGTCGTCGGTACGGTCCTGGCTATACCGGGTCGCGACGAACGTCTGCACCGACATGCAGCGGGGAGCCCAGCGGCGGGCCCGGCCTATGGAGCTCGGGCCGTCCTCACCGCCGGACGAGTCGCGCCTTGGACCGCTCGAACCGGAGGCGTTGTGGGTGTCGCCGATAGGGGACGACCGGATCCTCCCCGATACCGCTGACCCGGCGGAGATCACAGTCGCGCGCGAGTCGATTCGGCTCGCCTTTGTGACTGCGCTGCAGCACCTTCCGGCCCGGCAGCGCGCGGCGTTGATTCTCTGCGACGTGCTGCGTTGGCAGGCATCCGAGGCGGCTGAACTGCTGGACACCAGCGTGGCCGCCGTCAACAGCGCACTGCAGCGCGCCCGGGCGACGATGGCGGCGCTGCCGGCCGAGGCGCGCCCACTGGACGTCCCGACTGACAACGCCGAGCTGCTCGCGCGCTACGTCGCGGCTTTCGAGAGCTACGACATTGACTCGTTCGTCTCCCTGCTGCACGAGGACGCGATCCAGTCGATGCCGCCATACGCCATGTGGTTGCAGGGTGCGGAGAACATCGGCCGGTGGATGGTGCTACCTGGACCGAGCGCGTGCCGCGGCTCGCGGCTGGTGGCCACCTCAGCGAACGGTTGTCCGGCGTTTGCTCAGTACCGACCGGACCCGAGCGGCGGCTACTACCCGTGGGCGCTACAGGTCTTGGAGATCACCGCCGGCCAGGTCCGTGGAATCAATTCATTCCTCGACGCCAAGCGACTCTTCCTGGCCTTCGGCCTGCCGTCGCAGCCGCCGGCATAGCCGATCCAAATATCGAACGATGATCTTGGACACGCTGCCGCAGAGCGCCTGTTGCCAAATTGCCTGCGGCTGACCGCATGCGAGAAGTTGGCCCGGTGGGACTGGGCGGTTTGCGACCCTGGTGCTGTTCGTTCATCTTCCACGGAATGCGGCCTTCACGCTCAGCACACGGCTCGGCCACTTGTGGATTACGCAACGGGCTCCGGAGCGACGCCAACTTAACGATCATCCGGGCAGGCAACTCCAGTCGGTGCTCGGGTATTCGGCGCTCAAGGCCGGCCTACGGACGTTGCCCGTCTCGATCGGTCTGCTCATAGGTGCTGGCTTGTCCACCCGGCTCGTGCCGAGGCTGGCACGAAGCTGGTGGCAGCGAGCGGGCTAGCGGTCTTGGCCCGGCAGCCTCGCCATCCTCGGCATGCTCGAGGCCCAGAGCGGCTATTCGACCGTCGCGATCACGTTCGTCGTGCTCGGATTCGGCATGGGTCTTGCCATGGCGTCGGCGACCGATTCGATCATGGGATCGCTACCACTCGCGCAGGCGGGTGTCGGCTCGGCGATCAACGACACCGTTCGTATGGTCGGCGGCGCGCTCGGCGTCGCGGTGCTCGGCAGCATCCTTTCGAGCCGATACAGTTCCGATATGGCCTCTGCCGTTCAGGGCCTGCCGGCGCCTGCGGCGCACGCCGCACGGGACAGTCTCCGTGCAGCGCTCCGTGTCGCTGCGCAGTCTGGGAACCCCGCACTTGCCGGCGCGGCCAAGAACGCGTTCGTCGGCGGGATGACCGGCGCGATCTGGGTAGCCGCCGCGATCGCTGTCGTCGGCGCGGTTGTCGCTCTGATCGGGTTGCCCGCACGGGAGCGAGCGGAGCTGCCCATGGCCGCCGACGGCGGCGCCTTGGAGGCGGCCGCGGCGTGACCGACACAGCCGGCCGCGGACGGCCGCGCAGCGCGGATGCTGACCGGGCGATCCTCAAGGCCACTCTCGACCTTCTCGTCGAGGGTGGCTTTGGCGCACTGTCGATGGACGGTGTCGCTGCGCGCGCCCGGGTCGGCAAGGCGACGATCTACCGGCGTTGGAGGTCAAAGCACGAACTCGTTCAGGCCGCAGTCCAGGAACTGCGCACTGGAGTTCAGCTACCCGATACGGGCTCACTACGCGGCGACATCCTGACAATTGCCGCTTTGACGATGCAGGCCACGAACGTGCCGGCCTCGACTCTCGTGCCGCGGCTGATGGCAGAGGCCACCGGTGAACCTGAGCTGCACGAGATCTTCCTCCGTACCCTGGTGGAACCGCGACGGCAGGCGATCGCCGCCTTGCTTACTCGGGCCCGCCAACGAGGCGAGATCCGCCCAGACGTCGACATCGATCTGGCCGTTGACCTGCTGATCGGCCCACTCGTCTACCGGTTTCTTATCGCAGCCGTGGGCCTGGAGATGCCGCCCGACTATCCCGCGCGGATAGTCGACATTGCGCTCCAGGGCCTGCGTCCCTCGGCTCGTTAGCGCCTCAGGATCGTGCCGGTGAGCCGCACCGACGTAGTCAGATCTCGAGCTGAAGTGTTGAGTCACGCGGCCCGGCGCACTTATGGTCGAGTTACTCGTTCGATATTGATGGGGAGGCCAGCCCGTGACCGATAGTCAGGCCGACCCGTTTTCGGATGAGCAATCCGGCGGAGATATCGAATATGACCTTGCCCACGAGGCCGTCGCCTACTCCGCCATGGTGAGCCACGAGACCGAAGCGCACGCGTCCGTCCTGCCTGAGATGCCCGAAGATAGCGGAGACTATTCGTACGACTTGGCCCACGACATCCCGCGATCCTGATCCGCCGGGTCAGTCGCTGCGCCTACTTCATGAAGCAGCCGCGATGCCGAAGAGAGGTGCTGACCATGTCACTGAGTCGACTCGACCTGAACACGGTGCACCACCCGACGGTAATCGACGAGTTCAATAAGCGCGCCAATGACTTTCAACTAAGAATTGCCGATCAGATCACGCGGTTCGCCGGATCGATGGGGTTCGTCTATCTGCACATCGTGCTGTTTTCCGTTTCGATGGTGGCTGTCGAGCGTAGTCCCTGGCCAACCCTGACGTTGATCGTGTCGCTTGAGGCGATCTTCCTGTCGACCTTCGTCATGATCGGGCAGAACCGGCAGGCCGCCTTCCAGCAGGAAAAAGCTGATCACGACTTCGTCGCGCAAGAAATGGAGCTCAAGACCAACACCGAGCTGACCCGGGCGATAAATGATCTAACCAAGGAAATCTGTTCGATCGTTGCCCAGCGCCCGAAACCATCCGTTGAACGCCCGTGATTAGCCGATTGAACCGAGGGTGGGAGTGAGGCGAGCCGTGTCGGTGCGCCACCTGGTTGACAACCACTCAACAAGGAAGGAAACGTCTATGACTACGCACAAGATCCTCCGGGCCGCGCTGTTCGCCGCGGCCGCGGCCGCCCTGATAGCCGCCGCCGTTGAGCTACGTGAAAAGCGGCTGCTGGCGGAGCAGACGGTCGATGAGATCGAGGATCAGCTTGCAGCACTCGATCCGGCTACGCGGGCCGCAGTTGTCGCTCGGCTCGCCACGGATGCGGCCGACGAAGCCAAGCAGCGGCTGAAGTCCTAGTCGCCGAACTAGGCTCGCGCGGGCGGCTTCTGGCCGCCCCGGTCAAACTGGGCGAAGGGGCTCGCACGGAACCACGTGGCGAAGTGCCGTGTCAACACGGGCGCTCCGGTCAACGCCAGGCGGCCGTCGCGCACGGCGCGCGAATATGTGGTACGGCGAAGATGCAGATCGACCAGGCAGCTGGCGCTAGTCGTACAGACCAGGTCCTCGACATAACCGCTCGGTCGCGTGCACAACTCCGACTGCGGTCGCCGCAGGACGATCCAGTATCGATCCGCGGTGTCGGTGAGATCGAACCGTAGAACGGTAGTACCCACGGGGATCCGATCTGGATCGACCAGTTTGCTCGTGGCCCACAGCACGTAGCCCGCGTCCAGGTGTCTCGGTTCGATCTCGAGCCACTTCGCCCCCCACTGGCCCATCGCGTCGAATACCACCCGCAGTTCCTGCCCCATGGGTGTCAGCTTGTAGCGGAATCCTCGACCGGATTCAGCCGGTTGGCGCAGCAGCACCCCGGCTCGTTCGAGGGTTTCGAGTCTCTGGCTGAGCAAGGCGGTGGGAATCCCTGGCGCACCTTGACGAATCTCGCTGAACGTGTGGCACCCATTCAGCAGGTTTCGGACGATGATCGGCGTCCAGCGTTCGGCAAGCACCTCGGAACTGCGAGCGATCGGGCAGTACTGGCCGTATTCGCGCACGTCACCAGCGTGACGCCGGCTTCCGCCGGCCGCAACTTCATTTTTTGATATTGATGTGGCGCGCCCGCCGCGCCAACCTGAGTGGAACGGAGCACGAGACGGGAGGTCGGAGTCATGACCGTGGCTGGCACAGCACATACCGTGACTGCCGGACAAGGGCGAACGGTGGATCTCGGCGTGGCCCGGATGCGGGTGCTGGCGAGCGGCGACGTCACCAATGGCGGAGCCTTCACGCTCGCCGAGTTCGCCGGCAACGCCGCCGGCAGTTGGACGGTGCCTCACCTGCATCGTGAGATGGAGGAATCCTTCTACATCCTCGACGGGCGATTCACCTTTACGGTTGGGGAGGAGCGCATCGAAGCCGTACCTGGCATGTATCTGCTCGTTCCGCGCGGAACCGCTCATACGTTCGCCGCGGCGGAGGGCGGCGGTAGGTTCCTTTTGCTCATGGTTCCCGGTGGACTCGAGCGGATGTTCTTCGAACTTGCTGAACTGCCGCCCAACAGCATCACGGACGCGGCTGTGCGGTCGGCGATCGCCGCGCGATACGACTCGATTCCCCTCTAGTCGGTACGATCGGCGACCGTCACGACGACGCCGCCAACCCGAACCATGCCATTGGGAATTGCGGGTCGGGCCGGACGTAGCGACCTAACGCCGACCGGCTGTCGTCCCGGGACACGCGACGGGGACGCCATCCACGTATGGGCAGCTTTATGAATGTCCGAAGAACGCGTGACTGGTCGGGCTGCCGTTGGCGAAGAGGTGTCGTGACATGACCACGTCGACGTCTGCGACTACTTCTGCCCGCAAAGCCGCCCGAAGTAAACACGACGTCCAGGATCATCACGGACCTATGTGGTGAGGGTCCGTAATCTCGCGGGACAGAACAACTAGGTGGCCCGCGTCAGTGCGACGGCTTGTGCTTGCCGTGGCCATGCGAGGCCTGCTTGGCCGGGCGGATCGGCTGCGCAGGCGGTGTCGCCGCCGGAGCCGCATGCGATGGTCCAGCGGAACGCGGCGTAATTCCAGACGGCAGCTGGGCGCGAGCCGAAGCCGGGGCCTGAGGCGTCGTTGGCGCAGCCGACGCCGCACCGGCCACCCCGTGCACAGACGTACCGGCGTGGGTGGGTGCGATTGAGGGTGGCTGGGGTTCGCCAGTGGATTGCCCGGCGCTTGCGGCACCGACGGCTACGGCCAGTGCAGCTATTCCGGCAGCGATGGCGCTGACCGCCCAGCCGACCTTGATCACCCGGGGTGGTCGGCTCGACTTCGCAGCCCAGACAGACCCGTCCTGCAGCGCTATGCACACCTCGTGCGCCGATGGTCGCCGTAGGGGGTCGTCTGTCGTCATCGCCCGCAGGAGAGCGGCCAGACCCGGACCAATGGTCCCCGGAATCTCTGGACGACGATCGAGCCGGGCGAACGCGACTTCGGGCGCGACGCCGGCAAATGCCCGTTGACCCGTAGCCAGTTCGAGCAGCACCAACGCAAGTGAATAGATATCGCTCGCGGGACCTGCGGGTTCTCCCCGCGCCTGCTCCGGGCTGAGATACGTGGCGGTTCCCACAGTCAGGCCTTGCACGGTAAGTGGCGCCGAATCGACCACTCGCGCAATCCCGAAGTCCGTGAGCTTCGCGTTCCACGTGCCTGGCGACGAGCCGAGGGCCGCGCCCGCCGGCTCGTCGCCGCCGAATGCGCTGGTCAGCAGAATGTTGGCCGGCTTGACGTCCCGATGCACGATGCCATGGCGGTGAACGCAATCGAGGGCCGCGGCGACCTGCGCGCCCAGCACCGCTACCTGCGCGGAGTCGACTGGCCCGTCGGCGATCACGTGCGCGACTGTCGGGCCGGCTACGTACTCCATCACCAGGTATGGGCCGCCGGGGTGACCGTTGTTGGTGTCGATTCCGGCATCGAAGACGGTCACCAGATTGGGGTGCGACAGGCTGGCCAACACTCGGGCCTCGCGGTCGAAGCGTTCCTCGTCATCTGGCGTGCCAGACCCTGATCGGAAGATCTTGATGGCTACGTCCCGGTTTAGCAGCACGTCGTAACCCAGCACGACATCGGCCATGCCGCCCCGGCCCAACAGTTCACCCGCGCGATACCGCCCGTCCAAGAGCAGCGGATCCGGACACCGTGATGCGGCAACGGATTCCGCTGTCGGGACAAGGGTTTCCGGCTCGGCCGCAGAATTTAGGGGAGCTGTCACCGCCGCCCCCATCGAGGTTGGCACCTCGACGTTATGCCCAGTGAGCGAATCGTTGAAACACCGGGCGACCGAGTCAAAACCGCCTCGGCGCCGCTTATGCGCCGCCGTTGCGGCAGACGCATAACCTGCCCGCGATATGGGAAGAAGATACAGAACGAAGACCCTGGTCTGCCGCGACCTTGGTTGGGCCTTACGGAAGATTCGGAGAAGCCAAGCGATGACGACGTCGTCGGTCACGGAGCGTGAGCTGACGTTCGATGTCAGGCCGGATTTCGTGCTGCCTGACTTGTCCGATGAGCTGGCCGATGTCGAGCGAACCGACCGCGAATCGCAGCAGATCGTCAGCGAGTACTTCGACACGGCCGATTACGCCCTGCTGCGGGCTTCGATGACGCTGCGGCGGCGTACGGGCACCAGCGACGTAGGTTGGCAGCTGAAAGTGCCGCAGCCGCCGTTCCGAGAGGAGATTAGCGCCCCGCTGAACGACGCGCAGGTCCCTGAAGATTTGACGCGGATTCTCCAAGGTGTCACGCGTAACCAGCCGCTGATACCGGTGTCGACTCTCATCACGCACCGCTCGGTGCTCCGATTGATCGACGGCGCCGGGCGTGCGCTGGCTGAGGTCGACGACGACCTGGTGGAAGCATTCGAAGCCGGAGATTCAGTACCGGCGACCCGTTGGCATGAACTCGAGGTAGAGCTTGTCCAGGGCCAGGATGCCCTGCTACCAGCGGTCAGCAAGCGACTGCGCCGGTCCGGCGCAACGCCGGCGACGAGCTCGTCGAAACTGTCCCGGGCACTGCCGGACAGCTTGTTCGGGCCGGTTCCTGGGCGAGGGCG
>Ga0105239_10007137_pt1 | contig 12849 bp, 9 predicted proteins | sample KBSC44metaG_FD_92761 | JGI IMG/M metagenome (GOLD analysis project Ga0105239, IMG submission 92761) | Corn rhizosphere microbial communities from Kellogg Biological Station, Michigan, USA - KBS C4-4 metaG | ecosystem: Host-associated > Plants > Roots > Rhizosphere > Soil | place: Michigan, USA...
CTATGATGGTGAGACGGGCGAACGCTTTGACCAGAAGGCAACGGTAGGTATCATCTATATCATTAAGCTGCACCACATGGTGGACGACAAGATGCACGCTCGTAGCATCGGACCGTACAGCTTGATCACGCAACAGCCGTTGGGTGGTAAGGCTCAGTTTGGTGGTCAGCGTTTTGGGGAAATGGAAGTGTGGGCGCTCGAAGCCTACGGTGCTTCCAACATCCTGCAAGAGCTGTTGACGCTGAAGTCGGATGATATCATCGGCAGGGCCAAGACCTATGAGTCAATCGTTAAGGGGGATAATATCCCGAGAGCGGGTATTCCTGAATCCTTCAACGTATTGGTGCATGAGCTGCGTGGATTGGGTCTGGATCTGAAGTTTGATTAAGGTACTCCGCTAACTGATGAATAATACGAGAGACCTCAGCTGATGCTGAGGTCTTTTTCTTTAATGATGACGCCGGGGTTTTTTGTTGGGCTTGGGATTATTTCAGTACTTTTTGGATATAGACGTTGTTGCTGGTGCGCACTTCCAATAAATAGAGGCCTGATGCCAGGTTGAGGCCGGAGAGGTCGAGATGGATGCGATCCTGTCCGGCAGGTGTGCTGTCCTGTCTGAAAAGCGCCTTGCCTGTCATGTCCAGCAGCCGGATGCTTGTCTTGCCTTCCGGCGCCTGACCGAATACGAGGTCGAGGCTGGTGGTGAAGGGGCTGGGCGATGCGGTAAAGGAGACATCTCTGTTGGTATTGCTGATCATCACCACCTTACTATAGCTGGAATTGCCGTCCATATCCATTTCATTGAGACGATAATAATTCTTGAGCCGGGCCAGCGCGGTGTCGGTGAATACATATTGGCGCTGGGAGCTGCTGTGGCCGGCAGCATTCACATACCCGATGTTGCCATAGCTGACGCCATCATAGGACCTTTCCACTCCAAAGCGTTTGGTGTTGGATTCAAAAGCGGTGGTCCATTGCAGGGCCGCGTGCTGCTGGCGGAGCTGCCCGTCAAAGGTCAATAGGCTCAATGGCAGGGCCACATCGGGGATACCTGCTCCAAAGCCGGAGAAGCCTGTGGTGAAATTATAAGTCAGCGCGGTATTGGTGCCGAGGGTGCTGATGGCGGGGACGCCAATAACTACGGTGCCTGCGCCGGTGGGGCTGGCCGGCGTAACGCTGGAGATCTGTCCAGTGACCTTTACTAATTCTATATTGCTGAGCGATTGTGACGTCGCTGCTATCCAGCCATTGACCTCGGCCTGTGTATAATAGAGCGTAATGTTATAGCTGCCCGAGGAATTGTTGTTGGTGGGCAGGACCCTGAAGGTTTTATTCATCAGATAATTGGCTGTATTACTATTCCAGAACTGGCTGGAGCTGGTGCCCTGGCGATCGATGACGACCTGGGTACAGCCATAATCGAAATTGCTCAGATTCTGTATCCGGGCCATCAGCTGCTGGTTTGTCTGATCGTAGAAGTATACATCCGCATTGGGGCCGAGGTATTGTGAGACAGAAGAGTTGAGGACGGACTCTACGGTAGTGGCAGCTATGCCGTACCAGAATTTGGCCATGGGCTTGACTCCCTGGCTGTAGGCATTGAGGGAGGTAAAGGATTGGGAGCAGTTGATATTATTCTGCCAGAACATATTGTACTGGCTGGTGCTGCCGCCGTCGCCATAATAGTATACCTGGTCCATGCCGTCGCCGGCGGAGGCGCTGCCATTGTCATAGCATAATTCCACTATGAGGTTGCTGGTCCCGTTCCAGGTAAAGGGCGTGTCGAAGCTAAAGTTATTCCATCCCGCGACAGTATTATAGGAAGCAAGGGTTTTTACTGTAGTCAGCCCGGAGCCGACGGTGATCGTAGAACCATTGATGAGATAGCTGACGCTGGTAGTACCAATCTTTATATTCAGATTGGTAAAGGCGCGGATGCTGTTCTTTGTCATTATTTGAATACTCAGGCCTGTCAGGAGGCCGGCGGGAACGCCTGCCGCTGTCAATTCGGAGGCCTTATAAAGGAACTGGGAACGCTGGGATTTGGCGGTGCCGTCAAATGGTGCGTCAGGGATATGGGCTGCGGCGGTGCCGATGGTGACTATTCCGTTGGAAGTGCCTCCGGTGGGCGCCGAATCGTTGTCTGATATTGTAAAGGTAAAGTTGGGGATGCCATTGCCGGCCACGGCATTGCCGCCGCCATTGTTGACTGTAAAGCCAAGGGTAAAGGTGCGGGCGCCATTGACGCTAGCGTCATCGTATATACGGACGGTGAATGACTGTGATGTCATCGACCCGGATGGGAAGGTCAATACCTGTGACGGGCTTGTAAAGCTGCCGTTGGTGGTAATGTCGAAGTCCAATCCCTGCTGTGCGGTGCCGGAGCTTACATTGAGCGTAGCTGTGGCAGTAGCGGTGGGGGTATTGCCGATGACAACATTGTAGGTATAGTCCTTATATGAACGGCAGCCTGAAGTGGCGGCTGTCGTCTCCGTAGCCTGATCGCTGCTGGTCTCAAAGTTGATCTTGGGAACACATTGGGTCGAGCCTGCATTGGTTGCCGTACCTCCCAGCGAGGTAGTAAGGCTGGACCTGTATACGCCTGCGGCAGCGGCCAGCATACGGGCTTTTTGACCGGCTGTGAAAAGCGTATAGCAGTTCGTATAGTTCATGTAATTGCTCTCCGTATTGATGCTGTAAGCCGTGCCTGTGCAGGTATTGGTGCCCGACCTGCAGGTGAAGTCAACAACGCCGGTGCCGCTATTGATGTTCTCGGAAATAGGGTCGGTATCACAGACCTGGTCACCGTCCAGGCTGCAATTGCTATTCGTAGGACAGATACTGACATCTGTAGAGCCTTCGAAGGGATGATACAGACCAAACGCATGGCCTATCTCATGGGGAAGCGTCTTCTGACCAGAGACCATTTGAGTGGCGAGCATGACGATGCCGTCGAGGCTGGCCGATGCACCCGGGAAATAGGCAAAGCCTGCGATGAACTGACCTGCCGTGCCGTCGGCGCCATTGATCTTATCCACCACCCATACATTGTAGTATTGGGTGGGGTCCCAGCGAATGAGGTTCTTTACGTTGATATCATCTGTACCCGGATTGGACGAAGATGTTCTTACGCCGCCGGAGACATAATTGGCCAGGCTGGAGCCATCGATGCGATCGATGCCGGTGGTCGGGTTGCAATTGGGATCTCTTTTGGCAAGAACGAATTGTATCTGCAGATCGCCTACGCCGCCTGACAGGGTGGAATACGTACCATTGTAGACGGCATTCAGATAATCGATGGCTCCCTGTATCTGGGCGTCCGTAGGGTTGTATATCGTACCGACAGCGCCTCCTGTATGGACGACATGAACCACGACGGGAATGGTATAGGGGGGACCTCCCAAGGGATGGGCGCCCACATTATCCACGGTGATACGGGAAGGCTGTCCTACTTTGGGATGCTGTTGCAAATAAAGACGGATGGCGGATTCTCCTGCCTTGACGCGCTGCCGGTAGGATGCATCTGTCTGCATACGTTGTTTATGAACATCGTCAAAACCACATACAGCCTGGGACAGGGACAATTTATGCAGGGACAGTAATAGCAGGGTGAGAAGCAGAATTTGGTTGTTTTTCATTCGGTGGAGGACTTAGGTTAATAACGCCTTTATAGAGCAGATATTTTTCATGTGGCAGATATTTGTTAAGCGTGAAATATTAGTAAAATATAGTTAATTTTCCAGATGTTGATACTGGGAATCTCAGCTTTTTTTCACGATGCTGCTGCCGCACTTATAAGGGATGGCGAGATCCTGGCTGCTGCCCAGGAAGAACGGTTTACCCGTATCAAAAATGATGCTTCCTTCCCCCTGCATGCCATCCGGAGCTGTCTGGATATTGCCGGGGTATCCCTCGATGAACTGGATGCGGTTGTGTTTTATGACAAGCCTCTTTTGAAGCTGGAAAGATTATTGGAGTCGTATCATGCGCGGGCGCCTTTTGGCTGGCGTTCTTTTCTTATGTCCATGCCGGTGTGGATGAAGCAAAAGATGATGCTGAAAAAGGTCATCCGGGATGAGCTGTCGACGCTGCCGGGCTACAACAGGAAGAAGCTTCGTCTACTCTTCAGCGAGCATCATTTATCGCATGCTGCCAGCGCTTTCTATGTCTCTCCTTATGAGGAGGCCGCTATCCTGACCATCGACGGCGTAGGGGAATGGGCGACTACTTCCATCGGCGCAGGAAAGGGGAAAGACTTGCGGGTATTGAAAGAGATACGATTCCCTCACTCCCTGGGATTGTTGTACAGCAGCTTTACTTATTACTGTGGATTCGAGGTCAATGCGGGCGAATACAAGTTGATGGGGCTGGCGCCATATGGCGATCCGGGGTCGGAGGAGTTCCTGCGGATGAAGCAGACCATCCTGGAAAAGATTGTCACGGTGTATGACGACGGGTCTTTTGTATTGCAACAAAAATATTTCAATTATATATCGGGGTTGAGAATGGTGCATGAGAAGAAATGGGAGGCTCTATTTGGATTCCCGCGCCGTACGCCGGAGCGTGCGCTGGAGCTTCATCATTGCAATATGGCGCTGGCCATTCAAAAAGTGACAGAAGACATCGTGTTGAAGCTGGCGGCTACTACCAAACGTCTGACCGGGCTGGAGGATCTGTGCCTGGCGGGGGGAGTTGCATTGAACTGTGTGGCCAATGGGCGACTGCTGGATACGGGACTGTTCCGTAATATTTTTATTCAGCCTGCTGCGGGGGACGCCGGCGGGGCGCTGGGTGCTGCGCTGGCGGCCTATCATATTTATTTTGGACAGGAGAGGAAACATAAGGGCGGGGATAGGATGCAACATGCCTATCTGGGGCCGGCCTTTACGAAAGAGCAAATGAGGAAGGCCATCCGGATGGCAAAGATGGAGGTCCGGGAGTGCGAGGATGAGAGGCAACTCCTGACACTAGCGGCCCGTTGTTTAAAGGACAGGAAGATCGTAGGATGGTTCCAGGGCAGGATGGAATTTGGCCCGCGGGCACTGGGTAACAGAAGTATCCTTGCCAATGCGGCTGATCCGGAGATGCAACGGAAACTGAACCTCAGCATTAAATACAGAGAAGGTTTCCGGCCTTTTGCACCGGTGTGCCGGGTGGAGAATGCGCGGCGTTATTTCAACCTGGAAATCCCCTCGCCCTATATGCTGCTGACGAGGCCGCTGGCTGCGAGCTTTTGTTTGCCGCTGCCGGAAGGGTATGCAAGTCTAAATATCCGTGAAAAGCTGGATACAGCGAGGAGCTCTTTTCCTTCCATCACGCATGTGGATCTTTCCTGCCGGGTGCAGACGGTGACGGAAGGCAGCAACCCAACTCTTTGGCAGCTTTTAAAGACCTTCGAAGCGCTGACGGGAGAGGGGATTTTGATCAATACCAGCTTTAATATACGGGATGAGCCCATCGTATGCAGCCCGGAAGACGCCATTCGTTGTTTTATGCATACGGAAATGGATGTACTGGTGATGGATAATTTTGTAATTTACAAGGAAGACCAGGCCGAGAGATGAAGACCAATTTCCGCACATTTTAAAACCCACATATGGAATTCTTAAAGGATCTGTGGCTTTTCATGAGACAAAGAAAGAAATGGTGGCTGATACCATTGATCGCTGTGCTTGTATTGATAACGGTGCTGATCGTCCTGGGCGGCACGACGGCGCTGGCTCCTTTTATTTATTCCCTCTTCTAATATGCCGGACACTTCTAAAAACAAGTCGAAAGAGACGGTACTGGTGATCACGGTAGGCTTCCTGGTACTATACCTGATCCTTAAGCATCGTATTTTTTTGACGTTGTCGCTTGTCATCGGGCTGGCGGGTATATTATCATCCTGGCTTAGCGAGAAGATCGATCTTGTATGGAATAAGCTGTCTCTTTTATCAGGCCGGATCAGCAATACGCTATTGCTCACCCTGATCTTTTTCCTGGTGCTGACGCCGGTGGGACTGTTCAGACGTCTGCTGGGCAAGGGGGGGATGATGCGTGTCCGGGAGGGGCAGGAGAGTAACTTTACCGATCGCGAGCACTCCTTTACCAAGGAGGATCTGGAGAATGTTTGGTGATAAAAAATAAATGGTAAAGAATAACGTTCTAGGCCAAAAAACACCCCTTTTTGTTTAAACCGACTCCTGGACCGTTGTTGATCCTTATCTGTCTTTTCGCGTGTCTATCCCTGAGCGCGCAGGTAAAGGATTTTTATCCAGCCCCACAGGATGATGCCTATCTTTCCAAACTGGCGGCAAAATACCAGGAACAATACAAGGCCAATCTCAATAAACTACCTTCCCAAAATAAGCAGGACCTGGTCGAAGCATATCAACATCGCTGGGATAATATTAAGGAAAAATTTGATAAGAAGGAGGTCTATACATCCAGGGCGGCGCAGGAGTACCTGGACCGTCTGGTAGCGGCCATCAGGCAGGGGAACCCCGCATTGGCCAAAATGGAGCTGAACTGTTATTTCTCCCGGAGCGATGTGCCCAATGCCGCCTATATCGGGGAAGGCATTATTCTTTTCAACATGGGTCTCTTTTCCAGATTGAATAATGAAAGCGAGGCTGTCTTTGTATTGTGTCATGAACTGGCGCATTACCTTCTTCGTCATTCCGAGAACAGCATCCAGCAATATGTTTCAACCATCAATTCCGAGGAAGTGCAGGCCCAGCTGCGGAATATCAAGCGATCGCAGTATCAGAAGCATGAACAACTAGAAGGTCTTTTAAAAGGATTGACGTTCAACAGCCGGCGTCATAGCAGGGATCACGAAGCCCAGGCCGATAGCATGGCGGTGCAACTGATGCGGAATACAAAGTTCGATGTTACCGGCGCGTACAGCACGCTGGCCCTGCTGGATGTCATTGATACGGACACCTTGAATACGGCTGTCTGTTTACCCCAGGTCTTCAATACTGCGGAATACCCTTTTCGCAAGAAATGGATTGCCCGGAGCTCCGGTCTGCTGGGCGGCCATGCTTTAGTTACGGACACGACGATGGCGGATTCTTTAAAGACCCATCCTGACTGTACAAAGCGGACCGGTCTGCTAAAAACCATGATGAACGGCTGGAAGCAGCCTGTTGCCGTAAAGTTTGCTGTAGACAGCGCCACATTTGTATCGCTGCAGCATGTTTTCCGGTATGAGACCATCGAGTACGCTTATTTGAATGACAATTATACCAGGAGCCTGTTCCTTACGCTGGAATTATTACAAAAGAGTCCCGATGATGCCTACCTGGTAGCACAAACAGGCAGGCTATTGAATGGAATATACGGCGCCCAGAAGGGGCATACCCTGAGCAAGGTGACAGACCTGCCTTCGCCCGCCTACCCCGGGAACTATAACCTTTTGCTCCAGTTCATCCAGAACCTTTACCTGGAAGACATTGCAGCCATCGACTACTATTATTTAAAAAAGCATCATCCGCAATTGGATGGCTATGCACCTTTCAAGACGGCGCTTGAGCAAAGCGAGAAGCAAATGAAAAACTAAACCCTCCAATAATGTCACACGCAAAAAAAATCTCCTTTCTGACTGTCCTGGTTCTGCTACTGGGACTGGTAAGTCCGGCGCTGTATGCCCAGGCAAAGCTAAGCATCGATAAGGTATATTCCGCCTATCTAAGGAATAGCGGCACTATATCGGCCCAGGGCCAGATAAAGGGATATTTTTTCCTTTATCAGAGCGACAAGATCGACAAGCACACAAATGAGTATACGTTGCAGATACTGGATGAGAACCTGAACAAAGTGAGGAGCATCAAATTCGAGGACTCTAAGAAACTGAACCTGCTGGAATCCGCATTTAACGGGAACAGTATTTCGTTTCTTTTTAAGAATGAGGATAACAAGACGCTGGACATGAAGATATATGACCTGGATGGCAAGCTAAAATACACTTATAGCAGAGGGTATGATAAGAAGACGGACGATCTTATGAAGCAATACGAGACGCTGCATACGGACGAGGGGATGAACAAAAATGTATTCGACATGGGGGAGCAGGGTTTCGTATCTGTGATGCCCATGCGGGAGGGCAAGCAACGGACCTATGAAGTGGATTATTACTCTTCCCAGACCAAGAAACAATGGACGTATGTTCCTACAGACGACGAAGAACGATATGCGTTTGCAGAGTACCTGGGTTGTACGGACAGCCTGATCATCCTGGAAGTGATGAAAAAGAACCGGGCATTGAGCGGTAATGTTACCTCGCACCTGGTGGGGATCAACGTCGTGACAAAAAAGAAACAGTTCGACCTGGACTATGCGGGAGAAAATTATAAAATGATGCCTTCCTATGTGGCGCCTTTGGAAGGATCACCGAATGTATTGGTCATCGGGCCTTATTTTGATAAGGACGACAATATCGGCAAGGATTTCAGCAAGGGGCTGGCGGTATATGAGATGACGACATCAGGCAAGGTGGTCAATAAGGTATACAATACCTGGGCCGGTGATTTTGGAAGATACCTGGCAACGAACAGAAAGGGTAAGATCGATGAGGTAGGATATCTCTATATTCACAAGGTGATACGGACACCGGACCACAAGCTGTTCATCGTAGGCGAGGGATATAAGCGGCAGGCCAATGCAGCAGGGATCGCTATGAGCGTTCTTGCCGGCGGGAACGTGGGAGTTACCAAGATCGTTGTAACGGACATGGTGATGATGGAATTCAACGATAAATACAAGGTGACGGGTGCGACCATCTATGACAAGACGAATAATACGGCAATGGCGGGTGTAGCATCGGACTATAACAGTCAGCACGTGCTGGCGAACTATCTAAAGATGATCGGCGCCTTTGACTATGAGTTTACCACGGGCGAAGCGGATAATTCAGCTTTTGCGGTATGTTATAGCGATTATGAGCGGAGTCATGAATACCATGGCCAGACATTCAATGCTATCCGATACAACGGGAGCAAGTTCACCACTGATAAGATACAGCTAAAGTCCAAGGCGAGTACGCTGCGGGTGTTTCCTGCTAAAGCAGGGTCGGTGATGATACTGGAATATTTCAAGAAAGATAAGCGGCTGGATTTCAGGCTGGAGAAGCTGGGTTAAGCGCTGGTTTGACGAATGATCGTTTGTTAACGGGTTGTTAATGGATTGGGGGCGATTAAATTTTCATTGAAAGCGTCCTTCTCACATTAGCTTAAAGACTTATTCAATTTAATGTTAAAACGATCATTATGAAGAAACCTATTTTTTTTCTTGCACTGGCCATACTCGGCGGAACTTTCATGGCAAATGCCCAACGTGCTCCCCATGTCCGGCATGATATCCATCATGATAGAAAGGATATCCACCATGACAAAAAGGATATCGCACAGGACAAAAAAGACATCCATGGCGATAAGAAAGATATCGCGGAGGATAAGAAGGACCTTAGAGGGGACAGGAAGGATGCCGCATCCGACAAGAAGGACCTGGTGAGGGATAATAAGGACATCCATCAGGATAAGAAAGATATTACTACTGACCGGAAAGAACGGAACCAGGACCTGAAGAATCATGATTATAAGGATGCCAAATCGGAGCAGAAGGATATCAATGCGGACAAGAAGGATCTTTCGGCCGACTGGAAGGACAGGAACAGCGATCGGAAGGACCTGCACCAGGATCGCAAGGATATCCACCAGGATAAGAAGGACTTAGCAGGCGACAGGAAAGATCTGTCCGGTGACCGGAAGGACCTGGGTAAGGATAAGGCCGATCTCAGAAAGGACAAGAAAGATCTGAAGAAAGACAAGCAGGACGCCACGACACCGGCTGCCACCAAGCAATAAATATTTTAACCTATACCTGGAAGCGCCTTCGAAAAGAAGGATGTTTCCAGGTATTTTATTGTCAGCCTTATGAGGTATTTATATACTGGTGTGTTTATACTGTTGTCTTCTTATATGGCCGTTGCACAGGACAGCGCGAGTGTTGTGCAAGACAGCTCGAAGGATGTCAAGCGATCGTATTTCAAAGCTTCCATAAGCTACCAGAGCGACAATGTGTACCTGGGCAGAAAGGATACGTCTGCGCTGCCATACTTTATTCCGATGATGACGTATTACCATAAGTCGGGGCTTTATTTCTCTGCCAGCGCTGCGTACCTGCATACTTCGACGGATCGGCGGTTCGATGTGGTAACGTTGGAAGGGGGGTATGATCTTACGGTCGGAAAGTATGACGGAGAGGTATATCTTTCAAAGTATTTTTATAATAGCCAAAGCACGAGTGTCACGTCGGGGATAACGGCTTCGCTGGCCTTTGAGAATGAATATGACTTTGGGTTTATCAAACCAACCCTGACCGCGACGCTGGATATGGGCAAGCAAACGGACTTCCAGGGCGCTTTTGGTCTGGAACATACATTTGAGCTGTTCAAGGACAAGCTGGAGATAACGCCTTCCCTGGTCGCCAATGGGAGCACATTGAATTTCTACAGCAGCTACTATAAGACAAAGCATTTTAAAAAGAGGAAAGGGCAGAAGACGATCACGGGCACGGTGAGCGTCACAGGTACGGTAGAGGATGCTTCCGCCTTTAAGATATTGGATTATGAGCCGGGGATGTCTGTCAAATATTTTGCGGGGAGATGGACGATTAATTTTAGTCCTGTTTATGCCATGCCTGTTCATCCTGCGGCGCTCAGCATCCATTCTGTCTATTCCACCGGCAATATCACTGATAGAATGCGGATGGAAAAGCTGGAGAATAGTTTTTTCTGGACACTGGGGGTGGTCTATAGGCTATAGGAGGACTTAGCTGTTGACCAGGAAATCCTTTAGCTGGCTGAATTCCGGCGCGATCCTTATGCTTTGTTTTTCCTTTCCAAGCAGGCGGCTGACGCTGTCGGGCAGGGGAATTTTTTTGCCCGTCTCGGCCTCTACGGCATCGTAGAATTTTACCGGGTGGGCTGTTTCCAGGAATATGCCTTTATCGCCGGGGTGCTTTTCCAGGTATTGTTGGAGGGCCAGGAATCCTACCGCACCGTGGGGATCGGGAAGATAGTGGTAGCGATCGTATACGTTCCGGATGGTCGCCCTTGTCTCTTCATCGGAGATGCTATAGCTGGTGAGCACTTTTTTTAGTGAGGTGAATTCGTGATTGAAGATCTCCAGTATACGAACAAAGTTACTGGGGTCACCCACGTCCATGGCATTGGAAAGCGTGGGTACCGCGGGCCTGGTAGTATATGTTCCTGTCTGCAGATAAGAGGAGACGACATCGTTGGCGTTGCAGGCAGCGATAAAGTGTTTGACGGGCAGGCCGGATCGATGTGCCAGGAGGCCGGCGCAGATGTTGCCGAAATTGCCGCTGGGTACGCTGATGACAGGTGGATGTGTCTTGTCAGCCCATTGCCGGTAGGCAAAGAAGTAATAGAACTGCTGAGGCAGCCAGCGTGCGACGTTGATGGAGTTGGCGGAGGTAAGGAATAAGGCGCGGTTGAGGTCCGGGTCTGCAAAGGCTGTTTTTACCATCCGCTGGCAGTCGTCGAAGCTGCCGCCTACCTCCAGCGCCGTGATATTCTTCCCCAATGTAGTGAGCTGCAGCTCCTGTACGCTGCTGACCTTCCCGGAGGGATAGAGGATGACGACATTGACGCCTTCGACGTCGTAGAAGCCGCTGGCGACCGCACCGCCCGTATCCCCGGAGGTGGCGACGAGCACTGTTACTGGCTGGTTCCTGTCCTTTACAAAATATCCCAGGCAGCGGCTCATGAACCGTGCGCCAACGTCCTTGAAGGCCAGGGTAGGGCCATGGAACAGTTCCAGGGAACTGATACTGTCTGTGACGGACACCAGGGGAAAGGGAAAATTGATCGTTTCGGCTATGATGCGACGGAGGTCGGTGCCCGGGATGGTATCGCCAACATAAGGGCTGATGACTTTTTCTGCGAGCTCTTCGGGTGAAATATTGTCGATGTCCCGGATCAGCTGTTCCGGAAGGGTTGGTATGTTTTCGGGGAAATAAAGGCCTTTATCGGGAGCCTGGCCCCTGATGGTGGCCTCTTTAAAAGAAACTTTGGTGGATGGATTATTGAGACTATAGTAATTCATGTTATGCTGTTTTTACGCCTGTGTGATTGATGGTCGTCACATAGGTGTGATAATCGAGTCCAATGTCGTTGTATATTTTTTTCATCACCTGTTCGATGGCCTGGGCTGTTTGGATATCCCTGCTGAGCATAAAGATAGAGGGACCAGATCCGGAGATACCGCCGCCGAGGGCGCCGGCTGCCTTGCACTGGCTTTTGACCTGGTCGAAGCCCGGTATGAGCATGCTGCGAACCGGCTCGATGATCACGTCCTCGAGCGAACGGCCTATCAGTTCGTAATCATTCTTTATAAATCCTGCTACCAGTCCGGCGATATTGCCCCATTGACGGATGGCATCCTTTAACAGCACCTCTTTCCGGAGTATCTGTCTTGCATCGGCCGTCTTTACTTCTATCTGCGGGTGGACTACCGTGACATGCAGGAGGGGAGCGGGTATGGATACGATGTCGAGGGGAAAGATAGACCGGATCAGCGTGATACCGCCATAGATACAGGGGGCGATATTGTCTGCATGCTTGACGCCGGAGGCTACTTTCTCTCCGAACATGGCAAAGCGGACGAGGTCTTCTTTGGAAAATCTATTTCCTAGCAAATGATTGGCGGCAACCACCGCTCCTGCTGCACTGGCGGCGCTGCTGCCTACGCCGCTGCCTGGTTTTATCTTTTTATGGATGATGACCTCGAAGCCGGTGGGTTTTTCCAGCTCCTCCTGCATGGCCAGGAGCGGTGCTCCGGC
>Ga0105239_10007139_pt1 | contig 12847 bp, 9 predicted proteins | sample KBSC44metaG_FD_92761 | JGI IMG/M metagenome (GOLD analysis project Ga0105239, IMG submission 92761) | Corn rhizosphere microbial communities from Kellogg Biological Station, Michigan, USA - KBS C4-4 metaG | ecosystem: Host-associated > Plants > Roots > Rhizosphere > Soil | place: Michigan, USA...
CCGCTGGACGAAGGAGACGTTCAGCGCGTTAAAGTGCGAGTCGGCCGCGGGCGAGTATTGACTATTGCTGGCGTAGCCGGAATTGGGCCGGCAGCCGTTATTGCCGCCCGAAGCCACACAGGTGGGCACGTTCTGATTCACCGCGGCGATCAGGTGCAAACCGCGCAGATGCTGGTATTCGACGCTAAACGTTCCGTGCGCGCCGATCTGTTGCTCTATCCCGACGCTGCCCTGCTCGGAATACCCATTTTGCATGTGCGGATTCATGGTGGTGAAGTTCACGAGCGTCGGCGTCAGCGCGTTCAGGATGCCGGGAAAAACAGGTGCGCCCGTCTGCTCCGGGGACAGCGTAACGCTGATCTGGCGCAGCTTCGCCGGATCCGAAGTATTCCCCGCCGATAGCAGAGCGTTTGCCAGAGCCCGCAAAGGCACGCGATCGTAGAACAGTCCGAAACCGCCGCGAATCACTGTTCGCCTCGACGCAAGCGGAGCCCACGCAAATCCCGCCCGCGGCGAGACGTTGTTGGTGTCGGTGGCGATGCTGTCCAGAAATTGCAGATCGTAACGCACGCCCAGGTTCAAGGTCAGGCGGGAACTCAGTTTCCATTCATCCTGCGCGAATAGCCCCAGATTCGGATTGTTCTGCGAGATCGACGAAGGTCCAAAGGTCTGCGTGAAACCTGAATTGTTGTACGTTCCTTGCAGGAAGTTCGCCAAAGATGAAAACGAATAGCTGCCTCGAACCGATCGGGGATAGGTGATGGTCGTTTCGTTGTCGAGGAAATCGACGCCCGCCCGGAACGTGTGCGCTCCCATCTGATGCGAGAGCGTGTCGGCCAGCTCATATAAATCCGTGATGCGGGCCGTGGGCGATCCCGAAAGCGTTCCGAACGACGCGACTCCTGCGATACTCACGGGCGGTCCGATTGAATCCGCGGGCGGGGCATCGAGGCTGCTGCGCGTGAACTGCGCCCGCGTCTCATTTACGGTCCGCGCCGAGAGTGTCGCCACGTTGCCGATCGCTACCGTCTGGTCCAGATCGTCCAGATTCGCGGCAGCAGTCACGGCGTTCAAAGCCCCCGCGCCGCGCGAATTCAGGCTATGCACTTTGTATGCGCTGTAGCGCAGGCTGAACTGATCTTTGGAACTGAATTGATGGTCGACTTTCGCCAAGAAGTTTTCGTTGTGAACCGGGTTGGGATAGAGTCCTGCGACCAGCAGAGGCCCGCTATAACCGACGCTTGCAAGCCGCGCATTGATCGCCGCGATATTCTCCGGCAGGATGGTAATCAGGCCGCTTTGATTCAGCAGGCGCTGCTCTAAGTTGGCGAAATAGAATGTACGGTCCCGCACGATCGGGCCCCCCAGGCTGGCTCCATACTGCGCCTGCGTCGCGGGAAGTTTGGCGTGCGAGAGCGGGTTCGCAGCGTTGAGGCGCTGATTGCGAAAGTAGCCGTACAGGTCGCCGTGGAGCGTGTTCGTCCCGCTTCTTGTGACCATGTTGATGTATCCGCCGAGTGCGCGTCCCAGCTCCGCCTGGCCGCCCGACGTCACCACCTGGAACTCCTGCACCACATCGAGTCCGAAAAAGAATCCGCTGAGTCCGGCGGCGTCGTCATTCGCCGACAAGCCATCCACGATGAAGTTGTTCGAAAAGTTGCGCTGACTGCCGATCGACAGGCCCTGGCCGGGCACGGCCGACGTTTCGGCAAAGAGCTGGTTGCTGGAGGTATTGGTGGGCGAGACGCCTGGAATCAGCAGCGCAAGGTCCAGGAAGCTTCGTCCGTTGAGCGGCAGGGAGCGCACTTCGGCGGCGGACACGGTGCCTTCGAGTTGAGTGCGCACTGCGTCTAGAATGGCCGCGTCGCTTTCCACTTGTTCGGAAACCTGCAATGGTGCCAGAGTGAGCATCACCGGCAATTCGAACGACGCTCCTACTGTCAGCGTCGCGAGTCGAATCGAATCGGCGAATCCGGGCTGCTGGATCTTCACTTCGTACGGTCCGACCTTGAGGTAGGGGAAACGGAATCGTCCGTCGGGTCCGGTTTCGGCGCTGCTGGTCAGGTTGGTATCGGTTTGGCGCGCTGTGACCTGAGCGCCCGCGACGACGGCTCCCGTTGGATCGGTGACGCGCCCGGCCAGGCTGGCGTAGTTCACCGTAGCCTGCGCAAACAATATCTGCGCGGCGACAACGGAAAAACAGACAATTCTACAGACGTATTTCAATCGCGTCTCTCCCTTTGCGGGAAACTTCTCGTGAATTACAAGGATTTAGAAAAGAGAGGGAGGTCCGCGCTTTTGGCCAGTGCGGTCAAAAGCGACGTGCCGCAGCGATTCCGCTTCCTGAGCAGGGGAAGCCTGCACTGGAACGCCCTGGGCGATCGTACGCAAATTTGGAAGCAGCGCGGTTTTCGACGACGAAGGAATTGTCTGCGCACCAGGAAAGGAGGCGCATCGGGGAGCCCGTACGGCCGGACCCGAAGACGACTGCGCCTGCATAGCGCATCCGTGTCGTCCAGCGCGGCGGCAGCACGCGGGCAGGTTCGAATCTGCGCCCCACGCGAGGATCAACGGGCTGTTCAGCAAGAAGCTGAACAGGGCCAGTAGCGCGCTGGCGAGGAGACGACGCATTGCTTTAAGTGTACTCCCGGAAACGCTTAGAATCCTTGTGTGGCTCCTATTTCCATCCGCGGGATCACCAAGCAGTACGGCAACGTTCTTGCCGTCAACAATCTGAGCCTGGAGGCGGTGGAAGGCGAAATCCTGGGATTTCTCGGATTGAACGGCGCGGGCAAGACCACTACCATCCGGATCCTGCTCGATCTGCTGCGTCCGAACAGCGGACAGGCCTTCCTGCTGGGACACAACTGCCAGTCCGACGGCCTCCGCGCGCGGTCGAATATCGGATACCTGCCCGGTGAAATGGGAATTTATTCGGATATGACGGGGCGCGAGGTACTGGACCTCTTGGCTGGTCTTAGTCACCAGTCGGTTAACAAGACTCTCCGCGGCGAGTTGCAGGAGCGCCTGGAATTTCCTGACAGCGATCTGCGCCGCAGCTTGCGTCAGTACAGCACTGGCATGAAACGCAAGCTCGGATTGATTCAAGCCTTTCAGGCCGATCCCCAACTGCTGATTCTGGATGAGCCGACCGAAGGTCTGGACCCCTTAATGCAGGAGTCGTTCTACCAACTGCTGCTGGACGCGAAGAAGCGTGGCCGGACGGTATTCATGTCGTCGCACGTGCTTTCCGAAGTCGATCGCGCTTGCGATCGGATTGCACTGGTGCGGAAAGGTGAGATGGTTCTACTGGCCACTATCGAAGAAACGCGCAAACTCGCCGCCCGGCATGTCCGCGTGTCCTTCTCGGAAGATGTATCCGTCACGCCGCCTCCGTTCAGCGAAGTCGTCGAGATCCGTCCGCGGCTGTGGAACTTGAAAATCGAGGGTCCCTTGGGACCCCTTCTGCGACAGCTCGCCGCGCTGCCCGTGCACGATATCGAGGTCGCTGAGCCCAAGCTGGAAGACGTGATCATGAAATATTATCGAGGCGCTAACCAGTGAGAATCGCCTCGCTGCTGGTGGCTCACTCTCTGAAGCGCGTGCGAACCCTGCTGCTCATTACCGCGCTCCTGCTCGGCGCGTTTCAACTGGTCCTGATCTTGGTTGCCGGTTCGATTCAAAACTCCGGCGGTTTCGAGCAATTGGCCGCGCTGCTGCCAGCCTTCTTCCGCGAGCTTCTGGGTCCGGCCCTGGCCAGCTTCATGTCGTTCTCTGGCATCGTAAGCGTCGGATATTTCCACTTGACCGTCATCGGAGCGCTGATGGCAGTGGCCCTGACGCTGGCGACCATACCGACCGCCGAGGTCGAGAGCGGATTTAGCGACTTCATTCTTTCCCGGCCGGTGGCCCGCCACTGGATCATCACCCGCACCATCGTCGTGACGGTGCTGGGGTGTGCCTTTATCGTTGCGCTGATGATGGCTGGAACCTGGGGCGGGTTGCACGCCTTCGGGCGCCGGGACGTCCAGTGGCCTTCATCCAGGCTGATCATCTCGTTGGCCGTAAATCTCTACATGCTGGCGCTGTGCTGGGGCGGCGTGGCGATGGCGATCGCATCCGCTGCGCGCCGTCGCAGTGTCGCGGGCGGTGCCGCGGGTCTATTGGCCCTAGGTTGCTATCTGCTGGACTACATCGGGCGATTGTGGCAGCCTGCTGAAAAAGTCGCCTGGCTGTCACCGTTCCGCTACTACAATCCATTTGACCTGATGATGGGGAATCCGCTGCCCCCGAAGAACCTGATCGTGCTGGGTGCGGTCGCCGTCGCCGGATTCATCGCAGCGTATGTTTTATACGCCCGGCGCGACATCTCCCATTAGGCGTCGCCTAATCTGTCGGCTGGTAATTGTGCAGCAGATCCTGATACCCGTTCATCGCCAGGCGGCAGGCCATCTCGGTTCCACCGAAACGCGCGCGATGCCACGTTTCCCGCGGCGCGTAGACAATATCCCCCTGGTCGGCGATAAAGATCGGCAGCGACCCGATCTTGTACTCCATCTTTCCCAGCAAGATGAACCAGAACTCTGACGATTCCAGGTGAACGTGGCCCCAGTCGGTGTCCGGCGCGGGCCGTTGCGTTTTGGGGTCGCCGATGATGATATTGGCCACCGCGCGGTCATCCGCGATGAAGCGCCGCTGCTTTTCGGTGCCCGCCACCACGGTGTTGAAATCGATGTACGGCCTGTTGCCCTGATCGTACTTGCCCTTGCCGTTGATGCGCACTTTGACGAAATTAAATCCCTTGGTTTCCGGAGGCTGAACATCAATGGGATACATGGTTTTCGCACCGCCGATATTTACTTCCAAGCGCAGTGACGGCTTGTCGCCCACGGTTTCCATGCTGAAAACATTGCGATACGGAACCTGCACCAGATATCCCTTGGACGCGACAAACGGCTCTTGTCCCTCGATATTGAAGCGAATCTGGCCATCCTGCACGATCCACCAGGCGCGCGTGTCCGGATGGAATTGGCGCGGCGTTTTGACGCCCGGCCCCATCGAGATGTAATCGGCGTGGAGCGAGATGTCGTCCACCACCGTTTGGCTCCAGTTTGGCTGGCCCTTGTGTTTCGCCAGCAATTCGGAAAGCTTCCAGATGGGCTGGTTGGGGGCGACCCAGGTGGTCGGCTGCTTGGGCAGCGGCGCCCAGGCGAGCGTTTCCTTCTGCTGCGCTCGTAGCGCGGAAAATAAACCGAATGCGACGGCGGCAAGAACGGCGAATTGCTTCAGGAGGCGCATATATTTATCCCCGCTTACAATATCATCTCGGCGTGATACTGTCATGTGGATGAACCTGCGACTTGTTGTGGCAGCCGTTTGTTTTGCCGTGTCGAGTTTCGGCCAAGGCCGCGATTATGGACGGTCGATGGTCATCACCCAACAAGGGATCGCCGCCACCAGCCAGACTCTAGCATCGCAGGCCGGCGCGCAAATCCTCGCTAAGGGCGGATCGGCCGTGGACGCCGCCATCGCCGCGAATGCTGTGCTCGGCGTAGTGGAGCCGATGATGAACGGCATCGGCGGCGACCTGTTCGTAATCTATTGGGACGCGAAAACCGGAAAGTTGACGGGCCTAAACGCGTCGGGTCCCGCACCGCGCGGGTTGAATCCTGAGTTCCTGGCGAAGCAAGGCTTCCAGTCGATACCGGAAGGGATCCATAGCGTGACCGTTCCCGGAGCAGTGGACGGCTGGGCCAAGATGCATCAGAAATTCGGCAAGCTGCCCTGGAAGGATCTATTCGCCGCCGCGATCGCCTACGCCGAGCAGGGATTTCCGGTCACCGAAGACGCCCAACGTTATTGGTCTGGTTCCATAGGTACATTGCGCAGCCATGCGGAAACATCGCGAGTCTATCTTCCGGGCGGCCGAGCGCCGCGCGTAGGCGAAGTGTTCAAGAATCCGGCCATGGCGAAGGCGTATCGCATTTTGGCCGAGAAGGGTCCTGACGCTTTCTATAAAGGCGAGATCGCGACGGCGATTCTGAAAACATCGCAACAGTTGGGCGGCACGATGACAGCCCAGGACCTCGCGTCATATTCCTCCGAATGGGTGGATCCCATCTCGACTGAGTACCGAGGTTGGAAAGTGTACGAACTGCCGCCCAACGGCCAAGGTTTGGCCGTACTTGAAATGTTGAACATCATGGAAACATCGGCCGCAGCCGCAGGAGGCCCTTACAATGCGGCTGAGCTTCATCGCCGGATCGAATCCATGAAGCTGGCGTACTCCGATTTGCGATTCAACGGTGACCCGCGCTTTGCCGATATTCCGGTGCGCGGGTTACTCTCCAAAGATTACGCGCGAAAGCGAGCGGCGGCCATCGATCCGCAGAAAGCCAACTGCGCGGTGGCCGCAGGAGCGCCGGTCTTCGGCGAAACCACCTACCTGACCACCGTGGACAAAGACGGCAACATCGCCAGTTGGATCCAGAGTCTGTATGACTATTTCGGCTCGGGAGTCACTGTGGAAGGCATGGGGTTCCTGCTGCATGACCGCGGCCAGAATTTCACGCTCACGCGCGGAAGCCCCAACGTGCTGGCGGGTGGCAAGCGGCCTTCGCACACCATCATTCCCGGCTTCATGGAAAAAGGCGAGCTGCATATCGGATTCGGGATCATGGGCGGATCCAACCAGGCCATGGCGCATGCCCAGTTCGTGTCCAACGTCGTGGATTACGACCTGAACATCCAGCAGGCGGTTGAGTCGGCGCGGTTTCGGAAGAACGGTGCACCCGGTTGCGATGTGCGCATCGAAGGCCGAGTTCTACCCGCGGTGATCCAGAGCCTGAAGGACCTTGGCCATCAAGTGCAGACCATCAGTCCGTATGATTCGGCGGTCACCGGACGGGGGCAGGCGATCCTGTTCAACTCGGCCAGCAAGACCAAGTTCGGCGCGTCCGATCCGCGCGCGGACGGTTCGGCAGTGCCGGAGCCAATTCGGTAGTCGGTACAATGAGGAATCCATGCGGGTGGTTTTCCCATTGCTGTTTTTCGCGGCGTGCGCGTGCGCGCAGACCCTACCGGCAAACTGGCGTATTCATCCGGCTGGCACGCAAGTAGCGCTGGATTCGTTGCCGACCAGCGCAGCGGTCTCGCCTGACGGCAAGTTTCTTCTGTCCCTCAACGCGGGCGCCCGGCCGTCGATCAGTGTGATAGACGTGGCAGCGATGAAGGAAACAGCTCGTGTCGCTATCCCGGACGCCGGATTGGGTTTGGCGTTTTCGCCCGATGGCAGACGAGTCTACGCAGGCGGTGGCGCGCGCAACGCGGTACTGGAATTCACGCTTTCCCCAGCAGGCGAGTTTAAAGCCTCACGCGAAATCTCAGCCGGGCAACCGGCCGCAACGAACTATATTGGCGACGTAGCTGTCTCTCCCGACGGACGGACGGTTCTAGCAGCCGACCTGTTCCATGACCGCGTGCTGGCGATCAACGCGCAAACCGGCCAGATCACCGGGACCTTCAAGTCGGGACGCCGACCCTATCGAATTCTGTTCCATCCCGACGGCCAAGCGTATTTCGTTTCCAGTTGGGCCGATGCCTCGGTGTACGAATACAGCCTGCCGTCAGGTACCGAAATGGCTCGCGCCCGGATCGGAGCGCATCCCGCGGAGATGGTCTTGAGCAATCGCAAGATTCCCGACGAACAAAGCACCTGGAAATACCGGCTGTTCGTGGCCGCGGCCAACACCAACGACGTGTTCGTCATCGGCGTCAGCGAAGGCAAAGAGCTGAACGTGATCGAGACTCTCAACGTCGGGTTCGGAGCGCTGCAACCCGCGGGCATGACTCCCAGCAGCCTGGCGCTGAATGCCGATCAAACCCGTCTGTTCATCGCCTGTTCCGATACCAACACCGTGGCCATCGCAGACGTTTCGGAGACACGCAGCAGAGTGGAGGGATTCGTTCCAGCAGGTGCGTATCCCACCTCGGTGCGCGTGCTGACCGGAGGGCGGCTCGCGGTTTTGAACGGTCACAGTAACAGCCTGTCTGTGATCGACGTGCCCGCTGACGAAATGCTTCCGGAAACCTCGCGTGCGGCCATGGCTCTAACGCCCTATCGCGAATCGTTTTCAGATTCACTACCCATCGAGCGATCGCCGATTGAGCATGTGATTTACGTGTTGTTAGATGGCCCCCCCGGACCGAATTCCGCCAAGCTCGCGCGCGAATTCGTCCGCTTGGACGGATTTCATCCGACAGGCGGGACGCAGCCGGAAGCTCTCAGTTGGGCGGTTGCGGCCATCGCACCGGATTACACAGCGCGTCTGGCGCCAAGTTTCGCCGCGGGACGCCTGCGCTACAACGGATTCGAAGGTGGCGAGCCCGCCAACTTACCGCCGGCGGGTTACCTCTGGAGCAACGCGTTGTCGGCGGGCTTAACAGTTCGCAACTACGGCGTTTTTGTCGATAACGGAGCGCAGACTCCCCGGGTCAAAGAGCCCTCGCTGCAAGCTGTCACGAACACGAAATACCGCGCGTCCGATCCGCAGGCTTTTCTTGATGACGTGAAGCAGTTCGAGTCAGGCTCGATGCCGAATCTCACGATGCTGAGCGTCAGCGGCGACGCCTCACTCGGTCGCATCGTGGAAGCTGTATCGAAAAGTAAATATTGGCCACAGACCGCAATTTTTGTAATTAATCCTGCTGGTGCGGCTCCCTCGCTGCTCGCGTTGTCGCCCTACACGCGCCGCGGAGCCGTAGATCCGACGGTCTACGATCAAGCTTCGGTGCTGCGCACCATCGAACTGATGCTCAATCTTCGACCTATGACTGTTTTCGATTTCGCCGCCCGCTCGCTGGCGGCCGCGTTCGTTTCCACGCCGAACAGCGCTTTCTTTTCTCCGGAGCCTCTCACGCAGTGACGACACTTTGTTTCCTATGGCACATGCATCAGCCGTTTTACAAGGATTTGTGGACCGGCCAATACAAACTGCCTTGGACGCGGCTGCACGCCCTCAAGGATTATGCCGGGATGGTCCGCGTGCTGGACGAATTCCCCGACGTACGGCAGACGTTCAACCTGGTTCCATCCATGGTGGCCCAGATCGCCGAATACGCCGCCGGGACTGCATCCGATCCGTTTTTCGAATGCGCGACCATTCCGGCCGAATCGCTCACTGAGGCGCAGCGAACCTTCGTCCTGCGTTACTTCTTCCAGGCGAATGTGGACAAAATCATCCGCCGGTTTCCGCGCTATCTCGAGTTGTACGAACGCCGCCGCGATCCGATGTCGGTCCAGGACCTGCGCGATCTGCAAGTCCTCAGCCAGATGGCCTGGTTCGATGAAGACGTGCTGGCGAAAGACGAAGAGCTGCAGGATCTGATCCGTAGAGGCCGCAATTATTCCCTGCGCGATCAGGATCTGATGACGCGCAAGCAGCGCGAGGCTCTCTCTGCCGTGCTTCCCGTGTATCGCGACTTCGCGGCGCGCGGGCAGATTGAGATCTCCACCACGCCGTTCTATCATCCGATTCTGCCGCTGCTATGCGATTCCGATATAGCCGCGGTCTCGCATCCTGGCATCACGCTGCCGCAGAAGTTTCAGTATCCGCAGGATGCCTTGGTCCAGTTGGAGCGCGCCCGAGCCTACATCCGCGACATTCTGGGAGTCACTCCAGTGGGCTTGTGGCCGTCTGAAGGCTCCGTGTCGGACGAAGCGCTGGCGATGGCCGCAGGCTGCGGCTTTACCTGGGCTGCCAGCGATAACGGCGTCCTGTCGCGAACGTTGGGCAAGCCTGCAGGCTGCGAGGAAACCTATCAGGCGTATACCTGGCAGCAGAACGGCCGCGAGATGCGCATGCTGTTTCGCGACCACTATCTCAGTGACCTAATCGGCTTTGAATATTCGCGCATGGGGGCCGAAGAAGCCGCGGACCATTTCCTGGGACGCATTCGCGAAAACACCGGCGGGCATGATGTTCTGGTGCCCATCATCCTGGATGGCGAAAATGCGTGGGAATGGTATCAAGCCAATGGCCGCCCCTTCCTGCGCGCGCTGTATCAGCGCATTTCCGACGATCCGGGCCTGCAAGCCAGCACGGTTTCAGAAGCACTGGCGCGCTCCGATACGCGTCCTCTGGATCATGTGGCTCCGGGTTCGTGGATCAACGCCAACTTCGATATCTGGATCGGCGCGGAAGAGGACAACCAGGCTTGGAATCTGCTGCTGGACGCCCGGCGCACCTACGAAAAGTACGCGCCGGACACCATGGAGGTCGCGCGGCTGCTGGCCTATGAAGAGCTTCTGATCGCGGAAGGCAGCGACTGGTGCTGGTGGTATGGGCCCGAGCACGGCTCCGACAATCGTCCGGAATTCGACGAGCTTTACCGCGAGCATCTTTCGAATGTGTATCGCGCGCTGGGTCTGGAACCGCCCGCACGGTTGTCCTATCCGATTCTGCAAGCGCAGGAGGGTGAACTGCACGAGCCGCCGACGAATCCGATCGACGTGACGCTGGATGGCGAAGTGACCTCGGCTTTCGAATGGATGGGCGCGGGGCGCTTCCGGCCGGATCCTCGCTCGGGAGCAATGCATGGAGGCGGGTCCGTCGCGCGCGAGATGTTTTACGGAAGCGATGGTAAACGGCTATTCGTGCGGCTGGATGCAGCCGCCCAGGGGCAGCTTGGTATCGATTTCGAAAGCGGAACCGCTGTGGTGCGTGTGGTGTCGGGGCGGATCGTTGAAATGGAAGCGTTGCGCAAAGGCGATCGTTTTCGCATCACGGTGACCCGAGACGGTTTGCCCACGGTGACGCTGCCTTCGCAAGGCTGGATCGAACTCAAGCCTAAATAAACGCCGTCGTCTTGATCCCCGACACGTCGAAGCGCTTGCGGCAGCGCATGTTCTTGCACATGGCTTTGTCGTCGAGCAGCACCATATAGCTCATCCATTTGGCGAACTTCGCGCGATCGCGCTCGTCGGCGCCGCCAGGGATCCGGTCGAGTTTCTTGCGCACCAGCCAGTTCAGCTCATACGTGTCCGCAGTCCGGCAGAACGGACAGTTCAACGTTGCCGGCTTGGTCGTTTTTGATTCTTTGTAAAAGGCCTTTTCTTCCATATACGCAGACTCGCAGCCTATATGATACTGCGGCGTAAACTAGTGGACGTAAGCATGCTCCCGGAAAATGAATTCGATCAGCTCGTGGAGCGTGCTCTCCGCCGCATCCCCCCGCGATTTCGTAAACATCTCCGCAACGTAGCCGTGATCGTCGAACGCGAGCCGCCGCGGCCCGGTCTGCTTGGCTTGTATCAGGGGCATCCGCTTACCACGCGCAGCGTCGGTAGCAGTTTCACGCTTCCTGACAAGATCACCATCTACCAGGGTCCGCATGAGCGCTCTACCCGGAATATCGCCGAATTGGAACAGATGGTGGCGGATACTGTCTGGCATGAGATTGCGCATTATTTCGGCATGGACGAGGCGCGCGTCCGGCGAGCCGAGAAAAAGCGCGGTGTGCAGTGATCCGCTGCTGCATCACTGCGAGCCGTCTGGACGTAGTCGCGCGAAATCTGGCCGTCGGCGTTGAGTGGATCCAGATTCGGGACAAAGATCTGAGCGCCCGGGCGCTATTCGATCTGGTGACGGCGGCCATGAAGCTGCCGAATCCGCGTGGTTCGAAGATCATCGTCAACACTCGCGCCGATGTGGCCATCGCTGCCGGAGCCGCGGGCGTTCACTTGCCCTCAGGATCGCCGGCCGCGCGATTCTGGCGGCAGCCCGGCTTCTTGATCGGCGTATCGTGCCACCATCTCGAAGAGGTTCGCCAAGCCCAAGCCGAAGGCGCCGATTACGCAGTGTTTGGGCCGGTGTTCACTCCGCTTTCGAAATCCAGCGTTCTCGAGCCAAGAGGCCTGGAAGGCTTGGCGCAAGCAGCCGCTGCGGTGCGGATACCGGTGTTGGCGCTGGGCGGCGTCACGGCTGAGAACACTGCCGCGTGTATTGCCGCGGGAGCGGCCGGCATCGCAGGAATCTCACTATTCCAAAAATAGTACGATCCGCTTCGCCCGGAGTTGATAAAATTCCATTCAGTGACCGGCGTGGCGGCTAAGCAGGCGTATTCGAGGGCTGGGGCGCGCCGTCTTCTCAAAATCACCGAGCGCCAGCTCAAGAGCTGGGAAACCCAAAAGCTGGTTCCGGCGTCGGAAACCTACGGATTCAAGGAACTGCTGGCGCTGCAAACGCTACTCAAGCTTCGCGGCGCACGGGTGGCTCCGGTTCAGATCCGGCGCGCGCTCACCGCGCTCGGCAGGAAGCTTCGCGGCATCCACGATCCTCTAACCCAGCTGAAGATTTACGCCGCCGGCAAACGTATCCGTGTGGAAGTGGACGGCCGCGCCATGGAGGCCGAATCCGGCCAGCTGCTGCTGGATTTCGATCAGGTCGAGCTGAAGCGGCTGCTGGAGTTCCGCGCGCCCGACCAGCCCGATGCCGACCGCGTTCGGCGCGCCGCCGCCGAGCACTGGTTCCAGCGAGGCCTTGAACTGGAACAAACCGGAGCACTGCTGGCGGAGGTCATCGAAGCCTACGAAAAGGCCGTCGAGCTGGATCCCACTTCGGCCGGCGCCCTGGTGAACCTGGGAACCATTCAGTTCAATGCGCGCAATTGGAAGGACGCCGAGCGTTACTACTTGAATGCCCTGGCGGCCGATCCGAATTATGCGCTGGCGCACTTCGATCTGGCCAATCTATATGACGAGCGTGGCGATCGCATCAAAGCTCTAGAACATTATCAGGCCGCGCTCAAAATCTCGCCGCAGTACGCCGATGCGCACTACAACCTGGCG
>Ga0105239_10007141_pt1 | contig 12847 bp, 11 predicted proteins | sample KBSC44metaG_FD_92761 | JGI IMG/M metagenome (GOLD analysis project Ga0105239, IMG submission 92761) | Corn rhizosphere microbial communities from Kellogg Biological Station, Michigan, USA - KBS C4-4 metaG | ecosystem: Host-associated > Plants > Roots > Rhizosphere > Soil | place: Michigan, USA...
CGCTGCGCGGGCACCCTTATCCGCGCTAGCTGGTCAGCAATCCCGCACCCTCGGCAGCCCGGCTTTGCGCTCGCGCCGCGCCGAGGCTCATGAAAGCGATCTTAATTACCAATCTGAGAGGAGCCGCAAACTACGTCGATCGAAGAACGCAGCATCCGCGGCGCGGAAATAGCGCCGAATTTCCGCGCTGCCGATATTCACCACATCCTGGTCCCATTCGCATTTGACGCAGTAAGGGCTGCTATCAGAAACGGCGCCGGGAGACGAAAACCAGCTCCGCGCTTCAACGTGCTTTTGAGAATTGTAGGCATTGAGGCCCCCGGCCGCAATAGTTGTGAATACAAGATTTGTGTACGGCCGCGCGGCGCCGCAGCAGGACATGATCCTGCCTGTCGCATCCATCACGATATTCTTATACAGCCACTGGCATGTATGGCCTTTGGTGGTCGCTTCGTCGCGAATCAGGCGCCGGTCCCACGGGTTCTCAAATGACCGTTCAATCGCCTGGCTCTCCAGGTTATCGGGGAATGGATTCCAATTCTGCGGCAAGTTAGTCGTCGAGAACCAATTGAACCGTCGCACTTCCGTCTTCACGGAAGCCGGGCGAATCGCTGGATCGTCCCACTCCACGCCAAAGGGAGACACCACCCGGAACTGATCGACTCCTAGTTGCTTCGCCTGACGCTGCGCCAGGGGAATCTCGTGAGCATTATGCTGAAATGCCAGAAAATTCCAGGACACGACCGGCGTTTTTTTACCGAGCCTCCGTTTGGCTTCTGCCAGCTTGCGAAGATTGCCAAACACTAGCTCCAAGTTGCCGTTGCGGCGGAATTGCTGGTATACGGGCTGGGTCGCGCCATCGATCGAAACAACCATGAAATCCAGACCGGACTCAACGTAGGCGTCCGCATCGAACTTGGCCACGGAAAAACTCGTAGAGAGGGCTGTCCCTAGAAGATACTGCTTCGCTATACGGATTAGTTTTGGCGTATTAAGGTTCAGCAGAGGTTCGCCGTAGTCGCAAAAATAGACGCCCACGGCATAGGAGCCGTAGATTCCAAGGAGCTGCGAAAAGCAACTCTGCGTGAGTGTGCCTTTGGGCCAGTCAAACAGCTTGAGGGCTTCGGAGCGTTCTGAGTGCACGCAGCCCGGGCACGCCAACTGACATACATTCGAAGGATCGACAACAATTCCAAACGGACGCGACAAGAGCGATGTGTTACGGGCCGTATAATGATATTTTGCGAGGAAAATATTCAGGGTCTTAAGCGTCAACGCCTGAGCTGCAGCAACTGGAAAACGCGCAGACAAGCGGCGAAATAAGTCGTTTTTGAAGTTGTCGACTGTGTCAATGGCCTCCTCAGTGCTTGCACATGAATGGAGTCGACGGTCCAATTTCGAAAACAGGGAGTATCCGGTTTGTCCTCCATACAGCGAAGGAGGAACTAACTGACGGAGGAGCATGGGCAGCATGAAATTCTCCTTGCGTAATTCATAGCCGAATATTCACGTGCTTTTGCAGGGCATCGCGGCGAGCGCTTTTAATCTCCGGGTTCTACTTTAACAGACGATCAATTCGTGTTGCCTCGGCAGGCGGACACGCAACCAACCCGTCGTCGCCTGCACGCTCAGGCGCGAGTGATGCTGGCCGAGCAGATTAATCGCACGTTTACTGCGCCGCGTTGGCAGCCGTACTCGCGCTTGCCGTCAGGGCCGTGCTAGCTGCGTGGGCCGGGCGAGGCACTCGCGGTGCGTGAACGCCAGGCACCGAGCTGATCTGAATTCGGCTTACCGCAGCGGACTTGGGTGCAGCCGTCGCTACCGCCTCAATAATCGTGCCCGGGAAGTAGTGCCCCAGAATGATGCGCGCGGGATAACCATGCCGCGCGATCTCAATCGCGCCCATCTGGCACATGCCGACACCGTGCCCGGAAGCCTTGCCGCGCAACGGGCAAGCCACCGAAAAATATGGATAACCCGGTTGCGGGATGGCGGCGCCTTCCCACTTGGTCTGGGCCAGCGACTTAGTGTGTCCGCCGCAGTTTGCCGAGTACATTGCAGGTATGACGGTGCCTTTATAAACCAGCATTTGCCCCCGCGTTACCAGGGCCGCTCGGCTCCCGGCGCTAGTCGGGTGGGCCAACCCCTTCAGGAGTTGGCAGTGCTCGGTATCACAGAAATCGAAACCTTGATGCCGATTGTGCGCGCCCACTAGGTAAGATCGGGTCACCACCGCTTGGGCTTTGCGCGCCTCAAAGGGAAGCCCAGGCGCGCCCTCCGCCTCGACAATGGAGGCGACGGCGGTCTCTCGATCCATCTCCACAATGGCCACCAGGTTCGAGCCGGAGCGCCGTACTTCCAGCCGTCCGACGTATTCCCGCGGCGCGGCGCCCTGCGCCGCTAATCGGAAATGGGCCATAGCGCCGTTCCGCCCGGCAACCTTCGCCGGACCGTTAAGCGGCAGGGTGCGGTCATTCTTAACTAACTCGGTGCGCCCTTGCGATTCGACTACCAGTGTTTGTCCGGTGACTGGTTGTAGTTCGAATTGGACCGGGTGGAATGACCCGAGGACACTAATATGGACTGTAGCTGCGATTTTGAGTGCGAGCATGAACAGGCTTGTGTGCCACGCCTTTGCGCGCCAAGACCTCAATTATACCCCGCTACAATGGGAAGGTGACCCGTGACTTCGATGCCCTTTTGATCGTTTCGTTTGGTGGCCCAGAGCAGCGGGAGGACGTTATCCCCTTCCTGGAGAATGTGTTACGGGGACGCGACGTGCCGCGGGAACGCCTATTGGCAGTGGCTTCCCATTACTACCATTTTGGGGGCCGGAGTCCGATTAACGACCAAAACCGGGCGTTGATCGCAGCTCTTCGGGAAGTGGTGAAGATTCCGATCTATTGGGGAAATCGCAACTGGCATCCCCTCCTCGCCGATACCGTTCGCCGGATGCAAGCGGATGGCATTCGCCGCGCGGTGGCGTTTCCCACGTCAGCTTTCGGGTCCTATTCGGGCTGCCGCCAATATCTGGAAAACATTGAGCGTGCCCGGGCGGAGGCAGGGGGGAACGCCCCGGAAATCGTGAAAATCCCGCCGTTCTCCCAACATCCGCTATTCCTTGAAGCCATGACGGATCGCGTGCGCACTGCTTTGGAGGAGTTACCCCACGCGCGTCTGGTCTTCACCGCGCACAGTGTGCCGGTTTCGATGGCTGAGAGCAGCCCATATGTGCAGCAACTGGAAGCTGCCTCGCAGCATGTCGCCGAAACTCTCGGCGTACACGAATGGAAGCTGGCCTATCAGAGCCGCAGCGGATCACCCGCCCAGTCCTGGCTGGGCCCCGACATCTGCGATTATCTGCGCGAATCCCCCAGCGACACCGTCCTTGCTCCAATTGGCTTCCTCTCGGACCACATGGAAGTGATTTATGACTTGGACACGGAAGCGCGTTCAGTTTGCGAAGAATTGGGCGTGCGAATGGTGCGCGCGGGCACGGTGGGGACCCACCCCGCAATCATCCGCATGATCGCGAAACTGATCGCGAATGTACCAGACGCCTGTGCCGCAAGCTGCTGCCCGGCGCCTCAGCGGCCGCCGTCGCGGGAAATCAGCCGGTAGACCTCGCGCTTTGAGAGCCCGCGTTGCTTGGCGACGTGCTTGATGGCTTCCATGCGCGGCAGGCCCCGCTGTTCGGCGGAGCGTACAGCCTGCTCCAGCGGCGTGTCGTCCGCTAGCACCTCGTCTGTTTTGCCAATGAGCAGCGTGATCTCGCCCTTTACCGATGGCCGGGAGGCCAGTTCGGCGCGCACCTCGGCGGCCGTTCCGCGCAAAAACTCCTCGTGCAATTTCGTAAGTTCGCGCGCGACAACCACCGGCCGCAGTCCCATCACCGCTGTTACATCTTCCAGGGCTTCCAGGATGCGGTGCGGAGTCTCATAGAAGATCAAGGTGGCGGGATCGGACTTCCATTGTTCCAGAGTCTTTCTGCGCTGCGACGATTTCGGCGGCAAGAATCCGCAAAAGCGAAAAGCATCGGTGGGGAGCCCCGCAGCGCTTAGTGCGCTCACCGCCGCCGAAACCCCCGGGACCGGCACTACGGGGATCGCCGCCGCGATTGCTGCCTGCATCAATCGATAGCCCGGGTCGGAAATCAGCGGCGTCCCGGCATCGGAAACCAGCGCGCCGCTGCCGCCGCTGCTGAGTTTCTCTACCAATTCCGCGGCTCGCCCGGATTCGTTGTGTTCGTGATAACTGACCATGGGTTTTGCAATCCCAAAATGCTCCAGAAGCTTGCGGGTGCGCCGGGTGTCTTCGCAAGCTATCCAGTCCACTTCGCGAAGCACGCGCAGCGCACGCAGCGTGATGTCTTCCAGGTTGCCGATAGGCGTCGCGACGATGTAGAGAATTCCAGTCACCGTAGTACGATGAAACGGTAACTGAAATGGCCACTCGGACACAAGATCCCGCCGGCTACTACGTTTGGGAAGTACCCGGGCAATCCGTGGTAGTTCACCTGCGTCTCGACCTGGTCGATCATCTAGCCGCCGAAGTCATGCGAGGGTTTGGCTCGGTCCCCAAACGCGGCGCCGAGGTCGGCGGCTTTCTCATCGGCACCATTCGCCCGGGCGTTGCCGCGATCGTACGGATTGACGACTTCGAGCCGGTCGCCTGCGAGTACCGCCGCGGCCCTTCGTATCAGTTCACGGAGAAGGATGGCTCCGCTCTGCAGGACGCTTGGCAGCGGCTCCAGCCCAGCGTTTCGCCCTCGGCGTACGCGGTGGGGTATTTTCGCAGCCACACACGCGATGGATTCTCTCTTGCGCCGGAAGACTTGGAAGTTCTCGACCGCCTCTTCCCCGGCCCTGCGCATATAGCACTCCTGATCAAGCCCTACGCTACCAAAGTCAGTATCGGTGGTTTCTTCGTTCGCGAGCAGGGTGAGTTTCCCAAAGCCACTCCGCTGGAGTTTCCCTTGCGGCGCCGCGAACTGCTGGGAGAGGATTCCGGGCCGCGCCGTCCGCTCGAAGAGAACCCGGTTGGCGGCGCTGTTGCGACTCCCGAGGAGCCGCCACAGACAGCCTTCAGATTTACCGGCTACGAACCTGCCCGGCAGCAGGGTTCCGGTCCCGAATCCGCCAGGTCTCGCCTGCCCCGCGGCTGGGTGTTGCTTCCGGGGATCTTTCTCTTCATGCTGCTAGGCGGAGCACTGGGATACCAATTGGCCTTGACCACGGGCGCCCGCGCGGCTGCGATGCAGAATTTCTCTCTATCCTTATCGGTCAAGAAAAGTGGCGACAACCTGCGCGTAAGCTGGAGCCGGCTCTCGCCCGCCGTGCGCTCCGCACAGAAAGGCTTGCTCGAAATCGACGATGGCGGCTACACCAGACCTGTTGCGCTCGATGCCGCCCAACTGCAAAACGGCAGCCTGATTTATCGCAGCGTTTCGAATTCAGTGCGCTTCCGGATGACCGTGTTTCCGCAGGCGCGTGTCAGCGTGGTTGAGACGCTGGAGTGGAAACAGTAGAAAGAAGCGGGCGGCTCACGGAGCCTTCTCCCTTTTGCGCTGCTTGCCGAGCCGGCTGAGAACCGCCAACTGATTCAGGTGTTCCTTCAGCGGCCGGGCTGGAGTGCCCCACACAGGCTGGCCGGCCCGCACGATCTTCGAAGTAAGTACACCACTGCCCGAGCCTACAACCGCTCCCGATTCGATTCGCGCTTTGTCGCCAACCCCAACCTGGCCGCCGATCACCGCGTAATCTTCCACAACCACGCCGCCGGAGAACCCGGTCTGTGCCGCCACCACCACGTTGCGCCCAATGCGACAGTTGTGCCCCACATGCACCAGGTTGTCGAGTTTGGTCCCGTCACCGATCAAGGTCACACCCAGGGCCGCGCGATCCACACAGGAATTCGCGCCGATCTCCACGCGGTCGCCGATTTCCACCCGCCCTACCTGTGGAAAATTCTCGTAGATTCCATCCGTCAGCACGTAGCCAAAGCCATCCGCGCCAATCACGCAGCCGGAATGAAGAATCACCTCACGGCCCAGTGTCACATCCCGATACAGCGTGACATTGGGGTGCAACGTGCATTTTTCGCCGATTACCGCGTAATCCCCGATCACGCTCCCTGCGCCGATCGAAGCGCCTGCACCCACGCGCACTCCGGCGCCAATTGAAACCAGCGGACCGACGTGCGCCCCTGGCTCGATAATCGTCCCCGGCCCGATCACGGCGGAGGGATGAACGCCAGGAGGATGTTCAATCGCGGGATAAAACCTAGGAATCACGCGCGCTACCGCCGCCCTGGGGTGTGGGGTACGCACCACCGTCCGCCGTCCGCTATTGTCGAAATCGGCCGGGACCAGCAGGCACCCCGCCGCCGACGCGTCGGCAAGCTTGAGCGCCCGCCCGCCGGATACGAATGAAAGATCCTCCGGTCCAGCGAATTCAAGCGCTGTTACCTTACGCAGAATGCGCTCGCCATCTCCCTCGAAAGGAGCTTGCAGGAATGCCGCCACTTCTTTAACCCGCACGAAACCAGTATGCCATCCGCCCCGTGATCACGAAATAGGCGTTCCCTCTTAGGCGGCGATTGGTCACGCGGCTCACGGAAGGAACGCCCAGGGCACGAATCGGAGGAGTACGTGCTGATTCATGAGTGCCCGGGTGCGGCGAAAAATCTCATAAAAAATTACAGGGGAAGCAGGCGCTGGTCGTCTGGCTTAGTCCTGGGGCCTGCGGGTCGCCACGCTCACTGTTGTCAGGACGCCGCCCGCCGCGAGAAACGCGTCCGTCATTGAGGCCGCGGAGGCGTCATTCAGGCTGCGCACCGCGTCGCTGACCAGTTCGACCCGCTTACCGGTTTTTAGCAGGCCCCAGGCCGCGAGCTTCACGCAGATCTCGGTGACAACACCATAGACCAGGTAGCGCTCCGCTCCCAACTGTTCCAGGATCCGCGCCAGGTTTACGTTCGTGAAGCAGTCGAAAGTTTGCTTTTCGAGCAGAATCTGTTCTGCACTTCCGATGGCTGTTTCGCCGGACGTGTTCGGCACAACTAGACGCCGGCTCAGCAAAGTCGCCTCTGGCTTGTGCTGGCCCATGCAACCTGCCACGCAGTGCGGCGGCCACGCCTGGAACTCAGGGTCGTTTTCGGTGTGCGCGTCCATGGTCGACAGCAGCGGAATTCCTTGCGCGCCGGCGAAGCGGTTCAGCGCGGCGATGGGTTCGAGGATGTTCTCGGCGCCCGGTACGTACAATGCTCCCGCCGGATACATGAAATCCAGTTGCGTATCTACGTCGAAAAATACTGTCTTCAAGCGGCGTGCTCTTTCCGAACTTTCTCGGTCAATTCCACAAGCTCGTGGCTCAACTCGACGCGCCAGGCGTCCTTGGCTTGAAATAAACTGTGGCAAGGCACAGGCAGTCGCGCCAAGTGCTCGGTCGCGTAACGCCTCACCTCGGCGGTTGCCGGCAGTGGTTCCACCAGCCTCCCCCCCAGGATCACGGGGCGCTGCAGCGCCTCAATCCCGCCGGTTCCACATGCAATGCACTCGGTCGAGCGGCCCAGCACGTCATGATCCGCAAAACGAAAAATCTGTTTGGCTCCCGGAAGCGTGTGCTTTTCACGGCTGAACTTCGCCGTGTAGCGGTGCCCCCCGGCAGTCTCCATTTCGACCATTTTGTAAATCACGCCCAGGGACGGAGCGTCCGACGAAGTGGCGAGGTCGGTTCCGACTCCAAATACGTCGATGGGGGCGCGCGCGGCGACGAGTTCGTGAATCTTAAACTCGTTTAGATCGCCGGTGGCCATGATCTTGGCATCCGCCAGGCCTGCTTCGTCCAGAATCTTGCGCACCGCTGGAGCCAGTTCGATCAAATTGCCACTGTCCAGTCGCACGCCCCATAGGGGCCTCCCCAAGGAAGCGGCCAGCTTCGCGCCTTCGATCGTATCGTAGGTATCAATGAGGTAAGTGGTGCGCTCACCGAGCAGCTTCTGAAGCTGTTCAAACGCTGCTCTCTCGCTTGGGAACGACATGACCCAGGAATGCGCCGCCGTACCGAACACATGCACCTTGTAACGCAATCCCGCTTCGGCGTTGCTGGAGCCGACGCAGCCGCCAATGTACGCGGCCCGTGCCGCCAGCACGCCGGCCTCGGGCGAATGCGCGCGGCGTGTGCCGAACTCCACCACATCGCGTCCCAGCGCAGCCTTCACCACCCGGGCCGCCTTGGTCGCAATCGACGATTGGAAACCGATCATCGCCAGCAAGTACGTCTCCGGAATCTGCGCCTCAATCATGGGTGCGCGCACTGTCATGAACGGCTCGCCTGCAAATACCGGCGTGCCTTCCGGGATCGCGAACACGTCGCCGGTGAAGCGCAATCCGGCCAGCATTTCGAAGAACACGCTGCTCGCATACTTGAACTGCGGAATCTTGCGCAGGTAAGCGATTTCCTCCGCAGTAATCCGGAAGTTGAGCAGATAATCGACGGCCTGTGCGAGCCCGGCCGCCAGGATGAAATTCCGATTGTGCGGCAGGCGCCGGACGGACAGTTCGAAAGTTGCGCGATCGTGTGCTTTCCCGGCCTCGAAATAGCCGGCAGCCATGGTGAGCTGGTAAAGATCGGTATTAAGGCCGAGGCCCACTACTTCTTCTTCGTTTCCGGCTGCGCCTCGCGCACGTCGCCGACTGCTTGCCGCAAATCTTTTACCACGCCGGCCTCCAGCTCATAGAATGACGCATCCCCCTCCCGCCGCGCCAGGAAATTGCCGCCGGAGGCCGCAGGCGCGATCTCCGCCTTCTCCCGCAGCTTGCCTTGATTGGATACGACCGTCACCGTAATTACGGGCTTCGTGAATCCCGAGTCGGTGAACTTGGTGGCCGAAAGATCGCGCAGCCGATCGGCAAATGCCTGAACGCTGGTGGAGTCCATTTTCTTTCCGCCGGACGTCCAGTTCTCGCCGCTCTTATCGAAGATCGAAGTCTTGCTGCCGTCGGTGACTTCAATGTGGGTGGGGTCGCTGAACCCGAAATCGAAAATCTTCTTGTTGCGGTAAGTGTCCACCGGTTTATCTATGCTATCGGCAAGCGTCTTGGACACTTTGTAAATGCCGGCGACCACGCTCGATTTGGCATAGTAGTCGTCTTTCGCTTTGCGAATCTCCAGCGTCTGGGTGCCGTTCTGGTCGGTCACTTTGGCAATCGCCAGCTGCGGTGCCGGGTTGAACGCCGCGGCGCTCTTCTTGTCGTCCTGGACGCCGCTTAAATCCATTTCCGCGCTGCTCAGTTGCCGGACCAGATCGTCGGTCTGAGTGCTATCCGCCCGCATAGGCTTGGGCTTTACAATCTGCCACTCGCTCTGGCCCTTTTTGACGAACTCGTAAGTCTGCCTTTGAGCCGTGATCTCGATACGGCTCAATTTATCCTGCGTAAACGGGAGCAGGCGTTTATCGCGAAGGTCCTTGGCCTCCTTGTCAAAGGCCGTCTTGGAATATGTTGCCATGGTGAAGAGGCGCGGGTCACCGTCAAGTTTGGCGTACACAGCACTGCCGCCGGGCGTGGCGTCCCCTATCAGGAGCTTGGAAGTCTTGCCGTTTTTGGCGCCGAAGTCTACTTCGATCAAGGCCGGGGCCAGGCCGTAGACTTTGGGATCGCTTACGTTCGGGTCCACTACTCGCTCGGCATCGATGCTGGCCGCCGCGCTGGTGATGGCCGACACCGCCGAAGAATCTACCGCGAATGCCTTAGGCGAGGTCATCTGCCAGGTGCTTCCGTTGAGCTTCAAAATAATCGGATCTTCGCCACGGTGCGTGATCTCAATCTGCTGGATAGTATCCGCGCCCAGAGCCAGAATTTTGGGTGGAGCGTCGGGCGCTGGACGGCCTTCCTTGGCCTTCTCCTGCCGATTCGACCACCATAAAATCACCGCTAATCCGGCCAGTAAGACGCCGGCCGCCAACATCCTGCCCCACTTCATAATCTCAGCGTCGCTTCCACCACACGCTTATGCCGGCGGCCAGAATCAGCAGCGGAATCGCCAGCACGCTCGAATAGAACGCCAGCGCCATCTGGCTCCGCGTCATGGTCAGGCGCCGGTCTTCGGGCTCTTTGGGGCGAATCGAGATCAGATCCTCATCCGCCGAGAGCCAGTTCATCATGTTCAAAAACAAGTCGCGATTGCCCGCCAGACGTAGGTAGGTATTCGCTACCCAACTGGACGAACCTACCACCACGAACCGCCCGCCGCCGCCTTCCTTGCCGGTGTTATAGGTGCCAGCGGCGCCAAGCACAAACGGTCCCTTTTTATCCGAAGGAGACTGTTTGATCTCCGATGCCGCCAGGTTGGTTGTGGCAAAAGAGTCGTCGGTCGATTCAAACAATTTTTCTACCGTAGTCTTATCGCCGTTCTTGATCTCAAGAGCACGGGCAATCGGGAATCCCGACGCCAGCTTCTTCATAGACCCGACTATTGGATGCGTGCCGTAGGAACTGACCAGCGCAATTTCTGGACCCAGTCCGTAAAGCTGGCCGACACCGCTGGTATCCAGCACCAGATCCTTGTCGGCGGTGACGCCCCAGGATGCTAGCAGGCTGACGAGCGCGGCATTGTCGTCCACATTCTGCTTGGCGAATTTGAGAGGCGGGTCCAGCATGAAAATCGCCTTGCCGCCGCCTTCGACGTAAGCTTTCAGCGCATCCACCCCCGGCTGTAAGTAGTCCCGCGAAGGACCGCTCACGATCACCATCGTGCAATCTTTGGGGATTTCCGGCTTCTGGAGCAGATTAATACTCTGGGTTTTGTAGTTGTTGCTTTCGACGAGCGTCTTCAACTGCCCATAGCCGCTGCGGTCCGCGTCACCCAGCGTGTGCTCGCCCGCGCCTTCCGTGAAGCAGGCTAACTTGTCGCCGGTCTTCATGGCGCGCACCAGCGCTCCCGTGACTTCTTCTTCCGAGAGGCTCTTAGCCTCTTGCGTTTTGCCGCCGGTCTGGACCAGAACCGCGCCCCGCCGGGACACACCTGCCGCTCTGGCCTGGGTTATGTTCTTCTCAAGGTCTTCGTAATGCACGGCGATCCTTGGGGAAAGATCCTTGTAGCGATCCAGCAGATCGTGCGCTGCTTGAAACTGCGTGGGCTGATCCCAATACGAAATGTTCACGTCCTGCTTCAAATTCTTGGCGATCTTAATGGTCTGATCGGAAAGCGTGAACTGCTTATTGCTGGTGGTGTCGTAGGTCTTGTTGTAGCGGTTTGCGAGAAAATTAAGGACGCCTAGCACCGCCAGCACGATCAGCACATAAACCGCAGTATAGGCCGCAAACTTGGTCTGCCGCGCCTTCATCCAGGAATTCCTGCCCGCCATCGCCTTAAGCCCTCCACCGCAGTGATTCAAGCGACCGTGCGGTAAGAAACAGCCCGAGGAAAATCATCGAAGCATAGTACAGGATATCCTTCGCATCCAGCACGCCCTTCGCAAAAGAATCGAAATGCTGCGTCACCGATAAATACGCCGTTACTTTTGCCAGAGCGGAATCCTGGAAGGACGATACCCAGTCGATCACCCACAGCATCAGCAGCACGCTGAAAGTAGCGACCGCCGCCACAATCTGGTTCCGTGTGCATGAAGAGATATATGTGCCGATTGCGAGCAGACATCCACCTTGCAGCAGGAGTCCCAAATATCCCACGATCAGGGGACGCCAGTCAGGCCTGCCGTAGGCAAACAAAGTCGCCATACTTACCAGCGATATGCCCAGCATGGCGGCGTATAGCGCCACCGCCGCCAGCCATTTGCCCAGGATGATTTCCATGTCGCTCACCGGTGACGTCGCCAGCAGCTCGAAAGTGCCGGTACGCTTTTCTTCCGCAAACAGGCGCATCGTGATGATCGGGATGAAGAACAGCCCGATCACCGCAAGGTTCGACATCAGGGGCCGGATCATCTGGTCGTTCACGCTCATCGGCGCGCTCTGCCCCTGCATCGAGCTTTGGATGCTGTAAGTAACAAACGACACCACGTACGCATAGAAAAAATAGCCCGTGATGACCGCGAAGAAAAACATTACTCCATATGCGATAGGCGAACGGAAGTAGCTGTTCAATTCCTTGCGGCAGATTGTAAATGTGTTCATGACCGCTTTCCCTCCGCGCCAATCTCCTCCGCCCCAATTCCCGCTGCTCCCATCATGCTGGCGTGTGGAGCATCCACATCCGCTTTCGGCGCCCCTGTCAACTCAAGGAAAATCTCTTCCAGGCTCAATCCCACCGCGTGCAGCTCATTCAAATTCCATCCGGCTTCGATGACCGCGCGCGCGAGCTCGGGCCGCACATGCTGCCCCTGCTGGCTCTCGACCATGAAGGCTAGGTGGCCGTCCCGAGAATCACGCACCAGCACGCGGCTGACGCCTGCCACCCGTTCCAGATGCTGCTGTACTTCGGGGGTGCTGAGGGTAGCTCCATTGCGCGCCCCGATTTCGACAGCTACTGTCTCCGCTCCGCGCAGTCGGCTCGTCAGGTTTTGAACCGTATCGGTCGCCACCAGCTTGCCTTTAGCAATGATGATGACGCGTTCGCACAGCTGCTCGACCTCTGGCAGAATATGGGTCGAAAGAATAATAGTGTGATCCCCCGCCAAGCCTTTGATCAGGTCGCGGGTCTCGATAATCTGCTGCGGATCCAGGCCCGAGGTCGGTTCATCCAGAATCAGCACATCAGGGTTATGAATAATTGCCTGCGCCAGCCCAACCCGCTGCCGATAGCCTTTCGACAGCTTTCCGATGAGCCTGGTCTTCACGTCGCCCACCGAGCATTTCTGCGCCACCTCATCCACCCGCCGCGCCAGA
>Ga0105239_10007148_pt1 | contig 12844 bp, 7 predicted proteins | sample KBSC44metaG_FD_92761 | JGI IMG/M metagenome (GOLD analysis project Ga0105239, IMG submission 92761) | Corn rhizosphere microbial communities from Kellogg Biological Station, Michigan, USA - KBS C4-4 metaG | ecosystem: Host-associated > Plants > Roots > Rhizosphere > Soil | place: Michigan, USA...
AACGAATCATTAACTCTAACCAAATTTATGAAATATAAACCTATACTCGTAAAAATAATGAAGATCACATTTTTACAGTTAACATTAAGTCTCTCATTATTAGGAAGCGCAATTGCAAAAGATGGTAAAGCGCAGGCTATTTTAGATACGAAGATCACTGTAAGCGAAAGTAATACCGCGCTAAAAACGGTAATAAAAAAGCTGGAGCAGAAATACCACGTTAACTTTGTGTTTAGTCCTGCTCTGATCAATGATAACCAAAAGGTTAATGCCTCATTCACCGAAAAAACATTAGGCACCGTATTAACCCAACTGTTTACGCCACTTAACCTGGCTTATGAAGTTTCGGGCGATGTGATCATCATCAGGAATAATCCGACGCCGGTAGTTACCAGAAGAGCCGATTTGGACATGACCCAGGCACCTATCACAGGTAACGTTGTAGATGATAAGGGGCTGGCAATACCTGGTATTACCGTAACCATTAAAGGTACCAAAACCGGAACCGTTACAGATATTAATGGTAATTTTTCATTAAATGTAAGTCCGGGTACTGCGTTGGTTTTCACTGCAATAGGTTTTGAGCCAAAGGAAGTGCTTGCCACTACCGAGCCCATGAAAATTACCATGGCAACATCAAACAACAACCTTGCGGAAATTGTAGTGGTAGGTACCACCTTTAAAAAGGGCGATCTTACCGGCTCTGTAAGCAACGTGGATGCCAAAACACTGGAAGAACGCCCGGTAACCAACGTTAATAATGCTTTACAAGGCCGTGTGGCTGGTGTATTTATTGGCGGCGGTTCTAAACCAAGTGATGATGCCGTTATCAAAATTCGCGGCACCAATACCATCAACTCGGGCTCAACCCCTATTTATGTAGTAGATGGTTTGATCATGGAAAACAACCTGGGCGGCTTTAATTCCATCAACATGAATGATGTGGCCTCGGTATCCATATTAAAAGATGCTTCTGCTACCGCCCTTTATGGTTCGCGTGGCGCCAATGGTGTAGTGGTTATCACTACCAAAAAAGGCAAGAAATCGGCCGGCGATGGTACCATCAGTTACGATGGATGGGCCGGTTTCTCCAACTTTGCCAAAATGCCTGAAACCATGAATGCACAGCAACTGTTTGATTTACGGGTGGATGCTTACGCCAACGGTTACATCAAAGATAACCCTACAGCCAACAGGCAGGATTACATTAATAATAATTTACTCAAAACTAACCTGGCATTCTCGCAGCAAGAGTTTGACACTAATAACAGCGGTAAAAGCTATGACTGGCTTAAAGCTATTTCACAGACCGGTTATCAGCAAAATCATGCTTTAAGCTTTGCCGGTGGTACAGACAGAAGTACATTTTACCTGAGTTTGGGCTATGCCGGCACAAAAGGACTTATCCAGACGGTAAATCAAAATAAATATACCGGCCGTTTTAATGCCGATTATTTGGTTAAAAAATGGTTAAAGGTGGGCACCAATACCGGTTATACCCGTACCGACGATGCCCTGGCCGATGACGATTCTTATAACCAGGCGCTTAATGCCAACCCGCTTTTAAATTATGACCCATACCGGGCAGCGGCTACCAGGTATACTCCTAATTACCTCACTATATATTACCGTGCGCTTGGTCAAAACAGCAACAATAATTTTAATCCGTTCAACGCGCTTGATATTACCCGCAGGCAAAATCGAAACCGCCTTTCGACATCAAATTTTATCAACGTAAACCCAATACCTGGTCTGGATATACGTTCAACCTTTTCTGTTGATTACGGCCAGCAAAGCTACTCTACTTTTACCCCTAACAACATACAGGAAGCTATCCGAAACTATAATGGTGACGCGCGCGCCAAATCTGAGCGCTGGAACGATTTATACTGGCAATGGGATAATACTGCTACATACAGTAAAACCTTCAACTCCAAACATCGTATCACGGCTTTATTGGGTACTAGTGCCAGCAAACGCACCTCTGATTATGTTTGGGCTCAAGGCGACCGCTTTGCAAGCAATGACCTCTTATATTACAATCTCGGAGGCGCTGCAGCGCAGGATAAAACAACCATTGGGTCAGACTATTATGCCTACTCTATTTTTTCGGTGATCGCTCGTTTTACTTATAGTTACGATGATAAGTATTTCCTGACCGCTACGGCCCGTGATGACGGCTCTTCCAGGTTTGCTCCAGGACATCAGTATGGTATCTTTCCATCAGCTTCGGTAAGATGGGATATCCACAAAGAGGATTTTATGAAGCAGCAGAAAATATTTAACCAATTGAGCCTGCGGGTAGGTTATGGTGTTGTGGGTAACCAGGATATTGCCAATTACGCTTTCCAAACGTTATATGGCTCAAAGGTATCTAACAATAATGCTTTGATAGCCAATGATGGTCGCCAGGGCAACCCTGATCTTACCTGGGAAAGACAAAAACAAGCTAATGTTGGTCTTGATATGGCATTCTTCAATTCTCGCCTTAACGTTACTGCAGACGCGTTTTATATCAAAAACGATAACCTCCTGCTTGATCGCGCACTGCCAACTACTTCCGGCTACAGTATCCAGGTTCAAAACGTTGGCCGGGTAGGTAACAAGGGTGTTGACCTTTCATTAAGCGGCCAGGTGATCAAAAGTACTGACTGGAACTGGTCAATATCGGGCAATATTTCTTTTGCCAAAAACAAGGTGGAGCAATTGTTTGGCAATAATGTCCAATACATCTATAGCACTTCAGGCGATAGTCGCGAAAACAATTTATTTATTGGTCAGCCGCTGCACGGCATCTACACCCTTCGTTCGGGCGGCATTGCACAGGAGTCAAACCGTGCCGAATGGCAGGGACTTAACTATAACGGCAAAACAGTAGGCTTGGGCGATTTGTTCGCACTGGATGTTTCGGGCCCTAACGGGGTTAAGGACGGTATTGTTAACCAATACGACAGACAGATCGTTGGCAATGAAGATCCGAAATACTATGGTGGCTTTTCAACAGACCTTTCCTATAAAGGGATAGTACTGAACGCGGTATTTGTTTACTCGCATGGCGCCAAAAAGATCAGTAGCTATTACGAAGGCTTGATTAACAGTGTTGGCTCAAGCATGGCTTCAACCGATCTGTTAAACCGGTGGACACCAACCAACACCAATACCAATATTCCTCGTGTAATTGACAATACCAGCTACAACCGGTACAACCCATCTGATCTGGATTATGCTATTCAGGATGCCTCCTATCTTCGTTTATCAGCATTGACTTTAGGATATAACTTACCTCAAAAATTGCTGAATAGCTGGCATGCCAACCGCGTTCGGATATACGCTACTGGTTCAAACCTGTTCTGTATTACCAAATACAAAGGGCTTGATCCGGAAACCGGCGATTATGGTTATCCACCGGTAAGGACATTTGTTCTTGGGGTAAATTTTGGATTTTAACTTTCAATGCAAAAGATCATGAAAAAAACCATTATAAATATATTCATTGCCGGAATGCTAGTATTTTCAGCTTCCTGCAAAAAATCCCTGGATCAGACGAGTTTAACAAAACTGGATGAAAGCCAGGTATTTTCAGATATCAATCTGGTACAAACAAGTTTAAAAGGTATATACGCCAACTGGTTAAACTTTAGGGCAGACGAGCAAGGCACCGTTTTAATGATGGGCACCGACGAAACCCAACAGGGCGCCTACCAGATGAAAAGCGATGCCTCTAAAGGCGGACTTGACAGGTTTGATGGCAACCTTAACGCGCTGCAGGGTCAGGTAACCACCCAATGGAACCTTCGCTGGCCCCTGGTAAACGAAGCCGCCAAAATCATCAACGGTGTTGACAAACCTACGCTAAAGGCAGGTTCGGCAGAGGCTGGTATTGTGGGCGAAGCCTCTTTTTTAAGAGGATTTTTTGACTTTGAACTGGCCATGTACTGGGGCGAAATACCCATCAGGGATTTGAGCCGGGCATCACAATTGGGTCTTAAACGGCAACCGCTTAAAGATGTGTGGGCATTTATTATCGCAGATCTGACCAAGGCAGCTGCTTTTTGCCCAGACAAGAATGATCCGGGCAGGGCCACAAGCGGTGCGGCCCTGGCCATGCTGGGTAAGGCATATATGTCGGCCCCGGCATCAACCGGCCTGCGTGATTTTGACAAAGCCCGTGATTGTTTTGAAAAAATGATGGGCAGATATACACTTGTACCTTACCCCGATCTTTGGGATTATAACAAGCCCAACACCGCCGAAGCTATCCTGGAGTTTCAGTATAGCCCTGTTTCGCCAAATAATAATAAAGTACAGTTCCAGATAGGATCACGCGCGGTACAAAATACATTTGGCGACGGTTGTTATTTTTCTGGGTATGACAAAATCGTTCCAACGATACATGCTTATGAAACCGTAGCTAACGGTGGTATATGGGAAGACGGCGACGTTCGTCGTAACGAAAGTATCCGCTACGATTTTTCTTACTATGGTGTTACACCAACGCTTGATATTATCTCGTGGGAAGGCCTGGGCGCTGACTTTGATGAGTTAAAACCCCACGTAAAAAAGTATGAGGATTTCCGTACCGACACACATAGCGGCCTTGGCTACAACAATATGTATAACTCCGGAAAGGATATGCCTGTACTGCGTTTAGGCGATATTAAACTATGTTACGCTGAGTGTTTAAATGAGTTGAACAGAACAGGCGAAGCCATAACCGTGGTTAACCAGGTAAGGGCCCGTGCATGGGGCGGTACATTACCCAATGATAAAATGTGGACCGCGATGTCACAAAGTGATTTCCGCACCAATATCATGGATGAACGCACCCGGGAGCTTTTTGCTGAGGGCTGGCGCCGTATCGATTTGATCAGGACCGGACTATTTGTTGATCGTGTTAAAAAGTATAACAAATGGACCGCCCAATCCGGAACGATCCAGGCATTTAACACCCTTTATCCAATACCAAATACCGAATTGCAACTAAATCCTGATTTGACACCACAAGATCAAAACCCGGGTTATCATTAATCCCGGATAGATAGATTAAAGCAAAAGAGGCTGTTCTCATACTTTTGAGAACAGCCTCTTTGTTATACTATAAGTCTTCAAAAGATTAGATTTTATAACAGGTTGTCATTTCGAACGAACAGCAAGGGCAAAGTGATGGCGTGAGGAGAAATCTTTTACGTCCGGCAAAGTGTGCTTGAATAATAGCAGAAGATTTCTCCTCGTACCTCGTTCGAAATGACAACTTTTTAGCTCTTCCCAACACTTACTCCGTTAGTTCACTATGTTATCATGTTTAAAGCTAAAGTATTCGATAAACTTCTTAAACCTTTTTTCAGATCTGGTGAATTGCTCCAACAGCGCTAACTGATTTTGCGCTCTTACCAGGTTTTGTAAAGGATAAGTAGTGTGGTAATAAATATCATCATTTAAAAAATCGGTCAGGAACCTGAGCACCTGCATATAGATCATGTATTTACCAGAGTAAGTAAAGTATTCCTTCTCCGCTGGCGTCAGGGCTGTGCCCATAGCCGAGATGTAACCTTTATAAATGGAGTAAAAACACTCCTCGTTGATCTGTATCTTTGAAAAATCACGTTCCTCTTCATTTGCCGGCGAAAGATAGGTGCGCAGCATATCACCCACATCGCTCAGAAAATAACCAGGCATCACGGTATCCAGGTCAATTACGCATAAGCCATTATGATCCTGGTCAAACAACACATTACTGATCTTGGTATCATGGTGTATAACACGTAATGGCAGTTGTTGACGATCAATCAGTTGTATATAGGTAAACAGTATTCCCTGGTATTTATAAATATCATCGATGGCAGCCGCGGCTGTGGCCAGCTTATCGGCCCCGGCGGTTGAACAAGCTTCCTTAAACTGATCAAACCGCAGTTTAAGATCATGAAATTGAGGTAAAGTGTAGTGCAGTTTTCCCAGATCAAAACCGCTCAGTAAATAAGTAAATTTTCCAAATTGTCGGGCTGCCTCAAAAGCCTCCTGCTGATTTGTAATTTCGGTAATGGTTACCGAGTTATCAATAAAAGGAAAAAGCCGGTAATACTCTTTATCATTTATTTTAGCCATGTGTTCACCCAGTAATGTTGGTATGGGTGCCACAAAAAGATAATCGGGCGAGGTTTGTTTAAGATAATCGGCCAGCAGCGCCATATTTTCAGCAATAGCCTCCGGGTTTTTAAAAACATAGGGATTAATACGCTGAAGAATATAGTTTTCGGGCCCGCTAACTTTCCAGGTATGATTGATCAATCCCGAACCAAAGCTTTTAATAGTATAGTTATTGGTATTAAGTCCGTACAGTTCCAGGATCTGGTCAATCATCATTTAAGGTAAATTTTAGCCAAACGTAATTAATTACTTATGAAAAAGCACGCGCAAACGTTTGTGTATTTTTTATTATGCATAAGCTAATTATCTTACTAAAAGACAATCATAAATACCAATAATATTTATAACGTCAATATTATAAAATATTACCTGATCATACACTTCAGAAGGTTTAATAAATGAGGATGTGTCATCCATTTCATCTGATTCTTCGACATATTTAAAACCGAGACAAACTGCCATAACCAGATGGACATATTGCAAACGTTTGCGTGATATTTTGTGCAATTATTCGGACTGGCTTATCAATGAAAACACTAATTTCCATTATTCTATTTAAAGTATACATCACATGAAATACAATGTCAGCCAAAATAATTGGGGCGAGTTTAACGGTCACACGATATTTCTTTACGAACTAAGCAATGACAATGGTGTAAAAGTATGTGTTACCAATTTTGGCGCTGCTATTCAATCTTTATCGGTACCCGATCATCGTGGTAATATGGCCGATGTTGTATTGGGCTACGATGATCTGCAGGGCTATGTTGATGATCAGTTTTATATTGGTACCATAGTTGGTCGATTTGCTAACCGGATAGCTGGTGGTAAGGTAGTCATCAATGGCGCAACACATCAGCTTACGGTTAAGGATGGTGGTTTTCATCATCATGGCGGCAAGGTTGGCTTTAATAAAAAAGTATGGCAATCAAGGTCGTTTAACAATGAGCACGGGGTTGGCGTGATATTGGAATATCTAAGTGTAGATGGTGAAGAAGGGTTCCCGGGCAACCTGACCACCACAGTTATCTATACCTTGAATAACCAGAACCAGTTGATAGTTGATTTTGATGCCGTAACTGATCAGTCAACCCTGATTAATTTAACACAACATGCTTATTTTAACCTGGCAGGACATAACGGCGGATCAATTTTAGATCATCAACTGCAACTGCCCTTAGCAGATTATCTGCCGGTGAATGCCATGCAGGTACCAGAAGGCACCCTTACCCCGGTGAGTGGCACTCCTTTCGACTTTACGGAACCAACAGCCATTGGCGAGCGCATCAATGACGATAATGCCCAGTTGGTATTAAGCCGTGGGTATGATCATTCCTGGGTAGTAAAAAAGGAAGATTCCGATGAATTAAAACTGGCCGCTACAGTTTTTGAACCGATCAGCAAAAGGGTATTAAACGTTTTTACTACCGAACCCGCCATACATATTTATACGGGTAATTTTTTAGATGAAACCTGTATTGGTAAACAAAATAGTAATTATCCGTTCAGAAGTGGATTGTGCCTGGAAACCCAACATTACCCGGACGCGCCAAATAAGCCTCACTTCCCAAGTACGGTATTAAATCCGGGCGAGCAGTTTAAGAGTCGCACTATTTTTGAATTTGGGGTAAATGACTAACGGTATCAAACGTTTGCGGCGTATTTGAGGTAGTTGATCTGTTGATTTTATAAATATGATCAATAACTTCAATCCCGAAACATGGTGTAAACCAAACCATCAATTCAAACTAATAAATCATTATCAAACAATAACATAAATGGACAGAAGAACATTTGTAAAAAACAGCGCCATAGCTGCTGCAGGGTTTACCATACTGCCAACAGGCAGCTTATTTGCCAAAGATACCGGCAAAGTACGGCTTGGTTATATTGGCGTAGGTGCCCGCGGCATGAGCCACATCTCTGAAGGCGCCTTGCGCGACGACGTGGAGATTGTTGCTATATGCGATACCCAGGAACACTCTTTAAATATCTGCCGGGAATATTTAGCCAAAAAAGGTCGGCCAGCAGCCAAAGAGTACACCGGTGGTCTCGACGCTTACAAAAAACTACTCGAAAGAAATGATATTGACGCGGTAATTATTGCTACGCCATGGCAGTTTCACCATCAGCAATCTATTGATGCCATGAAAGCCGGTAAATATGTAGGTTGCGAGGTTATTGCAGGCTTAACTGTTGATGAGCACTGGGATATTGTTAAAACATCCGAAAAAACAGGCATCCCCTACATGACGCTCGAAAACGTATGCTACCGCCGTGATGTAATGGCGGCATTAAACATGGTTAGGCAGGGCCTTTTTGGTGAATTGATACACCTGGAAGGTGGTTATCAGCATAACCTTCGGGATGTGTTGTTTAATGATGGCAAAGGAAGATACGGTGGTAAAGGAGTTGAATATGGTGCAAAAGCATTGAGCGAAGCCCAGTGGCGCACCCAGTTTAACATCGACCGTGATGGCGACTTATACCCTACTCATGGCGCCGGACCTGTGATGAACTATATTGATATTACCCGTGGTAACCGGTTTACCAGCCTGGTTTCCTTCAGTTCAAAAGCACGTGGTTTGGCTGCTTATGTAGAAGAGCTTTCACCGGGACATCCTAATGCTAAGCTCAATTACAAAAATGGCGACGTAACCACCACCATGCTCAACTGTGCCAATGGCGAAACCGTTTTATTATCTCATGACACGCATTTGCCTCGCCCATATTCATTGGGTTTCCGGGTTCAGGGTACCAAAGGTATCTGGATGGATGTAAATCAATCTATATATATCGATCATAAATCAAAAGAGGATGATAGCTGGGATCCGGCTAAAGAATGGTTTGCCAAATACGACCACCCGCTGTGGAAAAAACACGATGCCGAAGCCGCAGGTGCCGGGCATGGCGGTATGGACTGGTTTGTATTCAATGCCTTTATTGAATCGGTAAAACATAAACGCCAAACACCTATTGATGTATATGATTCGGTTACCATGAGCGTGATAGCGCCATTATCAACCCAATCTGTAAAAGAAGGCAAGACACTGGAATTCCCTGACTTTACAAAAGGTAAATGGAAAGAACGTAAAAACACGTTCGCTTTAGACGATAGCGGCTTTTAAGCTTGTTTTCATAAAAAATTCAGTAATTTGAGCTGTGTTTGATCAGCTTAAAAAATTAATACCGCAACTTCAAGGCTCATGGGAAAAGTACGCCGCTCTTTACCATCGCCTTGAAGTTCCTGCAAAAACCATCCTTTTGCACGAGGGCGATGTATCCAAAAAAGCATATTACATTGAAAAAGGCTGCCTGCGGGTTTGGTTCAACGATAAAGGCAAGGATGTAACCTTCCAGTTCTTTTTTGAACAGGAAGGGGTGTCATCCATCGAAAGTTTCCGAAAAGGCACGCCAAGCCTGGTTACGCTGGAAACTATTGAGCCTTGTATACTTTACTGGATCCACAAAAAGGATTATACCGCAATGATGAACGAACTTAATACCATTCCAGAGGTGCGGGAACAATTGGCCGATGTTATGCTCGACAGGCAAATTAATTACATGACTCATTTCATGTCATTCATCAAATATACTCCTAAGGAACGCTATCTAACCTTGTTGAAAGAAAAACCACATATCGTTAAGCGGATCCCGCAGCATTATATCGCCTCCTACCTGGGTATTACTTCGGTTTCGCTAAGCCGCATCCGCAACGCGGTAACTAAATAATTATTGAATTAATGATTTAGTGAATTACTGAATAAAGAAACGCCTTTCATTTATTAACATTTGTTATCGCAGGCCGGCTACTAACTGCCGAAATTTGTTTAACAAATAACAAATCAAATGAAAGCAGCAGTATTATATCAGGCAGGAGAAATTCCTCAATATGCAGATTTTGCAGAACCTATCCCCACTGAACAGGAACAAGTTATTGAAGTTAAGGCAGCCAGTATCAAAAACCTGGATAAAATGCGGGCTAAAGGTTCCCATTACGACAAGCATGAAAACTACCCTGCAATTGTTGGAGTTGATGGCGTGGGTGTATTAGCCGATGGCACCCGGGTATACGCCGGATCTGCTACAGGCATGATGGGTGAAAAGGCCCTGATCAATAAGCACTGGTACGTACCGGTACCGATACCGGATGGATTGGATGATGTTACGGCAGCAGCATTACCCAACCCGGCTATATCGGCCTGGTTATCATTAGCCTATAAGGGCAAATTAAAGGAAGGTGATACTGTGTTAATATTAGGAGCAACGGGCATCACCGGAAAACTGGCCGTACGGATAGCCCGTCATTTAGGCGCGGGTAAGATCATTGCCATGGGACGCAATCAGGAAGCATTGGATAGTCTGGAGGCTGATGTGACCATATCCCTTAACCAATCTGACGACGAGATTAAACAGGCCCTTAAAGCCGAGGTATTGAAAACCCCGTTAGATGTAGTCATTGATTATTTATGGGGAAAACCTGCCGAGCTATTATTAAGCACCTTAGCCGGGCACGACCTTAATGCTACAATAGAACACGTAACCCGTTACGTACAGGTTGGCGAAATGGCCGGTTCAGCTATTAACCTGCCGGCTGCTATCCTGCGTAGTACCGCCATTGAACTTACCGGAGCAGGCGGCGGAAGCATTTCAAAAGAAGTGATCAGTAAAATCCAAACAGAGATACTGCCCGAAGTATTTAAGCTGGCTGCGGAGGGCAAACTATCTATCGATACCCTGGCCATACCCTTAAAGGACGTAGCCGAAGCATGGCAGCGGGATGCAAAAGGTAAACGAATCGTGATTACCATGTATACTCATTAATTTGTCATCCTGAGGAACGAAGGATCTATCGCCGAATAGATCCTTCACTCCGTTCAGAATGACAAATTTTATATTTTCAAGACTAATTAACAGGCAACCCCTCTTCAAAACCAGCCTGATCATCACTCTTACTTTTAGCGGTATAAATATTCCAGGCTGAAGTCAGGAAAAATGGTGTTGTACCCGCTGCATCTTTATTGCTGTAAGTACATTTGATCACCCTTGTTTCGCCGGGAGCTAATGATATGTAGTTATCGCTGAATATCACCGGCAGTATATCATCACCATCCTTACCTTTTAATGCCCGCAGGTGCACAAAAAACACTACTGATTTCCCGGTATTGGTAATGGTTACGGCATGTGTGGTGCTATCGCCTTGAGCAGTTTCCTGAACATGGCTCAGTTTGAGCGCTGTTTTGGGGATTTGCTGTAAGGCGGTATAATCAGCATAAGCCGATTCTGGTGTGGTATACCAATTTGATTTTTTCCAGTTCAGCACTTCTGCTTTTTGCGACAACCAGTACCAGTTGATGCTCTCTACCTTGCCGCGACTATCAGTCAATTGCAAGCGCACAAAATAAGCCGGAGATAGTCCTGTAATAGCTGGCAAAGCAAATACAGCTTTGGAAGCATCCGCTTCAATGCTTACCGGGGCTGTTTTAGTGTATTTTACCGTACCATCAATATTGTAAACAGTAGCCTTTACCCGCAAACCGCTAAATTTTTTAAGATAAGAGTTAATAACCCCTACTTCATTTGATTTGTAAGAATACATCACATGTAAAGGCTCCATCGACTTTTTCATACCGAAATAGGTACCAGCCGGGTACAGGTAATAATCATACGTATGCCAAATCAATCCAGGCCATGGGTTGGCCAGCATCCATTGTACTACTCCTGTTGCCGTATTATATTTTTTAAAGCCATATGCCTCCATCATCGCGCGGTGGGCCTCATAATTTTGCGCCTGTGCTTTGGCTATATAGTTTTTAATAGCGGTCGATTCGCCGTAACGGTTTGCAAGGGCTTTATCAAACACTTTTGTGGTTCCGAATGAGCCGGTACCGCAATGGTATAACCATGCAGGTGAACTGGTGAACAGGGAATCCTTAGGTATAAATTTGATCAAACTCTCGTATGGAGGTATAGACGGGCCGGGAGATATTTCTGTGGCGAAACTCCAGGTACCACCAAATTTGTGCGTGGCATCTGTTTCCCAGTATATAGGTGGAACCCATTCATAAGGGCCAGCCATTTTTACACCGCTAAAGCCCGATACTTTCGACTTGGTTTCATTAGCCGTTGAAAGTGTAGGATTTGGCCACTTCAGAGCTTTCTCGATCTTCAAATAATCACGCTCAACCGAAGTATCGGTTGGAGGCATATCGCTTCCATTGAGCCACACCATCAGGCTGGCCTTATTGCGCAGCCAATACATCACACTACTGTCAGATGCCATAGCTACTTTGCGCTCGGCCGCGCCCCAGTGTTCGGGATGTTGCCATGTGCCGCAGCACATCCAGCCGGTCATTACCAGCATACCATACTGATCACACATATCATAAAAATTATCGTCCTCCATCTTACCTTCAGAACGAATGATATTCATGTTCATATCACGCACCAGCTTCACTTCCTGCTCCTGGCGCTCAGGCGAACGGCGCTGAAAAATATCCGGCGACCATGCCGCTCCACGGATCAGGATAGGTTTGCCGTTCACGATAAACTCACGCGACTCATTGTCGATCAGTTTCGAGTCCATCTGGCGGATGCCAAATTTCTCCCAAAGCGTATTACTCACCTTACCTCCGACCACTGCCGATAATTTAACCCGGTTCAGCTCGGCCTTACCGTATTGCCAGGGCCACCAGATACG
>Ga0105239_10007151_pt1 | contig 12840 bp, 6 predicted proteins | sample KBSC44metaG_FD_92761 | JGI IMG/M metagenome (GOLD analysis project Ga0105239, IMG submission 92761) | Corn rhizosphere microbial communities from Kellogg Biological Station, Michigan, USA - KBS C4-4 metaG | ecosystem: Host-associated > Plants > Roots > Rhizosphere > Soil | place: Michigan, USA...
TCTACGTGCTTAGCATCTGTTTAATTGTAGGGAAGGGGAAGGTCAGCTGCTTACCTGTACCGTCTTCCTTAGGTGTTTTGTTTCGCCTGCTATGCACACCGTTAAGCAGGCTATTTTCATTTTTCGATGCCCCGGTTGCCGATCCAATGAAACGGAAAACCGGCGGGACAAAAGCTATGCTAATGTAGTTGGTTGAACAACAGCTCAAAAAATGTTTGTTCCCTGGTTTTTAAAAGCGCATATTGGGTGCTATTCTCCACCCTGTATTTTCGCGTCCAGATCTGGCAAATATCATTTTTTTGATTGATGGGCTTGTAAACAGTACAGCTGTACCGTAGCGCTAACCGTTCATCAGGCTCAAGTGCACGGCCCACCGTGACTTTGGTTTCATCCCCAGCGTTAATATCTACCAGTAAGAAAGATTAGTTTAGCCCGGTAACTGGGTTGTTTTTGCTGATACCGATTTTTTAAAACAATTGACAGGCAGCCACGTATAAATATATAAATAACTGTTGTACATTGACTCCTGGCAGGAAAAATTCAATACAATGTTGCGTCTTTAATTGCTAATTATCCATTTATCCATGCCTTATCAGCCGGTTATTTATTATCCTAAGATTCCCAAAAGAACAGGACTGATCGTACTGGCTGTTTTAATCGGCTTATTTGCCTCCTGTCAGAAAGCCCCCGGTGTAATCCCCGATCATACCGGCCACACCGACAGCCTCCTTGATCATACGGATGATTTACTGAACAGCGGTCAGCTCCGGCTTTCCGTCACCTACCTGGATTCCGCTTACAGGGCGTTTCCGCAACCTGGCCCCATTGACTTATGGCGGAAATACAAGCAAAAGCTGAATTATTATTTAAATTATGAAGTGGACACTGCTAAAGCCGGGCGGTATGCCGATAGTATGGCGATAGTTTTGCAAGGGAAGGAAGGGCTTTACCGGGAACAACACGCCTGGACGCTTTTTGCTGATGGCGATGTCTGCATGGCCGAAAAGAAATATATCGAAGCTTTTAAGCATTATTATGACGGCAGGACTTTTGCCCGCCAGTATCTGGACACCTGCGTCTTTTGCCAGTTCAGCTACCAGCTGGGCTTGGTCAGGTATAAGCAGGGGCAGTATGACAAAGCAATGCCTTACTTTAAGCAGGCACTGGCTGAAAACGGCCATTGTAAAGCCGGTTCCGGTTTTTATAACTTATTTTTTACCACGCAGAGCTACTACAATACCCTCGCCCTGTGTTATGAGCAATCGGGCAGGCTGGATAGCGCGATTGCATATTACAGGCGTGGATTGGCTTTTATTGATCGACAGGCCCCTGTTTTCCCGGAAAGGAAACAGTTTGCCGCTATTGCCCGCGGCGTATTTTACGGAAACCTGGGCGGCGCTTATGCCAAACTCGGCAATTATGCAGCTGCGGAGAGCTATTTGAAAGCGGACATCCGGATCAATACCCATCCGGGTTATGCTTTGGAAGATGCCCAAACGGCTGAAATAAAGTTAGCCGGTTTATACCTGCGGTATGCATATTACCGGCCGGCGGATGCGGTTTTGCAGAGACTCGGCGCCGACCTGTTCGCCGGGCGGGGGAAAAGCCAGAATAACCCGGATGTATGGTTAAAATGGTACAAATTAAAATGGGAGGGATTTGATAAAAGGCATGATCTGCGACACGCCTACCAGTATCTCCAAAAGTATGACAGCCTGCGTGATTCTTTGGCCCGGGTGAGCGAGGGCTTAAAAAATGCGGACATGGATAAGGCTTTTAAGGACAATGAACAGGAACACCGAATAACCTTGCTGACTAAGAACGACCAGTTAAAAACGTTCTCACTGATCGCTGTCTTCGTTTTCTTGGTGATCATTGCCGGCCTCCTGGCAGTAGTATGGTATAACCTGCAACGTTACCGGAAGGCAAACCGGCAGATCAGTGAGCGGAACAACCGGGTAATGAGAACGCTGAGTGCGCTGGAACAGAGCCAGGCGGACAATACCCGGATGATGCAGATCGTGGCGCATGACCTGCGCAACCCGATAGGCGGCATGACCTCGGTGGCCACCATGATGCTGGATGACCATGACCGCCCGGCAGAAGACCGGATAATGCTCGAACTCATTAAAACATCGGGGCAGAACTCCCTGGAACTGGTAAGCGACCTGTTGCAGGTACATACCCGGATCGAGGAAATGAAAAAAGAACTCGTTGACCTGTCGCTGATGCTGCAATATTGCGCAGAACTGCTACAGCATAAAGCCGAAGCCAAAGGGCAGCAAATTCATTTACATGCCAAATCGGTTACGTTGTTCGTCAACCGCGAAAAGCTATGGCGGGTGGTAAGTAACCTGATGGCCAATGCGATCAAATTCAGCCCCAGCGGCGCAGTTATTCATGTCGATCTGCAGGTGCTAACCGGCTATGTGCTTATTGCAGTCGAGGATCATGGCATCGGCATACCCATAGAAATGCGGGAGAAAATATTTGATATGTTCACCGAAGCTAAAAGACCCGGCACCGCCGGGGAACAGGCGTTTGGCCTGGGGCTGGCGATCTCCAAACAGATCGTCGAGGCGCATGGCGGCAGGATATGGTTTGAAAGCAAAGCGGCTGGGGGCACGACTTTCTTTGTGGAACTGCCGATAATTTAACACAATTGTAATAAACGCTTATCCTTACCTTGCTGTGTAACATCATCCGGGTCTTCGTCAATTTTGATGATAAACCAACTTTTAGCTTTTTTTGGGGTATAAAATCTATTAGAAATACGCACTAGCGGCATTTGCTGGTACGTTCGACAAGTAGAATGGACCCGCGTTCACCATTTTCTGCCGACAAACACTGACTGACCTGTCTCGCTCGGATATGTGAAAGTATCTCATCAACTGATGTTCATCTGTCATTATCCACAGTTAATCATACACTTCCGAATGACGTATCGATCAAATACAAAAAAGGTTGCATTAGCAGCCCTTTTTGTATTTGAAATAGAATTTTAAGTGAACGATTTGTTTTCGTTCGTTCTCAAAACCCGATTTCATTGAATCATTGAAAATGGTTTATTACCAATTTCAGCATAAAAATGGTAGCCTTCAAGCAAGCCCAATCAGCTTTAAAAAGATTGATTGTATCTGATATGGAATTTTTCAAAAAACCTCATCTGGATACTGGAAAGGCTGTTTTTAATCCCTCAAAAGCTTCTTCGAGGCTATCACTTTTTAAAAATGAAATGATAGCCTTTTGGGTAGCCTTTATACTTGAAAAAGGTTGATTAAATCTGATAGGCAATTTTTTCAAAAACCCTCTAAAAACGCTGGAAATGCACTTTTACAAAAAAAGACCTTCTATGCGAAGGTCTTTCAGTGGAGCCGGAGGCTCTATGAAAATTTGATTTTCCTTTGCAAAATGTGCGTTTTTAGCGTTTAAATGAGGTTTTTTGAACTGCCTAAAAAAGTGATAGCCTCGATGGTAGCCTTTTAAGATGATTCAATTTACCGGATTTTGCAGAACGATTTGTAATGCAATTTACATGGAAAAATATCGTAAAACAACCCATGAATTTATGTTTTTTGAAGCCAGAAAAGCTGGTAATAGATTTTAAAATAGAGCTTGAGAAAATGAACCCGATGGAGTTTCAGGGACTACAATACTCATAGTGAAGAGTACAGGAGATTCTCGCTGTGTAAAAATCGGTCGTTAAGTAAAAAACGGTATCAATAAAGAAAAGTACACCATTAGCGGAAAGTACATTCTCATCTTGTAGATCTTCAAAGATCAGCCTAACTCGCTGTTGATGTAATCGTTATTGCAGTTATTATTCTGAAAATTATTGCATTCTCATACCGCTGTACAGGCAGCAGATCAAATGGTTCCCGCTTGATCTTCTCGAACTGCATCCTGCGAACGCTTCAGAGGTTGCTTGTTATGCTCATTCAGAATCTCCCATTAGCTGTATTGAGGCTCTTAGCGAGAAGTAGGTCCCCTGACGTGTGAGCCTGGTTCGACTAGTACCTGCGTTTTTCAGCGGTTGAACGGCTCGATAATTTCATATTAATTTAACATAACAACATTTATATTCGGAGCAACAAACTTATTTCCCTATCACAATGAAAAAACTCTACACAACGCTCGTTGCCATATTGGCAATAGTTCACGTTTCTTATGGTCAGTGGTTAACCAACGGAAATAATATTTATAATACTAATACGGGCAATGTCGGAATTGGAACTAATGTACCTGGAAATAGTTTAAGTTTTAGGGACCTTACAGTTGATTCGGGAACGAGCGGGATCACATGGTATAGCCCGGATCCTTTAAATTATGGTATATCTAAAACCGCAGGTGCCTGGAGCGCTCCAAACTATACTCAACTTGCTATAAAATGGATGGGCGGCATCATTTTAAATCCAGGCACTGACTTGGCAAAAAGCTATGTTGACGTTGGCGGTGGCGGATTAAGAGTCACCAGCGGAAATCTTGGAATTGGCGTGACAGCTACATCGTCTAAGCTACAAATCGGAGCCGGAACAAGCAACTTAGGCTCTTCAATATCAATGTTGAGTGGTGTTAGTGCCGGCGGCGCTGTAAATGTACTTTCCCTTGTCAATAATGCCAGTGCTGCAACCGGAAATGAAGTAGACATGACATTTCACACGGCGGGCAACTATTCACCTACCTCCCAGATAGGTGCAATTTCAGGAGCAACGCCACCAACGACAGACTTGGCATTTTCAACTTATAACGGTGGACTCACTGAAAAAATGAGAATCCTCGGTAATGGATTTGTTGGAATAGGCACTGCTACACCAAAAGAAACTTTATCTGTCAATGGTAACATTCGTTCAAAGCAGGTAAAAGTTGAAACTCTCAACTGGCCTGATTATGTTTTTAAGAAAGAATATACATTGCCATCGTTATCAGAAGTAAAGACTTACATCGATCAAAACCAGCATTTACCTGAAATGCCATCAGCAGAAGAAATAGCTAAAGATGGTTTGAACCTGGGCGAGATGAATAAACTGTTGATGAAGAAGGTGGAAGAATTGACATTGTATTTGATTGAGAAAGATAAGCAACTGAACGAACAACAAAAACAATTGAATGCTCAACAGTTACAGATGAATCAATTCAAAATGGAATTAAACAGTATTAAAAAATCATCGATTAATTAAAGAATATCAATTCATTCGGAAATGCATAAAATGAAAAAAAGTTACTTAATTCAGATATCTTTGTTATTGTTACTTATCAGTTGTCCATATTATTTGATGGCTCAACTTGAAGCATACGGCAATGTCATACCTCCGTCGCCGCGCTCCACCGAATTTGAGAAGTTTATCAATTACAAGGTATCACTCAGCAATGGCCTTCCAGAAATTGGGATTAATTTTTACAATATCCAGGTGGATAATGTAACTATTCCTATAGGTATCAGTTACCATGCCTCCGGCATCAAATATGGACAATCCAATGGCGATGTAGGCCTCGGATGGGGATTGTCATCGGCTTATCGGGCGTCAAGGACAGTTTATGGCCGGGTTGATGAGGCCTATGGCATGCCGGATATGAATAACGTTGCCAACGGAATGGCTATTCGTAACTATTTAAATAATGGATTTTCTACACCTTATCTCAGAGATAAATATTTGGCAAGGTATGTAAACCCCAGAGAACAGTCGTTTGTAACTGCTTTACAAAATGATTACCTGGATGGGCAATATGATATCTTTACTGTTGGGTTACCATCGCAAAGCGGAAATTTTATAATCACGGACAGGGTTAATAAAACCGTAACAATGTTGAATAATTCGGGGTTGAACGTAAATTATACAACCAGCGATATTGGTATTGATGGATTTAATATCACAGATATAAATGGTATTAAATATCGCTTGGGGCAGAATGAAGCTAATAGTGAAAATCTTCAAATTTCATCAGGAGGTGTGATGAAAAAATACAGTTCAGCCTGGATGATTTCAGATATTACTACACCATTTAATAATGTAATTAGCTTTCAATATCAACCGTTCCAGGAAACTAAGAGCGGCACGCTGTCTTACAGCCGGACGCTTAAAGAAGGAGCATTTTACGCACCTGCTAGTATCGGTTTTCAAGGCACAGACGCGAGCCAGGAAACTGTCAGTAATTCTTCCGTATATAATACCTGTTTATTATCTGTAATCAATGGAGTTTACGAAACAGCAACTTTCAATCGCAATACCAACGGCACCATAAGCGATATTCAAATTAGAAAGAAGAATAACGACTTGCTTAAAAAGATTACATTTTATTATAGCCAGTTTGCAAGTCGGGTATTTTTAGATTCGATAAAAGTTGCAGGTGCAGATGGAATAAGTAAAGAACGTTATAAATTTGACTATAAATCGAAAGAAATTTCTTATAATTATTATGACAACTTCAATTATTATCAGTCTTCCGCTTTGTCGGGTTATGCGCCAGTAATCAATGGACTGTATTATTTTCAGAATGCATATTATGGTAATTTCACTCCATCTCCCTTGTCAACGCCTGGTAGTAACAGAGAATCGTATGTTACTACAGATATTTATATGTTAAAAAAAATCACATATCCGACAGGCGGGAGCGTTAGCTATGCTTATGAACCAAATTACTACAAAGCCGATGGAGATCTTGTTGGCACACACGGAGGGGGTATGCGGGTGTGGTCTATTACCAGTGATGACGGATCAGGTACCCCAATCTTACAACATACATATTCTTATGGAGATGATGGTCAAGGCAGTGGTAAAATGCTTTTCAATATCAATGATCCCAAACTTTTGGTCAAGGAATCCATTGTTCCGTTCATTAACAGTGATCCGGGACAGCCCACTCCTCTTATGTTAACGAGAAGACGCACGATCAACACTAATGTTGACGGGGACCTTGCCGATGGATACGTAAAGGATAACATGGGGTGGTATAATAAAGTAACGGAAGTATATAATGACGGCAGTGCTGTCGATTATTTTTTTACGATGCCATATTATTCGGGCGGTATCGAATCATTTATCACAAATCAGAGTTATAATTACAGCGGAGATACTCAGCTATCCGTTACATCTCCCTCATATTATGTCAAAGGGTATCATTTCTGGAAAAAGCCGATGCTTAGCGAGCAAAATACCTATGCCAAAAATGCAGTATTAAAGAAGAAAGAGTTATTTTCTTACAGTAGCCCTACAACAGATGACCCAAGCAACCAGTTTGTGGGACTTAAGGTTTCAGCATTTGCTGTTGCCACAGGCTCACCATTTATAGACTTAAGCACACAGCCCAATATTTATGAATATTTAGGGATCAACTCATTGTTTAACTATGATACTTATATCATCACCCGTGGCGATGTATTGTTAACCCAAAAAACAGTTTATGATTATGATGGCACTACTGATGGGATAAAAACGGTTTATAATTATGATTATACCACTGGTAACTTAACTTCAGAAGAGAAGATGAGTACCAGCAATGGCCAGGTATTGACTACAAGATATAAATACCCTTCAGATTTTATTGGGATTGTGTCCGCTGACAGGATATCTGCAGGCATAAAGCAGCTCCAGCTGAAAAACATTCTTAGTCCAGTGATAGAAAAGAGCTCATTCCGGTCAAACGCTGACGGCGCAAACGAACTGTTAATTAGCTCTACCTTTACATCTTATAAACCCACATTGCCAACGCCCGACAAAATTTTTAAGGCAGAAACCACAAGCCCTTTATCTGGATTCAGTGGAGTTACTGTGAATGGCGGCGCAATAGTTAAAAACGCTGTTTATAAGGAAAACATGACTGTGGATTCGTGTGATAGCAAAGGGCGGATTTTGTCTGTATCCAGGCCAGGCAGCCTGGCCGTTAACTACTTATGGGGATATAATAATCAATACCCGGTAGCAAAGGTTGTAGGTAGTAATTATGCTACAATTAGTGCGTTGGTGGATTTATCGATATTGAACAACCCTTTAAGCGACGAACAGTTGAGGGTTGAACTCAATAAGATCAGAACGGCGTTAATTGCTGTCGCCGCCCAGGTAACGACTTACACTTATACACCTTTAGTAGGCCTGACAAGCTCAACCGATCCCCAAGGCATGACCACCACTTACGAGTATGACAGTTTCCAACGCCTGATTAATATCAAGGATAAAGACGGTAACATTGTGAAACATACAGACTATCATTATCAGGCCCAATAAGCACATACCACAAATCTTATCACATGATCACATATCGTCCATATAAAATCCCGCTCAAAAGCTTGTTTTTAGCTTTAAGTTGGTTGTTTGGAGTCTTCGGCGTGCAGGCGCAGATCTTAGTTACGACACCCATGACGGGCACACCTGCCGCGGGCACTTATTACAACCCGACCACCATTACCGTTAATGCCGACTTTATCTTTACGGCCAGTACAGGACAAAGCTTGACGCTGATGATCGGGGCACCGGATTGCCAGCCGTTTTCTAATGCTATTAGCACCAACCAGAATTATATTTTAACATCAGTACCCCATATAGCTGGTTACAATCCTGCAGGAACCGGTTACGGTACCTGCGATGTGATGCAAACCGTACAATACTTTGACGGTCTTGGGCGCCCATTGCAAACCATACAGATCAAAGGCTCACCAGCCGGACAGGATATTGTACAACCTTTTAGCTATGATGCTTTTGGCAGGGAAGATAAAAAACACCTGCCTTATGCAGCCACAACCAGTAACGGCAGTTACAAAGCAGATGCTTTTAATGCGGGTGCAGGCACAGCGCAATTTTATAATTCTACGGGTACCAGCGGCGTACAACAAGGGAATGGCATACCGACTATACCCTCTCCTTTCGCGCAAACTATTTTTGAACCATCGCCACTGAACAGACCGGTTGAACAAGGAGCACCCGGAACACCGTGGCAGCCTGTGCCTAACAGCACTACAGGTCATACGGTTAAAGTGGCTTACGGCACCAATGCGGCAACCGATGTGATCATGTGGTCGGTAAATACAGCGGGTAACGGAGGGACTGGAACAACCAATTATCCAGCAGGGCAACTATACGCCACCACTACCACGGATGAAATGGGGAATAATACCATCGAGTATAAAGACAAGGAAGGACAGGTAGTTTGTAAAAAAGCACAGTCAGGCGCGAGCACCTACCTGGCTACCTATTACGTCTACGATGATTTAAATAACCTGCGTTATGTGATACCGCCTATTCCGTCTACTGTCACCTATCCGAGCAGCTTTTTAGAAACCGATGCCACATTTACGGGCTTTATTTATGGGTATCATTACGATGAGCGTAACCGTTTAATACAAAAGAAGATCCCGGGTAAGGGTGGTTGGGATTATATCGTCTATAACCAGCTTGACCAGCCCGTGCTTACCCAGGATCCGGTTCAGCGTGCCGCCAACCAATGGATGGTAACCAAGTACGACGCACTGGGAAGAGTGATCATGACAGGTTTATGGAACGCGGGCTCTGTTATACCGCAAGCCACGCTGCAAGCCAGCATTTATGCCGGTACGCAATGGGATGTAAGGGATAATACGAATACCACTACAAGTTATAATATCACCAGCTATCCTGCGGTAACTACGATACTCACTATTAATTATTATGATGATTACACTTTCTACGGTAATCCTTATACTTCAATTACCAACTCTTATACCAACCCTAAAGGATTATTAACGGGCAGCAAGACAGCCATATTAAATGCAGACGGTACCTACGGGTCCATGCTTTGGGGAGCGTATTGCTATGACGGCTTTGGAAGAGAAGTAGTAGCTATTAAACAGCACTTTAAAGGCGGGCAGGCAGCGTATAATACCAACAATTATTATATTACTTCTACCACTTATAACTTTGACAGCACGGTGCAGCATACCAGCGCTGCGCTCGTAGTAGCAAACACAGCTACACTTGGGATAGGTACCGCTTATTATTATGACCATATGAACCGCCCGAAACAAATTTGGAAAGCTGTCTGGGACCAATCCCAGCCGCAGCCAAGCGGCACGCTGATCAGTCAATCTGATTACAACGAAGTCGGCCAGTTAAAAACTAAGCACCTGCATAGCCCCGACAATGGGTCGACTTTTAAACAGGATATTGATTACACCTACAATGAACGTGGCTGGTTGGCAGGGATCAATGACCCATCGGTTGCGCCTGCGCCTAATAGATTGTTTTCAGAAAAATTATACTACAATGAACTGGTTCCCGGCCATAACGGGGTAGCACAATTTAATGGTAATATATCAGAACAAGCTTATAATAAGGGCAGCGCAGGCCAAAAGTATGTGACCTATTATTACGATGCTTTAAACCGTTTAACCGCAGGCAATTCGTCCGAGGGTTATAGTGAGAATACCATCACTTATTCTACGATGGGTGATATTATCAGCATGTCAAGGTTTGGACCAAACGCGGCAACCTTAAATTATACTTATAGTGGTACACAGTTAACCGGGGTCAGCGGTACTGGCTTTACAACCAGGAGTTATCCACTATATGATGCTAACGGCAACGCCAAAAGCGATGGATTAGGCAATACCATTACCTATAACCTGCTTAACCTGCCTGCCAATATACCGGGTAAAGGCCTTAGTTATGTTTACGACGCCACAGGCAGCAAACTTAAAAAAACAGTTAGCGGGGCGGTAACGGAATACATTGACGGCATACAATACAGAACCGATGGTACCATTGATTTTGTAATGACGGAGGAAGGCAGGGCGACCAGGAGCGGTACTAATTATATTTATGAATATACCTTGACCGATCACTTAGGTAATAACCGCGTGGCATTCGATCAAAATAACGGCAAGGTAGGAGAAGATGATTATTATCCTTTCGGACTAAATGTTCACCGCCAGGTAAATGCCGGAAATAAGTATCTTTACAATAAAAAGGAGATCCAGGAAGAATTTAATAATCAATACGATTATGGTGCGCGCTTCTATGATCCTGTAATTGGAAGATGGACGAGTGTAGATCCAATGGCGGAGAAGGCAAGGCGGTGGAGCCCCTATAATTATGGATTAGATGATCCTATTGGGAACATCGATCCTGATGGAATGCAGGCCACTTATAATTGGGGTACCGGTACCTATCAAGATGGCGGAAAAGATGTGTCCTGGGATGAGGTTCAACATCAATATGGGATAGGAACAGCTAACTCCTGTTGTGAGGTTAAGCCAGCTCAAGTCGAAAAAAGTAATACATTTGTAAATGAAAGTGGTGAATTATTCAAAAAAGGCAGCAAATTAACAGGCTTATTAGAATTGGCCGGTTACGTTGCAATTGAATTATTTTCATCCCATGATGATCCGGCCGAAGATTTACAAAACGCCTATAACAGTGCCGCAAAATCTAATTTTAGAAATCTTTCAGCCAATGAAGGGCTTTTTAATGAACTTGTAAGAAATGGTTACAGAGCTCCAGGCGCCGCCGAAGAGGATAATGACAAGTATATATACCGTGGAGGTGCACCAACAAACTCAAATCTTACCCCCAGAGTTACAGACCTGGACGGACTATCAACATTTACAACCTCAGCTCAAGCAAAATCTTTAGGTTATAAAATTGCGACCAAGATTAGTGTTAATTCCTTGCGAGTTCTTGGTTTACAAGTAGACTACCGAGGGACACACGCTAGCATAAGGCCCGCCACTGCCAAGGAATTAGCAGCATGGGCGGCTACGAAAGCCGGATTAGCAAACGGTGGAAATACCCATATAAATACTAAGAAAGTACAAGCATCAGTAAGGGGGACAGAATAGATATGAAAAACAAGGATTATATTCCAAATAACATTTATGATGTTGCGGCGGTTGAGCGCCTTAAGCATTTACCTTTTGAATTAGTTAGAAAGGATGTTTCAGCATTATTGGAATGGCTTCAGGACTTACATTGGGATGTCGCCGCAGGCATCGCCGAATATTTAACACCTTATGTTAACGAAATAACACAAGAATTGCTATTTATTTTAAATACAGACGATAGTATGTGGAAATATTGTGTTATTTATGGTCTGATTGCACGATCGCAGAATAAACTTAATCCCGTTTTAGTAGAAGCTCTAAGAACAATTGCTGAACATCCTTCAAAAATTGATGCTGAGGAGACTGTTGATGAAGCAGCAAAAGAAATAATCATGAATAAAGCTTTATGTGGTTAGTTAAGTGTGTTTCCTCGCTCTTATCAGACGGCTATGTGATGAACTGATATTAACCAAGTCCAGCCACTGGTTGGGCTTTTTGCCTTTTATGTGTTTGCCCAATTTAGCCTCTTAGCAAAGCTTGAATATTCAAGAATTATATTTTTGTCAGATAAAATTAAATAGCCAGAACTTAATTAATATACTTTCACACAACGTCAAACATAAATTTACCGTATTGAAGGAAACGCCTAAGCCGTTGACTGCTTTCTATGCCTTTATTTAATAATTTTAAGTTACAGATTCCTGAAAATAGAATTTATGGATTGGACATTCTGCGTGCAATGGCCATTTTATTTGTTTTAAATATACATAGTGCTCATTTTTTCTCCCCAACTTCTTTAATATTCAAAATACTTACGCCGCTTAATCTTGATGGCGTTACATTATTTTTTGTTTTAAGCGGCTTTCTGATAGGCGGCATTCTGATCAGCCAATTTGAAAAAGATAGCATTACTCCCTACTGTTCGAAGTTATAAACCATTACTGTCCGATTAAAGAAAAAAAGCAAGGGAAGCAGTTGAAGGCTTCCCTTTATTGGTAGTTTTAAGTTACCACACAAAAAACACCAATGAACAAAAGTACTTTTTTTACCGGACA
>Ga0105239_10007154_pt1 | contig 12840 bp, 12 predicted proteins | sample KBSC44metaG_FD_92761 | JGI IMG/M metagenome (GOLD analysis project Ga0105239, IMG submission 92761) | Corn rhizosphere microbial communities from Kellogg Biological Station, Michigan, USA - KBS C4-4 metaG | ecosystem: Host-associated > Plants > Roots > Rhizosphere > Soil | place: Michigan, USA...
ACAGCCGTAAAATCCCGCGAAGAAGGCAGGCCGCATCACCGACCAGGAGAACTCTCCGCTTCGAATGCGCTCCAATGGCAGGACATGGGCATCCCGCAAATGATCGATGGAAAAATGCCAAAAAGGCTCCTCCAGTTTCGCCTGCAAGGCGCGGCATAAAGTGGATTTCCCTGCACTGGACGCGCCGTTCACGAATATAATTTTGCCTGACACCTGTTTGCCTCCTTCCCCACGAGTCCTCTCACCAATTTTGCGTCAACGCAGCATTTCCTTCTTTCACAATTCAAGTATGCAATATCGATATAGTAAACAGCCAACCTTTACCTGGGAGGCTAAAAATAAAAAGGAATGATCAAGGATGAATTTGCAGATCGCACCCTATGCAGAACAGAAGTTGAGTTGGCCGAAAAGTGGTCGGCATATTATGGCGCAGTATGACGACACGTCGATCGTGGTGTACCAGGCGTACAATCCGGCGATTGGGCGCTTTGCCGCGCAGAACGGCTATTTTGGAGGCGAGTTCAGCTATAACCGCATGAGTTGGTGCAAACCGAACTTTCTGTGGATGATGTACCGCTCGGGATGGGGAACGAAAGCAGGACAGGAGATCACGCTTGCGATTCATCTTAAGCGTGAAGCGTTCGACAGTTTTCTGGCTCAGGCGGTTCCGTCGTCTCACGATCCGGAACTACACTCCAGTCGCGGCGCCTGGTCGGCTGCCGTGCAGACATCGGACATTCGGTTGCAGTGGGATCCGGATCACTCCCCTTCCGGAGAAGCCGTCGAACGGCGCGCGATACAGATCGGCTTACGAGGGAAGGCACTGGGAGAGTATGGGCGGGACGCGATCTTGCAGATTGAAGACATCAGCGAATTCGTTGCTGAACAACGGCCCAATGTAGGCTCACCGGATCTTCAGACCCCGTTGGAAAAGGTCTACCAGCCCGCCGATCCGGCTATTGTAGCCAGATTGAGGCTGTCGGATCCTGTCTGATCGGCAAGCATTTCAGGGCCACCACCGCGCCACATCGCTTAAGGCAAGTAACAGTTCCTCGACTGTCTGCGACTTTCCATTGTCCAATAACGCCACGGATAGTTGCTCCACGGCACGTTGTATATCTCCTCGATAGAGTGGTACGAGGTGCTGCATGAGAACCGTCCAGAGGGGATAGAAATGTTCGAAAGGCACATATTGTAAGCAGACGGCGGCATTGGCGAGAGCCATCGCGCGAAAGTACGCGTCCTCCACGGCATCAGCGCTGGATAACGCTTCCGCAACGACCCGCGTTCGCTCTTCGGCTTGTGGTAGACAGGGGATGATCGCGTTGAGCACCTCAGCACGACGAAACGCATCCTCGACCTTCTGAGCGAACGATAACGCCTGGGCCGTATCCCCAAAAGCGATATGAGCCTTTGCAATTTCGATCAGCGCCTGTCCGCTGAACGCAGCATGCACGATGGCCAGCGCTATCGATTCCGCCTCGGGCAACTGCTCCTGCGTCAGATAAGGGGCGATGCTGTGGATCATCAGGGCGCAACTCCGCGCCTTCTCCATCTTGCCAATGGATAGAAACGCTTCGGCGATAATCTCGGTTCGCTGCGCAGTGTCGTCAAGTTTTTCGGCAATCCCGGTGAGAGCCTGTGCGCACACATAAGGATTTTCACTCGTCCGTGCCACCGCCACGGCGTCCGCCAGTATCTGCGCGCGATCCTCAGAGGGTTCCAGCCGAGCGACGATCTTAGCGAGCGTCTCGGCACACTCAACAGGGCTCTTACTCGTATGGGCAATCTGTACCGCCTCGCGTAAGGGCTCTGCCGGGTATTTCATATGGATAGCGATCTCAGCGACAGTCGGGGCGCCAAAACGAATGTCCTCGACCGTCCGTGCTACCGTCAACGCCACATGTAACTGCTCCTCCGTCAGATAGGGAGCGATTTTTGTGAGAGCATGCGCGCGCCAATAAGGGTTCTCGATCGTTGGCGTCAGCGCCAACGCATTCGCTACTAGCTGTGCGCGCTCTTCAGGGTGTGTCAAATGGATAGCGATCTCTACGGAGGTCGTGGCACGATAGGTAGCATCGTCTATCCGTTGAACGATGGAGAGCGCAGTGTATAACTGGTCCTCCGTGAGTGCAGGGATGATGGAAGGGACCATCTTCGCGAGAATCCAGACAGGCGCAAGTGCATCTCTCTCCACGATCGAAAATGCCTGTTCGATATTGCCACGATCCCTCCATACCTTCGCGATTTCGGCGGTAACGCGAATGCGATAACCCGCGTTCTCCATTGCCAGAGCGATAGACAGTACCTCATGCAACTCCGCTTCGCTGAGAGAGGGAAGGATATCGATCAATGTCCAGGCGCGTTCCTGCTCAAAATCGATCGTCTGAACCACCTCTAAGGCCCGCTCCGTATCGCCGATGGCAGACAGAGCCCTGGCGATTCCCCGGAGAGCCTCGCCCAGAGAACTCTTGAAAGTCTCGGAATCATAGCGAGAATTCTTAATCATCCAAACAAGCGATGGTTCCGCCGCCGCTAACTGCCATGCCTTTTCGGGGTAGGTCCACTGACTGACGATCTGATTCAGATGCCAACTACGATCGTGGGGATCCGGCAGCGCGCGAACTATCGTCAGCGCTTCGCGTAGTTGTCCTCCCGTTAGATGAGGGGCGATGGCGCCAAGCCACTGGGCGCACTCAGTGTCATTCGACATCGCTTTAATATAGGTCAATCCTACTCTGGACGACCAGATGCCCTTGCGAACAAATCCCACGATCATTTTCATCGGAAGGCTGACTGCGAGGCTGTTCAAGGAGGTCAAGATCAGACAGTGGCGCAACTCCAGACCTAAGGTACGGATGGGTTCGCCACGTTCATAGGAGTCCCGCGACAGACGCTGCACTCCTCTCCAGGAGCGCCGAACATCGGCGATATAACTCGCCGTCTTCCCGGAGCGATCCATAAGTTCGAACCAGGCATTTTTTCCCTCCTCCGTCTCTTCCTTCAGCAGCAGATTCATCGCCTCAAACTGCTCTGCCTTCTCCATATGCCAGGTAAGATGCTCATAGATATAGCCGTCGTCAGGAAGAGATGTCCATACATCGACCGCTCTCTGCGGTAAGCGCTCACGATACCGCTCCAGAAGGAGGCGGTGGGCTTCTCCGGGAAGCAATCCCAGCCCATGCGGCGAACCGGCGGACAACAGGCGACAGGCGATCGGATACAGCAGGCTATGGACCCGAAAGCAGGGGCAGAGGCCCTCCCCCCACCTCATCGGTGCTGCCGCAAGCAGAAGCCCCTTACGGCAGAAGAGTTCCAGAAGCGCTTCGGTATCTCCGAGATCCATCTGCCACACGACCGCCATCATCGGAGGCGTGAGGCGGACATCCTCCGGAGTCACTCCCAACCAGGCAAACCTCGCTGGCGCCTGCGGTGTGTTGGAGTGCAGTTCCCGTAAACTCAACTGCAAAGCCGCTTCAAAACTCACCTGCCTATCCGTGTTCGGAGGGAGACGATCTGCTTCTTCCCGCGCTTTCAGGAAGGTGATCTCCTGTCGAAATAGCTCTGTCCACTCCTGCCAGGAGGTGCCTGTGGGCATCGCCATCATCACCAGATGCAGGGTCGATGGAAGGAATCCCGCCATTGTCGCCAGTTCCAGAGCCAGGCCGCTTTCGGTCGCACCGAAGGTGCGTGCCAGACAGTTCTCGAAAAGCGCCAGTGCCTGCGGTGATGTCATGACATCCAGAGAAAGGAGAGGAACGTCCGGATCTTCCGCCGGGCAGAGACTTCGGGTAGTTAAAAGGACACGGCACTGCTCCCCTCCAACCAGAAAAGGCAGATAATGCTCTTTTTTGCAGACGTCATCCAGAATGAGGAGCAGGCTTCTCTCTGAAAGCATCCCTTGTAGATGCGCAGACGCCTCCGGAATTTTCGAAAGCCTGAACGCAGGATCGAAGATCCGGATCACGTCGCCCAGCAGAGCGAGCACGTCCGGTTCCGGCCCCAGCGAAAGCCAGTAGATTCCATCCGGAAAACACGCGCGGACATGCTTATCGTGCGCCAATAACTGTGCCAGCACAGTCTTACCGATCCCAGCCTCACCCTGAATCGCACCGCTTAACTCTGCCCTCTTCTCAGGACGCAACAGACTCACACGTAAAGTTGCTAGATCCTCCGGGCGATCCACTACCGTCTCCGGCAACGGAGGAATATTCCAGCGCTTGAGGAGAGGGATGGCAGCATTCGGGGGCAACGTTGGGGCAAGAAGCTCAGGATCAGACACGGTTCAGCACCTCCGTTCAACAGAAACACCGACATATTCCATTTTTACGGCGGACTTCCTGCTTCCAGCAAAACCGACTACTGCGACAATCTCGTCTCTTGTGACCGTACATTACAGGGAATTCGAGCAGTAAGGAGGAGGAGGCGATGCCTATTAGCCGCAGTGCGTTGGTGAGGGGGAGCGTAGCGACAGGGTTGGGGATAACGGCATCTGCCGCGCACGCTATGCCGCGAGCGGGGATCAAGGCGATTGCCTTCGACGCGTTTCCTATTTTCGATCCCAGACCGGTCTTTGCGGTGGCGGAGGAACTGTTTCCGGGCAAGGGCGCGGAACTGAGCAACGCGTGGCGTACCCGGCAATTCGAGTATACGTGGCTGCGGAGCATGTCCCACCACTATGCGGATTTCTGGAAAGTTACGGAAGACGCCCTGGTGTTCGCCGCGAAGACGATGCAAGTGGAACTCACTTCGGAGAAGCGGGCGCGCCTGATGCAGGGGTATCTGGAACTCAAGCCCTGGCCCGAGGTCGTTTCGGCGCTCCAGGCGTTCAAGGCCACAGGGTTGCGGATGGCCTTTCTGTCCAACTTCACGCCCGCCATGCTGGAGGCCGGCATCAAAAATGGCGCACTGGAGGGGATGTTTGAATATGTCCTCAGCACCGACAGGGTGAAAACCTACAAACCGGATCCGCGCGCCTATCAGATGGGATTGGACGCTTTCCGGCTGAAGCGGGAAGAGATCCTGTTCGTCGCCTACGCGGGGTGGGATGCCGCGGGCGCGAAGTGGTTTGGCTATCCTACGTTCTGGGTCAATCGGCTGCGCCTCCCTGCCGAACAGTTGGACGTGGTTCCAGACGCGATGGGCAGCGACCTGAATGATCTGGTGAAGTACCTCCACACGTAATCCGGTCAAGAGACGCCAACGCCCCTGCGTTTTGCAGGATTCATCTCGAACCACAGAACCGCCCTTCAGTTCGCGCGATATGCCCGACGCCCGGACCTTATCGCGGCGTTACAACGGGCACATGCGACAACGTGACCACGCTCCGGCGACTGTTTTGTGGAAGACGCTGGGAGGTCTCCATCAGGGCGGTAAGCTTCGCCAGGGCGTTAAACTGTTGTTGCTGTGAGCGCTTCAGGGCCGCCAACTCCGTTTTCAGCGTCGTGATCTCGGCGGAATGAGCGTCACCGTAGACTGCAATAACCGACCCGTTGAAAACGATTGGAGCCGTTGTGTTTTCATCAGAGACCCTTTCTCGGTTCGGCATCTGCTGGACCCGGTAACACTTCAGAGCGTGCCGATCCTCCGTATGATGCCTCAGCTCCCTCTCGGAACGGGACATCACCGTAGACAAAACGCATCGAATGCCGTAGACGTGGTGCGCATGGGCGAAAAACTTTGCGATGGGAGAGATAGCGACCCTGCCGCGCTCAGCGGATCGGCCCGCCTTTCAAATTTCGCAAGCCGCGTCGCCTCTCTCTATTTGTCTCTCGAAACCGGCAAGCAGATCACAGGAAGAAAAAGCCCGGGGACGAGGGCGAGCGCCCTTCAGGCGCGACGAGAGGCCAGCTCGTCGGCAGCGCTCTTGAGGATCGCGGAAGAGAGTTCCGGTGCGGTCACGATTCGGGAGACCATCAAGGCCCCGACCATTGTCGCCGCGGCGGCCATTGCGCGTGACTGCGCGACTTCCGGCGGGCTCTCCTTCCACTCCCCAGCGAGGATATCCACAAGTTTGAGGAAGCCCTCGGTGGCGACGACGCGTGTGTCCGGGGCAGAGTGGGCCATCTCACTGCCGAGAGCGGCGATCACGCAGCCGGCGGCAGGATGGTCCCGATGTCCCGGCGAGAGATAGATCGCGGTAACGCTCTCCAGCACACTCTGTCCGGCGTTGGCGGAGACGGCATCGGCGATTTTCCGTGTCATGGCCTCCAGTGCGACGGCGCAGGACTCCGTCACAAGCTGGTCCTTCGAATCGAAATGCCGATAGAAGCCGCCATGGGTCAGGCCCGCAGCAGACATCACATCGGCCAGACTGGTCTCGCCGATCCCGCGGCGGCGAAACTCCTCCCCCGCCGTCTGCACAATACGTTTCCGGGTCTCACTTGCATCCTGTTTTGACTTTCGCATCGCCGATCTCGCTCCTCTCCTCTCCTGTTATACCCTGGTTTCTCGATGTATTGACACCATTAGATGTTGTGTGTCATCTTATTAGATGTCAATCGACATCTAAATCAGAAGGAGACCGAGATGATTCCTCAAGAACCCGTTCAAGCACACTATGGTGTCGGCGATCTGACCGACCGGGTCGCGCTTGCTCTGAAGCGAGCGGGGCTCGATGGCGAGACGCTGCAATGGTCCGACCTGGCGGCTCTGGATCAGTTCCATGTCCGTGGTCTCGCCGCGACGGCGGAGTTGGCGGAGGGGCTGCATCTGCAGCCAGGCGCGACTCTGCTCGATGTCGGCTGCGGCCTCGGCGGCCCGGCGCGCTATCTGGCCGCGACGCACGGCTGCCATGTCACCGGCATCGACCTGAGTCACCCCTTTGTCGCGGCTGCCCGGATGCTCGCAGAGCGCACCGGATTGGCGGGCCGGACGACCTTTGTCCAGGGCGACGCTCTCGACATGCCGTTTCCGGACAGCAGTTTCGACGCCGCCTGGACCCAGCATGTGGCCATGAACATCGCCGACCGGGCGGGGTTCTACGCAAGCATCCATCGCGTGCTCAAACCGGGAGGCAAACTCGCGATCTACGACGTCCTTACCGGAAATGGCGAGCCCTTGCTCTTCCCCGTTCCCTGGGCAGGAAACTCCGAGATCAGCTTCCTCTTAACGCCGGATGCCATGCGAGAGGCCCTGCTTAAGGCCGGTTTCACGGAGATCTCCTGGAGCGATACGACGGCGGCGGGGCTGGAAGCGATTGCGCAGCAACAGCAGGGGCTCCAGGCTCCCTCCCCCTCCGGTCAACTCAGCCTCGGGGTGGTCATGGGACCCGAGTTTGGAGAGATGGCGGCGAACCTCGCGCGGAACCTGAAAGCAGGGCGCGTGCGTCTGATCCAGGCGATCGTGCAGCGGGACTGATCGGGCAACGCACTCCCCTGCGATTTCACCCTCCTCCTTTAAATCTTCTTAATCCGGTCCAAAGAAAGGCTTTTAGACAGGATTTACAGGATTAAATCCAGGTATTCGAGCTTGCGATACTCACGCTCGGTAATGCACGGGCTAACTGGCTGTGGCGATCCAGTCGGTGTCGATCCCCCGAGCCATCAGCAGTTCGGACAGTTGGCCCACGTGCCCCTGAATGTGGCGCAAGTTCATGAGTTCGTGTGATAGCTTGCTCATGTTCGGGTACCAGAAGAAGCCACTCTCCCGGCTCTCCAGGTCGAGGCTATCGAGCGTCGTATCGATGAGGCTACGCACATACGCGATATAGTCCTGCATATCCTGCCGGGTCAGCGGCATAGCGCCTTCCGGCAGTTCGTACGGCTCGACCTCGATCGCTTTCTGGGTGTCGCTCACTCCCAATGCTATACTTATCGCCAATGGCCACTCGGCTGCGGAGCCGTTGAAGGCCGCTTCGTTCTGCACCAGATAGTTATGTGCGAAGAATACCGTGTGCCCTGCAATGCGCCAGAATGTGCGCGGGTGCTCCCCCGCAAGCCACAGATCGTCCGGGCACTTCTCCACACACTCCGCAAGCATCGCCAGCCCGCCATGATACTGCTCCTTGAGCGCCTGTCGTATTTCCATGTTCGTTTCCTTTCCACAGCGGCAGTGACGATTCAGGACAAAGTTCTCCTGGACTCCAGCGGCTTCCTTCTGACTCGTCGAGAGGCATGCACCGTACAGTGTAGCCTCTCATTCGGGCCAATGCATCCGGAGAACTCAGCGAGATCCTTCCTGGGGAACAATCGACTACTCTGTCGAACGTACTCTCAGAGGAAGACGGTGATTCTCACACGCCGCGAATTCTTGAAGGGAAGTGCTGCTGCGAGGCGGTGGGAGACAAAACGAAATGGATGAGATCGCAAAGTACAATGTGGAACGTTGGCAGGCGCTGGCGGAAGCGGATGCGCTGTTTACGCGTCCGCGACTGGATCTGACGCCCGAATCGGCGCGTGAATTTCTGGATGCGGAAGGGGTTCTCGGCGAAGTGGCGGGCAAAGCGGTGCTTTGCCTCGGCGGAGGGGGCGGTCAGCAGTCGGCAGCGTTTGCCCTGCTGGGTGCAGAGGTCACCGTGCTCGACATCTCCGAGGCGCAGTTGGAGCGGGACCGGCAGGCGGCGGCGCACTATCAGAAGCAGGTACGCACCGTTCAGGGCGATATGCGGGACCTATCCGCACTGGAGCCGGCCTCTTTCGATCTGGTGTATCAGCCCTTTTCGATCGGTTATGTCCCCGATGCACCGCTTGTGTTCGCGCAGGTTACGCGGGTGCTGCGACCGGGCGGTATCTACTTCGTCGCGGTCGATAATCCGTTCTTTTGCGGCATGACGGCGACAGACTGGAACGGCGAAGGCTATGTGTTGAAAGCGCCCTACCAGGACCAGGAGCTCTATATCAGCCCGGATCCGGAGTGGGTCTACGCGCGCAGCAACAAACCCCTGCCCGCGGTGCGCGAGGCGCGGCTCTATCGGCATACCCTGGCGAACACCCTCAACGCATTGCTGGGCCTGGGCTTTGCTCTAATCCACTTCTCCGACAGCAAGCATATCCACCCGGACGCCTCCGCAGAGCCCGGAAGTTGGGACCATTTTGTGGCCTATGCGCCCGTCTATCTGGGCTACTGGCTGCGCTATCAGCCTGTCGCTTTGCCATAGCGCCCGTCAACACGACATGCCCATGCGGATGGGAACTGACGGGCGTATCTCGAAATCTGACCTGTACAGATACCGTCTGAGCAAAAATCGAGGGTTCTATTTCGGGAGGATCTGCGACAACAAGGTGTCGGCAGCCTGCTTGTCTCCCAATTCACGCCGTACCAGGCTTCTCAGTTCGGCATCTGCCCGCGGTTCACGCGCATAGGTCTCCTTGAGCTGCCTCACAAAGATATCGCGGTGTGCTACCAACTGTTGGAGACGCTCCGCTTCCTGCCGTGCTTTCATCTGCGCTTCGTGTTTGAGGCGCGCGCTTGCAAGTTGGGACGGGTCGAGAGCGTCCACATCCAGCTTTTCAACGACAGGGAGCTCCGGCGCGACGACAGGCAGATGAAGCGGCAGAAGCTCTCTATAGCCCTGGAGCCAGACCACAGCGGCCTGTGCGCGCTGCCCGGCAAACGTGAGTTGCGTAGGATCAATTTCTGCGGCAGATCCGAGATAGGAGTAGAGAACTCCCCGTCGAACCGGATCGCGTTCGGATGCCAGAGCCAGCCGACCATACCGAATCACGCGTTCCGGATGGAGGCGGATTCCGCTCTGCGCATAGATGTGAGCGAGTTCGAAGTAGATCTTTGCACGATCGTCGGGGAGCGTATACTGGCCCAGGAGATCGCGAGCCTGCTTCTCGATCTCTTGGAAAGGTGTGTTGGCTCCGGTACGCAGGGCATCCATCTCCTGGAGACGCTTCTTGAGCGCCGAAGCCTCTTCCGTGGCCTCGCCGGACAAACAGGCGGCGTTCCGGCGTGGGGCAACGAGACGGCTTCCCTGAATATCGCGTCCATACGTCAGGTCTGAATCTGCATGAGCGGGACAGAGCCCCGGCGGTAGGGCCGCCAACGCGACAAGCGCACACATCGGGTATTTCATCTCAACTCCTCTCTTTCTATGTCTCTCAACGATGGAGTACGGTAGCGGGTTGATCATTAGACTTCTCCAACGCATCTGCGGTTACATACGTGCCTCCGGTTAACGAAACGGCCTTATGCTTTGACCGTGCTACAATACATTTATGGACGACGAATCGGCACGAAGTCTGACAGTAGAGACGCTGGGAGCGCTGCCTCTCGCGGCGATCCGCCAGCCGTTCGGGCATAACAGCGTCACGTACGAGGTGGTTCTGCCGGAGCGCAGCGTAATCGTCCGGATGAATCAAAAGGCCGAGATCTTCGCGACGACGGCGCACAATCTCACCGTCCTGGCCGGGTTGGGACTGCCGACGCCGACCGTGCTGGCAGTCGATGTGACGTGCAGTCGCGTGCCGTTCGCGTATATGATCCTCGAAAAGATCCCGGGCCGCGATCTGCGCTACGAACTCGGGACGATGACTTTCGAACAGATGACACGACTGGCCACGCAGCTCGTGGGGTTTCAGCGGCAGGTCGGCCAACTGCCTCCGGGAGGCGGGTACGGCTATGTCGGCATTGGCGAGACAGGACCGTGTGCCTCCTGGTCGGATGTCCCGGACCATCAGGTTGGGGAGGGCGACGCTGCCGGAGAAGAGTAGATCGCTCGGTGGCAGAGCCGCGCCCGACAACAGAGAGAGCGATTCGAACCTTACTTCCGCTCGGTGCCTCCCACCTGTTTTCTGGACGACATCACCGTCAAGAATGTGATCGTCCGTAGCGGGGAGTTGCAGGGACTGGTGGATTTCGACTGCGTCTGCTATGGCGATCCGCTGCTCTGGCTGGCGCTGACGGCGACCGGAGTTGTCAGCGATGTCGGCACGCGAGAACTGTTCTATATCGAGGAACTCAAGCGTCTCTGGAAGGTGCTTCCGGAGCAGGAGCCCGTCCTGGCGCTCTACGCAGCCATCTTTGCACTCGACTTTCTACGCCGCTTTACACCCTCCGAAACCCCGATATGGAGGGCGCGCATGGGAGCCGCCATCGAACGATGGATCACGTTTACAGAGCAAAACTCAACAGGAGCAACCGATTGACATACCCTGCCCCCCTTTCCCCCGTCTATGCGATCACGGAGTTGGCCGAACAGGCGCTCGCGCTGGCTCTGCCGACCATCGAGGCGCTGATGAAGACCCACACCTCCCGCAGGCTGATGGATGTCGTCATGCTCGGGCCGAACGGAGAGATCCTCCTGGATCGGTGCATCGGTCCCGATGCCGACAGACCGGAGTTCGCCGAACTGCGACAGGATTTTGCCGCCATCGCGCGCAGTAAAGCCGCCATCCACTATCGCACCGGCAGGCCCTCGCGCGAGGTGCATGACCGCGCGCCGCATCTGCTGCTGGTCGGGGACACCGTCTATGGGGGCAGCGCCGCCTACGAGGGCCTGATCGTCGCCGGGTCCGGAGTGCAGGACTACTTCGACGAGACGATCGCGGCCATCCTCGCCGCGACCTTCTGGGGACTCATCAAAGCGAGACAGGCCCGTTACCGTGATCATCATCCCGGGCAGCCGATGTATCGCCACTCCGCCGCGGAGACGGATTTCGATTGAAGCCCGGACGGCGCGAATCGAGAGCGTTTCGGGTATGCTGTATAGGCAAGGAACGATGTGCCTAGATACGCAGGATGAGCAATCCCCTCTTTAAACCACGATTTGCCTCCTTTCCAATCTCTTGAGGAGATGTCTGCTTGGAAACCTATCATAACCAGCTCAGAACCAGAATACTGCTGCAACTCACCCTGGTGCTGCTGGCAGTAGCTCTGATGATCCCGACGATACGCGGCCCGCTGTTGCAGCAGGCCAGAATGCTGCTTTCGACCCCGACCGGCCTCGCCTGGACCCTGCGGCAGACGGGGATCCGGGAAGGTCTGCCCGACAGTGATCCTACCGATGAGCAGAGCGCACTTGACGTCGTGATGCGCAAATACCGCCAGGATTATCTGATCCAGGCCGGGTATGCGCTGCGCACCGACGCTCCTCAGAAACCGAATCAGGAAGACCCCCGTGTCAAACAGTTGCGGCTGATCCTTCCGGCGTTTGCGAGTAATCCGGGCCTCTACGCGCATATCCTGCGCCTTGAGACCGCCAACGACATCACCATCCGGCGCGATACCGAATACGAAACCTACATGAACGGGCGCGCCTCCCAGTACACGGCGACCCCGGATGTCCAGAACGCCACTCAGGAGGCGTTCACCAATTTCGATCACGATGCTGCGGTGGGCGAGCAGTTGGACCCCCAGAACGGTTATTTCCCGATGATGCGCGCGGTGGGTCTCTTCGCCGCCCATCGTGATGACGAGGCGATCGCCGCCGTACGCCGCGCCGCCCAGAAGCCGAAATGGAACGACTACACCGGCGAGGAGACCGAGGCGGTCTGGCGGCTTGCCGCGAATGCGTTCGGCAACCGTACTGCGGCCGTTCACATCATTCTCCAGGCCTCCACGCCGCTGCCGCACTTGAAAGAGCTGCGCAACGTCGCCCGTATGACGGCCGTCAAAGCCTCCCAGTTGGAAAAGGCCGGGAAAACCGATGAGGGGATCTCCCTGCGCGAGGCCGGGATCGAATGCGGTGCGCTGGTCCGTACCTTTTCAAGCGTTCCCCGCGGCGGTTACTACGGCGCTGAGATGTCGGAACTCCAGTGGCTGCGGCCCGGCGGCGCCGCGCCGATCCCCCTGCCCGGCGATATGCCCCCGAGCCAGAAAAACACGATTCGCCGCGATGCCTACCTGACGTTCCTGAAGCAGAGCGGCCATGAGGCGGAAGCCGCCCATGCGCAG
>Ga0105239_10007155_pt1 | contig 12840 bp, 10 predicted proteins | sample KBSC44metaG_FD_92761 | JGI IMG/M metagenome (GOLD analysis project Ga0105239, IMG submission 92761) | Corn rhizosphere microbial communities from Kellogg Biological Station, Michigan, USA - KBS C4-4 metaG | ecosystem: Host-associated > Plants > Roots > Rhizosphere > Soil | place: Michigan, USA...
GCGAGGGCGTCGACAAGCTACTCGAGGCGCTGCTGCTGCAGGCCGAGGTGCTCGAGCTCAAGGCGCCGGACACCGGGCCCGCCGCGGGTGTCGTGCTCGAGTCGAGCTTGGAGCGCGGCCGCGGCGCAGTCGCGACCGTGCTCGTCAACAAGGGCAAGCTCAAGATCGGCGACATCCTGCTCGCGGGCCATGAATACGGCCGCATTCGCGCGATGTTCGACGAGTCCGGCACGCAGATTCCCGAGGCAGGGCCGTCGACGCCGGTTGTGGTGCTGGGCCTATCCGGCACACCGCTCGCCGGCGACGACGTCCAAGTCGTCGCGGACGATCGTCAGGCGCGCGACGTCGCGCAATTCCGGCAGGCGCGCGAGCGCGATACGAAGCTCACGCAGCAGCAGGCGACGAAGCTCGAGAACGTGTTCAGCCAGATGGCCGCCGGCGGCAAACCGACGATCACGCTGCTGATCAAAGCCGACGTCCACGGCAGCGCCGAGGCTCTGAAAGACGCTCTCGAGAAGGTCTCCTCCGACGAAGTGAAGATCACGGTGGTCGGCGCGGGCGTCGGCGGCATCACGGAATCCGACGTGCAGCTCGCCGCGACCGCCAAGGCGATCATCCTCGGCTTCAACGTGCGCGCCGACGCGGGCGCGCGCGACGCGATCAAGGAAAGCGGCGTCGACATCCGCTACTACAGCATCATTTACGAGGCGATCGACGACATCAAAGCCGCCGCGAGCGGCTTGCTCGCGCCCGAAGTTCGCGAGCAAATCGTTGGGCTCGCCGAGGTGCGCGAAGTATTCCGGTCGCCGAAGTTCGGCAACGTCGCCGGCTGCATGGTCATCGACGGCTACGTGCGTCGTAGCCTGCCGATTCGGGTGCTGCGCGACAACGTCGTGATCTTCGAAGGCCAGCTCGAATCGCTGCGCCGTTTCAAGGACGACGTCAGCGAGGTGCGCGCGGGCACCGAGTGCGGTATCGGCGTGCGCAATTACAACGATGTCAAGATCGGCGACCAAATCGAGTGCTACGAACGGACCGAGGTCGCGCGTAAGATTGTGTAACGATGGCGAACGATAGCTCGCGCAAGAACAAGATCGCGGCCGAGATCCAACGGCTCGTCAACGAGCTGCTGCGCAGCGAGGTCAAGGATCCGCGCCTCGCGGTTGCGACGGTGAGCGCGGTCGAGGTGAGCGGCGACCTCGGTGTCGCGACGATCTTCTTCAGCACGATCGCCCTCGACGACGATCCGGCCGATATCCGCGAAGGCTTCGAGAAGGCCCGCGGCTTCCTCCGCACGCGAGTCGGCCAGGCGCTCGGCCTGCGGCGGGTGCCCGAGCTGCGCTTCCGCCACGACACGAGCGCGCGCCGCGGTGTCGAGATGGGCCGGCTGATCGACGAAGCCGGCGCGGACCGCGCTCGCGACTAACGCCGAGCCGTCGGTGCCGGCCACCACCACGCGCGGCAGGGACGTCCGCGGGATCCTGCTGCTCGACAAGCCGCGCGGCCTCACCTCCAATCGCGTCCTCCAGCACGTCAAAAGGCTGTACGGCGCCGCGAAGGCGGGCCACACGGGCAGCCTCGATCCGCTCGCAACCGGCATGCTGCCGATCTGCTTCGGCGCCGCCACCCGGCTCGGCGGCTTCCTGCTCGACGCGGAAAAGGCCTATCGGGTCACGGCGCGCTTCGGGATCGCGACCGAAACGGCCGATGCCGATGGCGCAGTGACCGAACGCGTGGACGAGCCGCGGCCGACGACAGGCGCGCTGCACGATGTGCTCGGGCGGTTCCGCGGTGAGATCGATCAGGTGCCGCCGATGTACTCGGCGTTGAAGCAAGGCGGCAAGCGGCTCTATGAGCTCGCGAGGCGGGGCGTCGTGGTCGAGCGGGAGCCGCGCCGCGTGACGATCTTCGAGCTTGCGCTCGAGCGCTACGAATGGCCGGACGCGCAGATCTACGTGCGCTGCTCGAAGGGTACCTATGTCCGCTCGCTCGTCGTCGACCTCGCGGCTGCGCTGGGAACGGTCGCGCATGTCGCGGAGCTGCGGCGCGTCGCGGTTGAGCCGTTCGGTGGCGAGCCGATGGTGACGGTCGAGGAGCTCGAGGCACTCGTAGCCTCCGGCGGAACGGACGCGCTCGACGCGCGGCTGTTGCCGCCTGATCGTGCGCTCACCGGTTGGCCGGAGGTTATATTGTCGAGCGAGGCAGCCGAGCGGCTCGCGCACGGCCAGGCGGTCGCCGCGGATCCGGCTTGGCCATCTGGCCGCGTGAAGGTCTATCGCGAGCCGCGCGAGCTATTGGCCATTGGCGAGATCACGCCGGATCGGCGTTTGGCTCCGCACCGAGTCTTCGCGCGGTAGCCGTTAAATTGCGGTCCTGCCGACCCGCCGATCGGACGGCGGGCCCGTCCGCGTTAAGTGATTGGAGCGGCGGTGATTCTTTGGGTAGAATGCCCGGCTTCGTGGAATAGGCCAACTTGAGCCGCCGGATAACGCGGCTGGAGACGACTAGCATGCCCCTCAAGACGGACAAGAAATCCGCCATCATCGGCGAGTACCGCCGAGGCGAGACGGACACCGGCTCGCCGGAAGTCCAAGTCGCGCTGCTTTCGGCGCGGATCACGCAGCTCTCGGACCACTTCACGGGTCACGTGAAGGATCACCACTCGCGCCGCGGCTTGCTCAAGATGGTGAATCAGCGGCGCAAGCTGCTCGATTACCTGAAGCAGGCCGACCAGACGCGCTATCAGGACCTGATTAGCCGCCTCGGTCTGCGGCGTTGACGCTCGATTTCGTGTTTCAGAGCCGGTTCGCCCGGCTCTGAACGTTTTTAGAATCACCACGCAGACCGCCGTTCCGTGTTCGGAGGAACGCCTCTGCCGTTCGCAAGGAATATCCAGTGAGAGCTACGAGAACGTTCAAGTACGGCGCCCACGACGTCACGATCGAGACGGGCGTTATTGCGCGTCAGGCCGACGGCGCGGTCATGGTCAACATGGCCGACACCGTCGTGCTTGTCACCGCCGTCGGCGAGAAGAAGGATGTCGCTGACCGCGACTTTTTTCCGCTCACCGTCAATTATCAAGAGAAGACCTACGCCGCGGGACGCATTCCGGGCGGCTTCTTCAAGCGCGAAGGCCGGCCGAGCGAGAAAGAAACGCTCACGTCGCGGCTGATTGATCGGCCGATCCGGCCGTTGTTCCCTGACGGATTCATGCGCGAAGTTCAGGTCATCGCGACCGTGCTGTCGATGAATACCGAGGTTGACTCCGACATTCCCGCGATGCTCGGCGCCTCGGCTGCGCTCGCGCTGTCAGGATTGCCGTTCTTGGGCCCGATCGGAGGTGCGCGCGTCGGCTACCGCAACGGCCAGTACCTGCTGAACCCCACTGCAACCGAGCTCAAGGAGTCGCAGCTCGACCTCGTCGTCGCAGGCACCAAGGACGCGGTGTTGATGGTCGAGTCGCAGGCCGAGATGCTGTCGGAAGAGGTCATGCTCGGCGCGGTCATGTTCGGCCACGAGCAGATGCAGACAGCCATCGAGGCGATTGCTTCGCTCGCGAAGGAAGCCGGCCGTCCCGCGATCACGTGGAAGCAGGTGGCGACCGACGAGGCGCTAGTTAAGGCCGTTGAGAAGTTTACACCGCAACTCACTGAGGCCTATGGCATTTCAGAGAAGCAGACCCGTTACGCGAAGATCGGCGAGATCAAGAAGAAGTGCGTCGCCGAGGTCGCGACCGAGACGAGCGGCTGGAGCGCCGGTCAGGTCGAGGGCGAGTTCCATAACGTAGAGCGCAAGATCGTTCGCGGCCGTATCGTCGCGGGCAAGCCGCGTATCGACGGCCGCGACACGCGCACCGTTCGGCCGATCAGCGTCCAAGTCGGCGTTCTGCCGCGGACGCACGGCTCGGCCGTGTTCACGCGTGGTGAAACGCAGGCGCTCGTGGTGACGACGCTCGGCACGGGCCGTGACGCGCAGATCATCGATGCGCTCGACGGCGAGCGGCGCGATCCCTTCATGCTTCACTATAACTTCCCTCCGTATAGCGTTGGTGAGACAGGCTTTATGGGCTCGCCGAAACGTCGTGAGATCGGCCACGGCCGACTGGCGCGGCGCGGCGTCGCTGCCGTGATGCCAAACATGGAGACCTATCCGTACGTGGTCCGCGTCGTTTCCGAGATCACCGAGTCGAATGGCTCGAGCTCGATGGCGAGCGTCTGCGGCACAAGCCTCTCGCTGATGGATGCGGGTGTGCCGATCAAGGGGGCCGTCGCCGGTGTCGCGATGGGCCTGATCAAGGAAGACAATGGCTTCGAGGTGCTCACGGACATCCTCGGCGACGAGGATCACCTTGGCGACATGGACTTCAAGGTCGCGGGCACGGTGGACGGCGTCACGGCGCTGCAGATGGACATCAAAATCTTCGGCATCACCCGCGAGATCATGTCCAAGGCGCTCGCGCAGGCCCGCGAGGGCCGGCTCCACATCCTCGGCGAGATGAACAAGGTGATTCGCAGCCCGCGCGAGAAGATGTCGGAATGGGCGCCGACGATCATCACCATGAAGATCGACCCGGAGAAGATCCGCGAGGTCATCGGCAAGGGCGGCGCGGTGATTCGCGGGATCACCGAGGAAACGGGCGCCACGATCGACATCGAGAACGACGGCACCGTCAAGATCGCGTCGGTCGACGGCAAGGCCGGACGCGCAGCGAAGGAGCGGATCGAGCTGATCACCGCGGACGTCGAGGTCGGGCGAATTTACCAGGGCAAGGTCGCGCGGCTCATGGACTTCGGCGCGTTCGTCACGATCCTGCCGGGTCGCGACGGTCTCGTGCACATCTCGCAGATATCGAACGATCGCGTCGAGCGCGTGAGCGACAAGCTCAAGGAAGGCGATCTCGTGCGCGTGAAGGTGCTCGAGGTCGACCGCCAGGGCCGCGTGCGGCTCAGCATGCGCGACGTGAGCGAAGCCTCCTAACGTCGCGCAGTCCGTTCGTTCTCATTCCGCGGCCGGCGGCAGCGCAAGCTTCCGCCGGCCGTGCAGCTTTTCGATTCGCCAATTCGTCAGGGCCCAACGCCAGAGCTCGCCCGGCGCCGCTCCGCGCAGCTCGGCCGGGATTCGCGCGCCGAGCAAATCGAGCGCGGTAGCGGCGATCGTGCCCGGGTCGGACCGCCCGATCGGCGCGGCCCCGGTCTGCTTCGAGAGCTTCTGGCCTTCTTGGTTGACCACGACGGGCAGGTGGAAGTACGCCGGCGACGGCAAACCGAGCGCGGCCTGCAGATGCAGGTGCACGGCCGTCGAGTCGAGCAGGTCGACGCCTCGGACGACCGACGTTACGCCTTCGTCGGCGTCGTCGATCACGACAGCCAAGTGGTACGCGGGCAGATCGTCGCGTCGCCAAATCACATAGTCGCCGGTGACCGAAGCAAGCTCCGTCTCGATCGGTCCTTGGAGTCCGTCGACGAAGCGAACGCGCCCCTGGTCGGCGACTCTGACGCGGACTGCCGTCGCCTCGTCGTGAGTCGCCCGGGCACGACACGTGCCGGGATAGGGGCCCGGGGTACCGTCGCCGTCGCCGCGCAACGTGCTGCGTGAGCAGCTACAACGAAACGCGAGCCCTGAGCTCAGAAGGCGTGCGCACGCGGCCTCGTACGCGCCGCGTCGGGCGCTCTGGAAGATCGCCGGGCCGTCCCAGAAGAGCTCGTAGGCTTCCAGCGTGCGCAAGATTGCGTCGGCCGCGCCGCGAGCTTCACGCGGCGGGTCGATGTCTTCGATGCGGACGAGCCACGAGCCCGCGGACTGGCGGGCGTGGAGGAAGCTCGCGACCGCCGTCGCGAGCGAGCCGATGTGCAAAGGGCCGGTAGGTGAGGGCGCGAACCGGCCGACGTAGCTCACCGTCGGCCTAGCCTCAGCGGTACTGATCCTCGCGATCGCGGAACTGGCGTTCGGCGAGCTCGCGCCGCTCCTGCGCCTCGACGCAGAGCGTCGCGACCGGGCGGGCCTCGAGCCGGCGTAAGCCGATCTCGTCGCCGGTCTCCTCGCAGTAACCGTAGCTGCCGTCGTCGATTCGTGACAGGGCCGAGTCGATCTTCTTCAGCAGCTTGCGTTCGCGGTCGCGCGTGCGCAGCTCGAGACCGAACTCCGACTCCTGAGTCGCGCGATCGTTCGGATCGGGGAAGTTGGCCGCATCGTCCTTCATGTGCAGCATCGTGCGGTCGACCTCCTCCATGAGCTCGCGCTTCCAGGCGAGCAGGAGCTGCCGGAAGTGCTCCAGCTGGTCCTTGTTCATGTACTCCTCGCCGCGCTTCGGCTGGTACGGCGTGAAGCCGCGGACCGGCCCGCTCAGCAAGTTGCCCGAGCTGCGCCGCTTGACCGGCATCGGCGGTCGGGGCGCGGGGTGGTGCGACATCGGCAAAGCAGGCATCGGCGCTTTCTTCGCAACGCTCGCGGCCGGCTTCGCAACTTCCTTGTTGTGACCCTTGCGGGTCGGGGTTTCGTGCTTCGACACCTTTTTGTGGCTCGTGCTCTTGGCTGACTTCACTGTCTTTTTCGACGACGGCTTCTGAATCGTCTTGCGAGAGGACGACTTGCCCGAGCGAGCGGCGACCTTCGGCTTCGCCTTCTTGACGACGCTCTTTTTGCTCGACGCGCGGGACTTTTTCTTCGACGCTGCTTTCTTGGCAGACATCGGTTTGACCTCCAAGACGGTTCAAACGGAACGCGGGATTATACAGACGCGACCGCGCAGCGGAAGGGCCGCGTACGCGGCCGACTTCAGAGGGGTTCCAGGGTTCCGGAGGGCAAATCGACGGGGGCGCTCGGCCGCCAACCGGGCCGGCGCTGCTCGGCCACGATGCTGGTGTAAATGCCGCCACGCACGTTGAATTCGGCGGTCAAGCGGATGAAGCGAGGGTCTAGCACGCTCGCAAGATCGTCGAGGATCCGGTTCGTCACGGCCTCGTGGAAGGCGCCCTCGTCGCGGAACGACCAGATGTAGAGCTTCAGCGATTTGAGCTCGACGCAGAGTCGGTCCGGCACGTACTCGAGATGCAGGGTCGCGAAGTCGGGCTGACCTGTCTTCGGACAGAGACACGTGAACTCGGGAATGCGCATCCGAATCGCGTAGTCGCGATCCGACTGCGGGTTCGGGAACGTCTCTAGAAGTTTTTTCGACGGTCGCTTCTGGCGTTCGGTAGGCACGGCTCGGCTCCAAAATTTCCGCGCGAAGATTTTTTCGTCGAGCGTGTCCTAGAAGCGCTTTTTTACTTTACACTACCGGCCGTCGTTGCAGCCATGCGGTCTGGCGCTTCCGACTCGTACCACACGGAGATCACGCGATTTGCGCCTGAGTAAGATCAAGCTTGCGGGCTTCAAGTCTTTCGTAGATTCGACGACGATCAAATTTCCCAGCAACCTAATGGGCATCGTAGGCCCGAACGGCTGCGGCAAGTCCAACATCATCGACGCGATCCGCTGGGTGCTCGGAGAGGGCTCGGCGAAGACGCTGCGCGGCGACTCGATGTCCGACGTCATCTTCAACGGCTCGGGCGGGCGCAAGCCCGTCGGCGTCGCGAGCATCGAGCTCACGTTCGATAACACCGACGGCACGATTACCGGGCCTTACGCCGGCTACTCCGAAGTGGCCGTCCGCCGGACCGTCTCGCGCGACGGCACGTCGCAGTACTACCTGAACAACGGCCGCTGCCGGCGCAAGGACATCACCCAGATCTTGCTCGGCACGGGCCTCGGCGGGCACGGCGGCTATTCGATCATCGAGCAGGGAATGATCTCGCGGCTCGTCGAGGCGAAGCCCGAGGACATGCGCAGCTTCCTGGAGGAAGCGGCGGGAATCTCGAAATATAAGGAGCGGCGCCGGGAAACCGAGCACCGGATCCAACACACGCGCGACAACCTCGCGCGCTTGGCCGACGTGCGCGAAGAGATCGACAAGCAGCTCGTGCACCTGCAGAAACAGGCCAAGGACGCGGAAAAGTACAAGACGACAAAGGCCGAGCAGCGCCGCGTCGGCGCCGAGCTGCTCGCTTTGCGGCTCACCGGGCTGCGCGGCGAGGTCGGCGACCAAGAGCGGCAGTTCGCAGAGCGCCAGCTTGCGCTCGAGGCTGCCATCACGGAGCAGGGCGCGGCCGAGAGCAGGATCGAGAAGCTGCGGGTGGAGCTAGCCGATCGCGGCGAGCAATTCAATGCCGTGCAGGGGAGCTACTACAAGATCGGCGCCGAGATCGCGCGTCTCGAGCAAGCCGTTCAACACCGCAAGGAGTTGATCCAGCGGCAGACCGAGGATCTGCAAGGCACCGACGCGCAGATCGCCGAAATTCAGTCGCACATCGCGAGCGACGAGGTCGAGCTCGCGCAGCTCGACGAGCTGCTCGGTGAGCTCGCGCCCGGGCTCGAGCAGGCGCAGGCTCTGCAGCGCGCGTCGCAGCTCGAGCTCGAGGACGCCGAGCGAGTCCTCGAGAGCTGGCGCGAGCGCACGCGACAGGTCGGCGAGGAGCTCGCGGCTGCCGAACGCTCGACGGGCGTCGAAGACACGTTGACCGAGCAGCTGCGTGTCCAAGGTGACCGGCTCGAGAAGGAGCGCCAGAGGCACGCCGAAGAGCGGGCGACTTTGAGCACCGCAGACATCGAAAGCCGACTCGCGACGCTGGTCGGGAACGAGGAGCGATTGGTCGCCGCATTCGACACCGCGTCGCGAGCCCTCGAGACGGCCACGCAACAGATACAGCAGCTGCGGGAGCAGGAGCGAAACGTCTCGGAGCATCTGAATCAGCTTCGGGAGCAGCTCGAAAACGATCGCATCCGCCTCGCCTCGCTCGAGGCACTGCAAGACGTCGCACTCGGCACGTCGTCGGAGCAAGTCGGGCGCTGGCTCAAGGCTCAGTCGCTTTCCGAGCGCCATCGTCTCGCGCAGGACCTCGTCGTCGAGCCGGGCTGGGAGCGGGCCGTCGAAACAGTGCTCGGGCCGTACCTGCAGGCGGTCACGATTCGCAGCATCGAAGACGTCGCCGGGCGGCTGCCCGAGCTCACTGAAGGCGGCCTTGCGCTGATCGAGTCCGCGGGTACGCCGGCTGCCACGGTTGGAGACGACACGCTGCTCGCGCGCGTGCGCGCTCCTGCCGACGTGGCCCCATTGCTGGCAGGCGTGCACGTGGCCGAGTCGCTCGCAGCCGCGGTGGCTCGTCGCAGCCAGCTGGCGCCGGGCGAGTCGCTGATCACGCGCGACGGCTACTGGATCGGGCCTCGCTGGGTGCGGATCAGCAGCAACGACGACCCGCAAGTCGGCGTAATCGCCCGCGGCGACGAGATCAAGCGACTTCAGACTGCCGTGAGCGCCACGTCGCGACGAATCGACGACGTGACCAAGGCTCTTGCCGACACGCGGACACAACTCGACCGGCTCGAAGACTCGCGTGGGGTCGCTCAGTCCGAAGCGACCCAGCGCCAGCAGCTGCAGGCCGAGGCGAAAACCGAGCTCGCGGCGTGCCGCGCGGAGCTCGAGCAAGTGCGCGCTCGCGCCGGGACCCTCGATAGCGCTATCGCGAGCCTCGATGCCGAGCATACGGCGCTCACGCGGGCGATCGAGGAGAGTCGTACGCGGCGCGACCGTTCGGAAGCGCAGCGGCGAGAGCTGGTCGCAGAACGTGAGCGGTCGGACGGGCAACGTCGCGAGCTTCAAGAGCGTGTGACCGCGTCGCGCACGAAGGCGGAGCAGCACCGTGAAGCAGCGCAGGCGATCGCGATTCGCGTCGAATCTCGTCGCAGCACGAAAGAGTCTGCGAGTGCTGCGCTCACGCGCGTGCAAAGTCAGCTCGTGTACCTGAAGAAGCGCCAGAGCGAGCTCCGTGGCGAGATCGAGGCGGCGGCCGAGCCGCTTTCCACCGACGAGCAGACGCTGGTCGGGAAGCTCGACGAGCGTTTGGGCGTAGAGACCGATCTTGCCAACGCGCGTACGGCGAGCGAGGAGGTCGACTCTCAGCTCCGTGACGCAGAGCAGCAGCGGGTTGCTTTCCAGCGCTCCGTGAACGAGCTGCGTGAGGCGGCGGACCAGGTGCGATTGCAGCTGCGCGAAGTGCAGGTTCGTGCAGAGACCGTAGCCGAGCAATTCGCCGAGACGGGCTTCGAGCTCGACAAGGTCATAGCGGAGCTGCCTCCAGACGCGACGCTCGCCGCGTGGCACGAGACGTTCGAGCAGCTCGAGCGAAGGATCCAGCGCCTCGGCGCTATCAATCTCGCGGCGATCGACGAGCTTAGGGAGCAGTCCGAGCGCAAGACGTATCTCGATGCGCAGTACGCGGACCTCACGGAAGCGCTCGAAACGCTCGAGAATGCGATCCGCAGGATCGATCGCGAGACGCGAACGCGTTTCCAGGAAATATTCGAAAAGGCGAACCAGGGGCTCGGACGTTTGTTCCCGCGCCTTTTCGGCGGAGGGCATGCCTATCTCGAGCTCGATGGCGAGGACGTTCTGTCAGCGGGCGTGACCGTGATGGCCCGGCCACCGGGAAAGAAGAACAGCACGATCCATCTGCTCTCAGGCGGAGAAAAGGCGTTGACGGCCGTCGCGCTCGTGTTCTCCATCTTCGAGCTCAATCCGGCCCCGTTCTGCCTGCTCGACGAGGTGGACGCACCGCTCGACGACGCGAACGTCGGTCGTTTCTCGGAGATCGTGCGCGAGATGTCCGGACGCGTTCAGTTCGTGATCATCACTCACAACAAGACGACCATGGAGGCCATGCATCAGCTCACCGGAGTGACGATGCACGAGCCCGGTGTGTCCAGAATGGTCGCAGTGGACATCGACGAAGCGGTACGACTCGCCGCGATGTAGTTGCCTGACCGCAATGTGGGACTTGCGATGGGTGCTCTTGGGGCTAGGTGCCCTGCTAGTCGTTGGGGTGTATCTCTGGACTAAGGGTTTGGGCGGTCGCCGCCTGCTCCCCGACACCTCTCGCCGAGCCCGCGCAGAACCGAGTATCGGAGATCCCTCCAGCGCTACGGGCGGCGGCGGCGCGGCTTCGAGCCTGCCGGAGCCAGTTGCCGCGGCTGAACCCGCGCCTCGCAAGCCCGCGGCGCCGGATCGCGTGATCACGCTTCGCTTAATACCCCGCGGCGACGATGAGCTCAGCATGGAGCGTGCTGTGGTCGCGTTGACCGGAGCAGGCCTCAAGCACGGCAAGTACGGCATCTTTCATCGAGAAGATGCCGGCGGCGAGCCTGCGTTCAGCGTAGCGAGCCTCACCGAGCCGGGCACGTTCGATCTCGCCAATGTTCAAGAGACGACCATTGCCGGGCTGACCTTCTTCGTCGTTCTCCCCGGGACCGGGGACCCGGTAGCGCGATTCGACGCGATGGTTGAGACCGCTCGCGCGTTATCCGTCGAACTCGCAGCTGATCTTCACGATGAGCGTGGCAGCTCGTGGAGCGTGCAGCGCGAGAGGTACCTGCGCGAGGAGATAATTGAGTATCGGCTACAGGCGGAGCGGCATTGATCCGCAGCTGTGTCGTCGGCTGCGACCTTCGCCGGTCGCTTTCCGAAACGTAGCGAGGTTCTCGTGAACTCCCGATTAGTAGATGAGATTCCGGGGTATTTGACCCATTACGCGCGTATCGGTCGGAAGCTACCAGAATTAGGGTCTGGTCATGCCTCGTACGTCACGCTCCTGTGACCTAGAGTCGTTGTGTCAATCGAAAGCGGTCCAACGTCGTTACGGTAGAAGAGCTAGTGAAATGCAGCGGTCGCCGGCACGCACACGCTTATTGCAAGCTTGCTACTCGTTCTTACTTCCGGTCGCTCGGCTCCTACTCCGAAATGGGGTAAGTTTTGCCGAATTCGCAGAGATCGCTCGTGTCTCGTTCGTTGAGGTTGCGGGCACCGATTACGGGATTCGCGGTAGGCGGACAAACGTCTCGCGAATATCGGCAATGACCGGGATTGCCCGCAAAGAAGTGCGACGACTTCGTGAAGTAGCGAGCCACTATCCGGGCAATCCGCGCGTGGAACTCAGCCCCCTTAGCGACGTATTGCACAAGTGGTTTACCAATCCGACATACCTCACCCGAGATGGTCTGCCAAAAAAACTACGCTACAGAGGCGGTCCGGTTTCTTTCGCAACATTGGTGAAGGAATGCGCTGGTGATTTACCGATAGGAGCGATTCGTGTGGAGCTACTCCGTTGTGGCGCTGTTGTTCTCGACCGGTCTCAGCGCTTGATTGCCAAGCGAAGACATGTCGTTCCGGAAGGTTTAGATGATCGAATCGTCACTAGCATTGTGTTCGGTCTGCGTGCCCTAGCGTCGACTGTCGCCTTCAACAGCAGCGATCCTCCCAAAGAACTTAGTCGCATCGAGAGGTTCGTCGAGAGCAATCCGCTTAATGTCGGTAAGGTCGCTGAGGTTCGCCAGCGGCTCCACAAGCGGATCACCGATTTTACTGAGGAGCTCGATGACTTCTTCGCAACGGTCGAGCAATCGCCCAATCGTGCTAGCAGGCGGGTCGGCGTCGGCATTTACTATTACGAAGACGACTAGCATCGAGTCGTCGTGAGATCTCGCCAAGTCTACTGCCGCAAACTGTTTGCGCAGCCGAAGCAACTGATCAGCTAATTTTGCGCACAAGCCCGAAATTCATAGGCTCCTGCTCGAAAGTCTTTACCCTCCGATAAGCCCCTGATTCGGCGTTGATTCCCGCTGGCTTTGTCGTTGTATAGCTGGGAAAAACCCTTAGGGATTCGTTGACATAAGCTTGATTTCCCAATGTTTTTGGGAATATCTTCCTACTTAACGGGATTATGTTAGCTGGATGGCAGGGGACTTACGCGAACA
>Ga0105239_10007157_pt1 | contig 12839 bp, 5 predicted proteins | sample KBSC44metaG_FD_92761 | JGI IMG/M metagenome (GOLD analysis project Ga0105239, IMG submission 92761) | Corn rhizosphere microbial communities from Kellogg Biological Station, Michigan, USA - KBS C4-4 metaG | ecosystem: Host-associated > Plants > Roots > Rhizosphere > Soil | place: Michigan, USA...
CGCGACCAAGAAGACACCGGGCTCCTTCGGCTGGTACGACACGGCCTCCATCGTCCCCGCTTCTGCTGTTCCCTCTTATACCGGATCGTCGAGCTATCTATTGATGACGAAGTACAACAACTATTACGGCGCCAGCCCGTCTGGCGACGGTCACAATGAGATCGCGATCATTGATCCCAACGGGACGCAAAAGGATCGCTTCAGTTCTGCGACCGTCATGAAAGAGATCATGACGCGGGTGAATCCAACCCAGTTCCCGGGTGCGCCGGCGGGCGTGGTGTATGAGTGGTGCATCAACTCGGCGGTCGTCGACGTGGCGGGCCATGCCGTGATTGCCAATGCTGAAGACGGTTACACCTATCGCTGGGATCTGGCCAAGGACAAGCTCACGCGGGTCAATCTCAATCCGCCGATTGGCGAAGCCTATACGCCGACCGTGGTCGGTCCCGACGGCAACGTCTACGCGATCAACAACGCGACGCTCTACGCGCTCGGCAAATAGACTTTAGAATTTCTGCCCGAACTTGATGCTGATCAGCCGTGGCCTGATCGGCACGGCATAGATTTGCGCCGCGCAGATATCGGTAGAGCATTCCGTGTAGCGGTCGTTCAGGCCGTGTTCGTCGAACGCGTTTTCGATCGCCAGTTCGAGCGTCCAGTTGCGCACGTCGATCCCGGCCGCGAAATCGACCGTGACATAGTCCGGCGTTCTGCCGAGCACATCTCGGTCCGAGGCGATAAGCCCCGGCCAGGAACTGCCCTGATAGACCAGCGCGCCCTGCACATGCGCGTCGGCACCCCACAGCTTGAACTCGTCGCGGGCGATGGCATTTGCCTTGAAGCGCGGCGTAACGGGAAGCTGCGTTCCTTTCGGCGCGTCTATGATATCGGTGGGCTTGCAAGGCGTGTCGTCCAGACAGTAGTCCTGCGTCAGTTCGGGATCGGTATAGGTCGCGGCGGCGGACAGGGTGAGGCCATCGCGGATGAGCCAGTCGACGTTGCTTTCGACACCGAGAATACGCGCTTTGCCCGCATTGAAAATCGCGGTCAGGCCGGCCGAACCCGGCGTGATGGTGGAGAACTGGATGCCGTCCCAATCCTCCCAGAACAAGGCGCCGTTGAAGCGCAGGCCGCCGTTGAGCCAGCTTGTTTTCCATCCAAGCTCGTAGTTGGTCAGGAAGTCGGAGTGGTAGGGCGCCAACGTGCCCAGGCGATTGATGCCGCCGGGGCGGAAGCCCGTCGACCAAGTGGCGTACAGCATCTTGTCGTCGTCGACATGCCAGGTCGCGTTGAGCTTGTGGGTATAGCCCTTTTCGTAGACTTGCTTGTCGAGGTCGGTGCAGGGTGCATGGCCGACGATCTTGACGGGGAAGTGGAAGCAGATCGCCTCGCCTTTGGTGCTCGAATAGTTGGCGCTGTAGCCGAAAAACCCGAGTAGCGAATTGTCGGCGATATAGCCCCGCGCGCCGGCGGTTAAGGTCAGTTGCGGCAGGACGTCATAGGAAATCTCGGTGAAAGCCGCGTAGTCGCGGTCGACGCGCTCCTGCTCGGTCAGCCAGATCGTGTTCGGCCAACCGGTTACCGAAAAATCACTTTCGAGTCCCTGGATCACATAGCGCTGCTGAATGAAATGTCCCTGCCGCTCCATGAAAAGCCCCGCAACGAAACGCAGGCGGTCCTCTTGCGGTGAGGCCACGCGGATCTCATGACTCATCTTTGTGAAGTGATCGAGGCTCCAGATCGCCTGTGAAGGATCGATCACATGGCCCGCGTCGTCGCTGAAGACGTAATACCCATAGCTGCCGTAGGCCTTGTCGTAGAAGAAGGAATAGTCCGAATAATCGGCCTTCGCCGTGATCATCCGCTCCATGTACGCGCCGGCGTAAGTGAGGTCCAAATTGGCGACCTTGCCCTGGACCGTCAGCGCCGCCTGGTACCAGCGGTCGTTCGAGTATTCCGGCAGGAAGTGCGTGATCTTGAGGAAGCCTACGGCGGGATCGTATGCAAACACCCCGCCGGTGCGCGCCTCCTGGCCCATCAGGGTCGGTGTGATCGTCCAGTTCTCGTTGAGATCGATCTGGAGCGCCGCGCGCGCGCCGTAGGTGTCGACGCTGTTGTAGTCATTCCTGGTGTGGCCGGCATTGCTGATCGTGATCGGTCCGCCGCCCGCCGCTTCGCTGAACTCGGTCGCGTATTGATAGGTGCGGACGCCGTCGATGATCCCCGCAGGCCTGTTCGTGCCGGCGATGTTGTCGATATAGCCGCCATCGTGCTCGTCCCAGCCGACAAGGCGGATGGCGATGTTGTCGGCAATCGGAATATTGACGTAGCCCTCCGCGACACCGCCGATATCGCCGTGTGAAACCGTATTGAGGCCGACGTCATAGGCGGCCGAGAAGCCGCTCGTGTCGGGCTTGTTCGTGATGATGCGGATCGTGCCCGACTGGGAACTCGCGCCATAGAGCGTGCCTTGCGGGCCCGCCAGCGACTCGACGCGCGCGATATCGTAGACGTGAATATCGAGTGCGCCGCCGATCGTCGTGATCGGCTGTTCGTCGAGATAGATGCCGACGCTGGGCAGAGGCCCCGAGTGATTGCCGTTCTCTCCGCTCGCCACGCCGCGCATATAGACTTCGGCGAAACCGGGACCGCCGGTCGTATAGGACACGCTCGGCAGATATTTCACGTAGTCGTCGAAGCTCGCGACATGGAGCTGGTCGAGCTTTTCGGTATTGAACGCGATGATGCTAATCGCCGCCTTCTGGAGATCCTCCGAGCGCTTTTCCGCCGTCACCACCACCGTTTCGAGGGCTGCACCGTTTTGCTGCGCAAGCGCCGGGGCGGCCGTCAAAGCCGTTGACGCGAGCAACGCCGGCAGCAGCAGTGGACGGGTTCGCGGCATTCGGTTGGCGCGTCAGAAACTCTGCGAGAAGTGCAACGAGATCGTCCTCGGGCGATTGGGGATGATGTAGGTCTCCGGACCGCAGACCGTCGCCGTACATTCGCTGTAGCGATATTGCTGCGCGCGCTCGTCGAAGGCGTTGTCGAGGGTCAGCTCTGCCTGCCAGTTGTCCTTGCCGAACCCGGCCGCGAAATTGGCGACCGTGTAAGCCGGCGTCATGCCGAGTATTCCCCGCTCGACCGTACGCAGATCGGACCAGGTGCTTGTCTGGTAGTTGACCGTGCCCTGAACGTGCGCAGCGAAGTCGTCGATATTGAAGTCATAGCGCGCTTCGGCATTGCCTTTAAACAAGGGTGTGATCGGAAGCATCTGCCCCACACCGGCGTTACCGTTGCCCTTGCAATTGCTCGGATCCTTGCAATAGCGATCTAGCAGGCGCGCGTCGGTATAGGTGCCCGATCCGTTGATCGTCAGATGATCGGTCACGCGCCAGTTCGCCGTGGCCTCAACGCCCCTGATGCGCGCCTGACCGACATTGGCGATAACCGTGAGCGAGTTGGGGCCCAGATACGAGAACTGGAAGTTATTCCAGTTCTCCCAGAACAGGGCGCCGTTGAATTGCAGCGAATTGTCGAGCCATGACGTCTTCCAGCCGACTTCGTAATTGGTCAGGTAGTCGGGCTTGTAGGGCTGATCCGTTATGTCGGCGTTGCGGTTCACGCCGCCGGGGCGGAAGCCGTTCGACGCAGTGAAATACAGCATGTGGTCGTCGTCGACACGCCAGGTCAGGTTCGCCTTGTGGGTGAAGCCATAATGGGTGGTGGTCTTGTTCAGGTCCGTGCAGGGCCCGTTGCCAATGATCGGATAGGGCAGGAAGCACAGGCTCATGCCCGAACCGAAGCCGGACAGATTCTGAAAGCCCTGACTGAAGCCGAAAAAGCCCTTCAACGAGTTGTCCGATCCGAACTCGCGGCCGCCGAGCGTCAGCGTGAGGGCCGGCGTGATGTCCCATGAGGCTTCGCCAAAGGCGGCGTAGTCGACGTCGACGCGGTCTTGCTGTGTCAGCCAGAGCGTATTGGGCCAACCGGGGATCGACAGGCTGTCAGCGAAGTCCTGCACTTCATAGCGCTGCTCGATGCGGTGGAACTGGCGCTCGTAGAAGAGGCCGGCGACGAACCGCAGCCGGTCTTCCGCCGGTGAGGCGAACCTGAGCTCGTGGCTCATCTTGGTGAAATGGTCCTTGCCGACGATGAGCTGCGAAGGATTGATGTAGTTGCCTGCGTTGTTGGTGAAGTACTGGCCGTAATAGGAATCGTAGAAGTAGGAATAGTCCGAATAGTCGAGCTGCGAATGGATCTTGCGATCCATGTAAGCCGTGGCATAGGTGACATCGAGCCAGTTGTTCAGTTTGCCCTCGACCGTCAGCGCGGCCTGATACCAGCTGTCATTGGCGAATTCGGGCTGGAATTTCACGACCTTCAGATCACCGACGGTGGGATCGTAGGCGAACGAGCCGTGACTCTTCGTCTCCTGACCCATGAAGGTCGGTGTGATCGTCCAGTTGTTGTCGAGGTCGATCTTGAGCGCCGCGCGCCCGCCATAGATGTCGTCATCGTTGTAGTCGTTCTTGCGCAGGGCCGCGTTCGACATCGTAATAGGAGACATAGCGGGAAAACCGGGTGGCGGATTCGGATTGCCGGGAAACGTCCGCACGCCGTTGACGATTCCGGCCGCGGTGTCAGTGCCCGCGATGTTGTCGATATAACCCGGGTCGTGTTCTTCCCAAGCCACGAGACGGATCGCGGCATGGTCCGAAATCGGGATGTTGACATAGCCTTGGACCGTGCCGCCAAAGCCGCCCTTATCCATGGCATTGCCGACGACTTCATAGGCGGCCGAAAAGCCGGAAGGATCCGGCTTGTTGGTGATGATGCGGACGGTGCCCGCTTCGGAGCTTGCGCCATAGAGCGTGCCCTGCGGCCCAGCGAGCGCTTCGACGCGCGCGATATCGTAGATGTGGATGTCGAGCGAGCCGCCGATGGTGGTGATCGGCTGCTCGTCCAGATACATGCCAACGCTGGGCTGCGATCCGGAGTGGTTGCCATCATTGCCGGAAGCGACGCCACGCATGTAGACGTTGGCGAAGCCGGGGCCGTTCAGACCGCCGCCGGCCGCGTTCGCGGAGAAAGAAAGACTGGGCAGATACGCCGCGTAGTCCGCGAAGCTCGAGACATGTAGCTCCTCGAGTTTCTTGGTGCTGAACACCTGCATGCTGAGCGGGACCTTCTGCAGGTCTTCGGTGCGCTTCTCCGCCGTCACGACCACGGTCTCGATGGCCTGCGCATGCACCTGGGTCGCGCCGGTCAACGCCGTCGACGCCAGCAACGCAGACAAGAAAACGGGGCGTGCCCGCCCCAGGCCGCTCGATCCGATTCCACCCATTTTGATTCCCCGAAATAGCACTGCCCGGTGGCATGTCAGTCTTCCGTCACAGGGCTGTCAAGGATTGGCAGGGTGTACATCGACACGCGCAACAAAATGCTTGCCGGAAAAGCACACTGCTCGCGAACTCTGCAGAAAGTCGTTGAATTCGTTTAGAAAACGGGCACACCGGGATAGGCGTCGAGGACCGGTCCTAGCACGGTTTTGAGCGGTCCTAGCCATTCCTCATAGTTGCGCCAATGCTCCACCCCTTCGGTGAAAATCGGCTGGCGCACCTGCTCGGAGCTCGCGGTCCGTACAGCGCGCTCGTTTTCATAGAATCGCAGGCACGATTCCTCGAACGGCAGGTCCAGGTAAGTGAGCAAACGGCGGACCTCGGTGTCCGGGTCTGCGACCATGTGTTCATAGAAAACGCGATGCACCCGGCCCGGCAGCGCGGCGTCGAAATGCGCCATCACCTCGACATAGTCGCGGTAGTAGCGGCCGATATCGCCGAGGTCGTAGGTGAACGTCTGGCCACGCGCGAAGTGTTGCTTGTAGTTGGAGAGACAGCACGCCATCGGGTGGCGGCGGGCGTCGATGATTTTCGCGTTGGGCAGGATCGCGTGCAGGAATCCCAGGTGCTGGAAGTTGTTCGGCATCTTGTCGACGAAAAACGGCTTGCCCAATTTCCGCTGGACACGGGCGCGTGAGAGATACTCTTCGCCCAGCTCCGCATATCGCTCGGGCTCCAGCTCGGCCACGATCTCCGGATATTGGGAGTCGCGCGGCTTGCGGCGCTTGCCTTCCAGATGCAGCGCCATCGACTGGATGTCGGGCAATTCCATTGTGCCTTCGATCTGCGAATGGCTGGAAAGGATCTGCTCGATCAGGGTTGAGCCCGCGCGCGGCAGGCCGATCACGAAGATCGGATCGCGCGCCGCGGATCCCAGACCTTCGCGGGCATGGAAGAACGCCGGCGTGTAGACGGCCTTGGTGCGCGCGACCTGCTCCTCCATGAGCGCGGGATCGTATTTCACCGATGCGCGGCGCAGCCGGTTGCCCTCGGCATAGTGGGTGAAGGATTCCTTGTATTCGCCCGCATCCTCGAACGCCTTGCCGAGCGCGAAATGCAGGTGAAAGCGGTCCTCATCCTCGATATCGGTTCGCGTGAGCTGAGCCTCCATCGCTGCGATTTCGGCGCCGGTGAAACGGAACGTCTTGAGGTTGGCCATGCTCCAATAGGCCTCGCCGAGGCTCGGCAGCAGTCCGATGCTGTGGCGATAGACGCGGATGGATTCATCCTGGCGGCCGACCGTCTTCAGGGCATGGCCGTAGCTCATCCAGGCTTTGGGCTGGTGCGGATGCTCTTTCAGCAGGTCTTCATAGCCGGTGATGGCCCGTTCGTATTCCCCGATGCGCACCAGCGCCGCGGCCTTGAGCGTGCGGTAGCCGGGATTGCGTGGGTCTTCCTTCAGGAGGATGTCGCACTGTTCGAGTGCCGCTTCCGATTTGGACTGGCGGTGCAGCACGGTCGCATAGTGGTGGCGCGCCTGGATGAAGCCCGGCGCAAGTTCCAATGCGCGCGCGAGCAGCTTCTCGGCATCCTCCATCTGGCCAAGCCGCGCGCCGGTCTCGGCGAGCATGCGCATGGCGGCGACGTCGGTCGGATGCTTGCGCAGGAAATCGCGCAGCGCGTGTTCTGCGACCGCCAGACGGTTCTCGCAGAGTGCATTTGCTGCCGCCAGCAACTCGGGGTCGCTGACCGAGGCCCGGATCTGATGCGCATAGGCATCGTCAGCCGCCACACGGTCGCCGGCCCGGGTGCAGACGTCACCCAGAAGCCGCCACGCCGCCGCGTGGTTCGGTTCGAGTTCGACTGTCCGCCTGAGCGCGGCATGTGCTCCGGCCAGATCGTCCGCCGCCGCACACGCCGAGCCGAGTTCGTAATGGACGACCGCCGCGTTCGGCTGCAGCCGCGCAAGCGGCTCGAGGACCTGCCGCGCGCCCGCCGCGTTGTCCTGGGCGCGCAACGCCATCGCCAGCAGCATCATGGTCTGCGGCTGGTTGGGGACCACTTTCAGGATTTCACGCGCCTGTTCCTCGGCGAGCTTGGGATCGACGTTCAGCAATTTGACGGCGTGGTCGAGCGCGGTACGGAGATTTCCGGTCGCATCAGCCATGCCGGCGTCCGGCGTCTTTCAGGATCTCGCGTGCCGCGTTGTGGCCCGGCGCACCACTGACCCCGCCGCCCGGATGCGTGCCGGAGCCGCACATGTAAAGCCCGGCGACCGGGGCGCGGTAACTGCCATGTCCGAGAACCGGCCGGGCGGAATAGAGCTGATCGAGGCTGAGCACGCCATGCATGATGTCGCCGCCCACGAGGCCGAAGGTGCGCTCGAGGTCGAGCGGCGAGAAGATCTGGCGGCCGAGCACCGACGCCTTGAAGCCCGGCGCGAATTTGTCGACCGTCGCGATCATGTGATCGGCGACTTCCTCGCGATGGTCGTCCCAGGAGCGGCCACCGGACAGTTCGGGCTGCACCTGCTGACAGAACATGCTGGCGACATGCTGGCCCTTGGGCGCGAGGCTGTCGTCGAGCGTCGAGGGGATCAGGATCTCGACGATCGGCTCCGTCGACCAGCCGTTCTCGCGCGCCGTGATATAGGCGCGGTCCATATAGTCCAGCGACGGTGCCATGATGATGCCCGCGGTGAGGTGGTCTCCCGGTTCGGGCTTGCAGGTGAAGCGCGGCAACTCGCTCAACGCGACGTTCATGCGGAACGTGCCGGAGCCGCAGCGGTAGTGCTCGATGCGCTCGCGGAAATCGCGCGGCAGAACGTGCTTGTCCACGAGCTTGAGGAACAGAAGCTTCGGGTTGAGGTTCGAGGCGACGATGGGTGCGCGATAAACGTCCCCTGCTTCAGTGGCGACGCCGACAGCGCGGCCCTTTTCGACGATGACTTCCTTCACCGGCGCGTCGGTTTTGAGGATCACGCCGAGGTTGGCGCAGGCCTTCGCCATCGCCTGCGTGATCGCCCCCATGCCGCCAATGGCGTGGCCCCACGAGCCCTTCTTGCCGTTCACTTCGCCGAGCACGTGATGGAGCAGGACATAGCCCGATCCCGGCGTGAAAGGACTGGCGTAATTTCCGACCACGCCGTCGAAGCCATAGGACGCCTTGATCGGGGCGCTCTCGAACCAGCCGTCGAGATAGTCGGCGGCCGATTGCGCAAACAGCGCCAGCAGATCGCGTCGCGCCGGCATCGAAAGCTTCGCGAACGGGCTTGCCTGACCTGCGGCTTTGAGCATTTCGGGGATTGCCGAGAACCAGCCACCCTCGGTGACGTTCGGCGGCGTGTTCAGCATCAGGTCGCGCACGATGGCGGCAATCTCCTCCAGCCGCGCGCCGTAGGGCTCGAGCATCTCAGCGTCGCTGTTCGAGAATTTGGCGACGCTCTCTTTTGTACGTCCGCCGCCCGTCTCGAGGTATTCATGGTCATTCAGCGGAAGGAAGTTCTGGATTTTGCGCTCGACCACGCGGAGCCCATGGCCCGGCAGGTCCATGTCTCGGATGACCTTCGGGTTCAGCAGCGAGACGGTGTAGCTAGCCACCGAGTTGCGGAAACCCGGATGGAATTCCTCCGTCACCGCCGCGCCACCCACGACGCCACGGCGCTCCAGCACCGTCACTTTCAGCCCCGCGCGCGCGAGATAGAAGGCGCATACGAGGCCATTGTGGCCCGCCCCGATGATGACGGCGTCTGAACTGTTCATGGCATTCCTTGCTGACTCACCCTTCGACAAGCTCAGGGTGAGGGTAACCCAAAGTCCTCATGCTGAGCCTGTCGAAGCATGAGGACTTATTTCACGCACCAGTCGAGGCCGGAATCGGCCACGACGAATTCCTGCCCGCGCAGATGCTTCGAGCGGCCGGCAACGTAGCGCCCCGGATGATCGGCGCGCCAGTGGTCCGGGTTGGGCAGAATGGCCGCAAGCCGTGCTGCCTGCGAGCGGGTCAGCTTGTCCGCGGTCGTGCCAAAATAGGCCTCGGCCGCGGCCTCGGCACCGTAGTTGCCGTGGCCCCAGTCTACGAGGTTGAGATACGCGGTCAGGATCCTTTTCTTCGGCCATAGCGCCTCGATCAGCACGGTGAGGTAGGCCTCCAGCCCCTTGCGCACCCAGCTCCGCGCCGGGACGAGAAAGATCGTGCGCGCGGTCTGCTGGCTGATCGTGCTGGCGCCGCGCAGAGGCTTGTTCGGGTGGCGCTCGTGATCGGCCATCGCCTTGTCGATGTTCTTCCAGTCGAAGCCGTGATGGGTGCAGAAATTCTGGTCCTCCGCGCCGATCACCGCGCGGGGCAGGGCAGGCGCGATATCGCCATAGCTGCGCCAGGAATAGTGCACCGGCTGGAGGGTCACGACATCGATCGCCATCTGCGGCGTAAACGGCACCGGCAGGAAGCGGAAGAGCAGCAGCAGGATCACGGGTGCCGGCACGAGAAAGAAAAACAGCACGGCCAGCACGCGCCGCACCCACGGCGTATGCGTGCCGCGTCCGTACCAGAGCCAGTGAAAGATTCGCCCCATGAGATGAGGTTAAAGCAAACGCCTGACCTGTGCAGCCCGGAGGTTACTCTGCCGCCGCGAGGTTCTCACGCAGCGGATAGGCAAGGCGCGACACCATCTCTTTCGGCACGACTTGCCAGAACCTGCCGAGCTCGCGGTCCCAGTGTGCGAGCAATTCGGCCGCGAAGGCGGAGCCGGTCTCGCGGCGATGGTCCTCGATCAGTCCCTGCAGCACGCTTTGCCAGTGCGCGGTCTCGATACGCTGCCACACCACCGTGTCGGCGTTGATGTGCTCGTCGAACAGGCCGTCCTCGTCGTAAACGAAGGCCATGCCGCCCGTCATGCCGGCAGCGAAATTGTCGCCGATGCGGCCGAGGATTGCGACCACGCCGCCGGTCATGTATTCGCAACCATTCGATCCGCAGCCTTCGATCACCGCGGTCGCGCCCGAATTGCGTACAGCGAAGCGCTCACCCGCCTGTCCCGCCGCATAGAGTTGGCCAGAGGTCGCGCCATAGAGAACCGTGTTGCCGATGATCGTATTGTCATGCGCCGCGAAGCTTGCCGCCACCATGGGCCTCAGCGTGATCGTGGCACCCGAAAGACCTTTGCCGACATAGTCGTTGGCGTCGCCGAACACGTCGATCCGAAGTCCTTGTACTGCGAATGCACCGAGCGACTGTCCGCAAGAGCCGCTGAGCCGCAAGGTCAGCCGCGCGGGCGGCAGGCCCGTCATCCCCCAGCGCCGCACGATGCGCGACGAGGTCCTGGCGCCGATCGAGCGCATCGTGTTGCGCACGCCATAGGCGAGCTGCATCTTCTCGCCGTGATCGAGGAAGGCGGCCGCGTCCTTCTCGATCAGCGCGTCCAGCGTGTCGGGCACGTCGTTTCTGTTGTCGCGTGTCGAATAGCGCGGGGAGCTGCCGGGATCGGCCTGCACGAGGAGTGGGTTCAGGTCGAGATCGTCCAGTTCTTCCGCGCCGCGGCTCATCTGATAGAGGAGATCGGTGCGGCCGATCACGTCTTCGAGCCTCTTCAGGCCGAGCGAGGCCAGGATTTCCCGCACGTCTTCGGCAATGAAGCTGAACAGGCTCACGACCTTTTCCGGCGTGCCGGTGAACTTCGCCCGCAACGCCTCGTTCTGGGTGCAGACGCCGACGGGGCATGTGTTGGAATGGCACTGGCGCACCATGATGCAACCCATCGCGATCAGGGATGCGGTGCCGATGCCGAACTCCTCGGCGCCCATCATAGCGGCCATCACCACGTCGCGTCCTGTACGGATGCCGCCGTCGGTCCTGAGCGTCACGCGATGGCGCAGATTGTTGAGGGTGAGGATCTGGTTGGCCTCGGTCAGCCCCATTTCCCACGGCACGCCGGCATATTTGATCGAGGTCTGGGGCGAGGCGCCTGTGCCGCCGACATGGCCGGAAATGAGAATGACATCCGCTTTCGCTTTCGCCACACCGGCCGCAATGGTGCCGATGCCGGTGGCGGCCACCAGCTTCACGCAGACGCGCGCATCGGGGTTGATCTGCTTGAGGTCGTAGATGAGCTGCGCGAGATCCTCGATCGAATAGATATCGTGATGCGGCGGCGGCGAGATCAGCATCACGCCGGGCGTCGAATGGCGAAGCTTCGCGATCATCTCGGTGACCTTGAAGCCGGGAAGCTGTCCGCCTTCGCCGGGTTTGGCCCCCTGCGCGACCTTGATCTCCAGTTCGCGGCACTGGTTCAGATATTCCGCCGTCACGCCGAAGCGGCCCGAGGCCACCTGCTTGATCGCGGAATTGGCATTGTCGCCGTTCGGCTTCGCCTTGAAATGCAGCGGGTTCTCGCCACCTTCACCGGAATCCGATTTCGCACCGATCCGGTTCATCGCGATGTTGAGGGCCTCGTGCGCCTCGGGCGACAGCGCGCCGAGCGACATGCCCGGTGTCACGAAGCGCTTGCGGATCTCGGTGATCGATTCGACTTCCTCGAGCGGTATCGGCGCCGTACCGCCGCGAAACTCCATCAAATGGCGTAGCGACACCGGCGGCAGGGCCTTCACGGCCTCCGCATAGCGGCGATAGGTGCCATAGGAATCGTTGGTCACCGCCGATTGCAGGAGATGGATCAGCGCCGCGTCATGGCCGTGCGTCTCACCACCGGCGCGCGCCTTGTAGAATCCCCCGATCGGGAGCGTCGTCGTGTCCTCGTCATAGGCACGCGCATGCAGTCGCGCGACGTCGACGGCAATGCCGGAAAGGCCGATGCCGGAAATGCGGCTCGCCATGCCCGGGAAGATTTCCGCGACCATCGAGCGCGACAGGCCCACGGCCTCGAAATTGTAGGCGCCGCGGTAGGACGAGATCACCGAGATGCCCATCTTCGACATAATCTTGAGGAGGCCCGCGCTCACGGTATCGAGATAGCGCTTCACGCATGGACCCAGCCCCATCTTGCCGAACAGGCCGCGGGCATGACGCTCGGCGATGCAATCTTGCGCGAGATAGGCGTTCACGGTCGTGGCACCCACGCCGATCAGCACTGCGAAGTAATGCGTGTCGAGGCATTCGGCCGAGCGCACATTGATGGAGGTGTAGGTGCGCAGGCCCTGGCGCACGAGGTGGGAATGCACCGCACCGGTGGCGAGGATCATCGGGATTGGCGCGAGGTCGCTCGAAATGCGCTCGTCGGTCAGGATGAGGTGGTTGTAGCCTTCGCGCACGGCATCCTCGGCCTCGCTGCGGATGCGGTCGATGGCGGCGGCCAGCGCACCGTCCTTTGCCTTGCCGTTGCCGACCTGGAAGACGCAGTCGATCTCGTAGAAGCGGCCTTCGAGATGATCCTTCATCCGCTCGAACATGCCGTTGGAGATGACAGGGCTTTCGAGCACGAAGACTTCGGTCTGCTTCTCGTCCTGCGCCAACACGTTGCCGAGGTTGCGGAAGCGCGTCTTGAGC
>Ga0105239_10007158_pt1 | contig 12839 bp, 10 predicted proteins | sample KBSC44metaG_FD_92761 | JGI IMG/M metagenome (GOLD analysis project Ga0105239, IMG submission 92761) | Corn rhizosphere microbial communities from Kellogg Biological Station, Michigan, USA - KBS C4-4 metaG | ecosystem: Host-associated > Plants > Roots > Rhizosphere > Soil | place: Michigan, USA...
CTCGTCCAGGCGACGGGTGACGACGCGTAGGCGGTATCCGCTGCTGCGTGCGGTCGCCGAGCTGGTGAATGCCGGCAACGCGGTACGACCGTTGGGCCGTAAGGGCTACGTCACCATCCCGGTGTTCGCGTTCGGCTGGCCGACGGGCGAGGCCGCACCCGTGGTGGCCGGGCTGTCGATGGCCGATGCCCTGCGACGTGGACTGCGCGGCGACTTCAACGGCCGACGGGGCCGCATCGCCCTGGCGTTGACGGCGCTCAGCTGGGGCGTGCTGGGTTTCGTCTACCGCCGAGCCGCGCAATCCCAGCCCCGCTTCGAGGATCCGCTGCGCGAAACGCTCGGGGAGAATTACGAGGCCGTCGTCGCCAAGGAGCGGCGCCACAGGCCGGGCGGCGTGCTGCGCACGTCGTGGAGCAGGCGCAGGTACAGCAGCACCGTTCGTTACGGACCGCATCGGGTCAACGTCGCCGACGTGTGGCGGCGTGCCGACCTGCCCCGCGACGGGCGTGCGCCCGTGCTGCTGCAGGTGCCCGGCGGCGCATGGTCGATCGGGATGCGCCGCCCGCAGGCCTACCCGCTGATGAGCCACCTGGCCGAGCGCGGCTGGGTGTGCGTGTCGATGGCGTACCGGGTGAGCCCCCGCAACACGTGGCCCGCGCACATCGTCGACGTGAAGCGGGCGTTGGCGTGGGTCAAGGAGAACATCGCCGAGTACGGCGGCGACCCGGACTTCGTCGCGATCACCGGAGGTTCTGCGGGCGGTCACCTGACGGCGCTGGCGGCCCTGACACCGAACGATCCGCAGTGGCAGCCCGGCTTCGAGGACGCCGACACCTCGGTGGTCGCAGCAGTCCCGGTCTACGGGCGTTACGACTGGTTCAGCTCTCGGGGTTCGGGCCGCCCGGAGTTCATCGCGTTCCTGCAGAAGTGGGTGGTCAAGAGGCGCTTCGTGGAGAACCAGCAGGTGTACCTGGACGCGTCGCCCATCACCAAGGTGCGGGCCGACGCTCCGCCGTTCTTCGTGCTGCATGGAGAGGACGACTCGATCATCCCGATCAGGGAGGGACGGGCGTTCGCCGAGGCGCTGAAGGAGGTGTCGGAGCAGCCGGTGGCGTATGCCGAGATCCCCCACGCCCAGCACGCGTTCGACTTCTTCGGCTCGCCGCACGGTCACTTCACCGCCACGGCGGTGGCGCACTTCCTGGATTGGGTGAAGGCCACCAGGTCGGAGCTCGTAGGCCGATGAGGGGGAAAATCATGTCCATGTGGGGTGGCAATCCATCGTTCGGCGCGTTCAGGTAGATGGCCGACGAAACCGAGGTGCCCCGCGACGAGGCGGGCTCTGGCGTCGAACCACCGGTGTCGCCGCGGGTGCGCCGGGCCTTCGGCATCCTCGAGCGCATCGCGCCGGCGGTCGGGTCGCGATGGGCCGTCGAGCTGTGGTGCACACCGCCCGTTATGGAGTCGAGTTTGCGCATGCCGCCGGGTGTTTCGGCTGGCGAGCCGGTCGAGGCGGCATGGTCGGGGCACCGGATCGCCGGCGAGTCATGGGGTGCCGGGCCGACGGTGTACCTGGTGCACGGCTGGGGTGGGCAGCGCGCGCACCTGGCGGTCTTCGTGAAACCGCTCGTCGCGGCGGGTTACCGGGTCATCGCGTTCGACCTGCCAAGCCACAACGAATCCGAACCCGGAGCACTCGCCCCTGGACGCACCACGATCGTCGAGTGCGCCGAGGCGGTACGCGCCGTCGTCGCGGAACATGGTCCCGCGCATGCGATCGTGGGGCACTCCCTCGGCGCCAAGGCCGCCGCACTTGCGATTTCGTGGGGCACACCGGTGGAACGGTTGGTGTTCTTGGCCCCGATGGCGTCCTTTTCGCTGTATCTAGATCTCTTCACCGAACGTCACGGCTTCGGGCCGCGCATCCGCTCGAGACTGCATCGCCGTCTCGACCGGCGGATCGGCATGCCGCTGCTCCACACCGACATCGCGAATGTCGCTGCGCGACTCGCTGATCCGATGCCTCTACTGATCGTGCACGACCCCGATGATCCCGACAGTCCGCACGCCGCGAGCGAGGAGATCGTCGAGGTGTGGCCTGGCGCGAGCCTGGTCAGCACCCGCGGGCTAGGGCGTCTTGCGCACTATCGCATTCTGCGGCATCGCCCCGCCATCAACGCGGGCGTCGACTTCATAGCACACCCTCTACCTCAGTGAGCTCTTCGGAAAGCCCTGCCGCACGGCGGATCTCGATGAATGCCGCGATCATGGCATCGGTCAGCTCGTGCGGGTCTTCGAGCGTCGCACCGTCGGAGAGCACCGAGATGTTCAGCTGGTCCACATAGCTCCACACGGTGATGTTCAGCCCACTGCCGGTGGTGAGCGGGCCGACCGAGTAGATCTCGGTGACCAGAGCGCCACCGACCCGACCGTGCTCACGGGGGCCTGGCACGTTCGAGATGGGAATGTTGAGCACCTTGTTCTGGCCGTCCTTCTCGGCGAGCCATCCGAACAGCCGCTCCGCGGGTGCCGGCGGGAAGTAGGCCGACCATCGGGAGACGAGTTCGGGCCCGAGCAGGTTGTGGGTGTCCTTGGCGTCCACCGCGGCGTCGTGCACGGCCTGCACCCGCTCGAGCGGATCCTCGAGCTCCACGGGAAGCGTCATCATGACGCCGGAGAAGCGATTGCCGGAGATGCGGTCCCGCGAGAAGTCGAAACTCACTGGGACGGAAGCCAACAGAGGGTGGTCGGCGTGGCCGTCGTACTTCAGCGACAGCTGACGCAACGCCCCTGTCGACATCGCGAGCACCATGTCGTTGATGGTGGCGTCGAGCTTCTTGCCGGTCGCCTTGACGTCGGAGAGCGGCAACGTCGCGGTGGCGAACTTGCGCTGCGCGTCGACCCGGTGGTTCATGAACGACGGTGGCGGTGTGAACGGCCGGGTCAGCTCGGGCGACAGCTTCTTCGGGCTCTTCCGTACCCGCCCCATGCCCTGCGCTGTGTAGCGCATCAGGCCTGGCAACCGCCCGATCTGGCGGAGGTGGTCACCGAACGCCGTGCGCACCAGTTCCGGCCGGGACGGCGCGGGATCGGTTGCGTAGGAATCCCGGTCGTCGGGGCCCGCCTGCAGGTCCATGCCCCGCGCGAGCAGGTTGGCCGATGCCACGCCATCGGCGAGTGCGTGGTGAATTTTGCCGAGGACCGCGATCCTGCCGTTGGCCAGGCCCTCGATGAAGTACATCTCCCACAGCGGCCTGCTGCGGTCCAGCGGCGTGCTGGCGATCTTGCCGACCGCCTCGTCCAACTCCCGCCGCCCACCCGGGCTGTCCACCCGGTAGGGGCGGACGTGATATTCGATGTCGACTTCGCAGTTCTCCCGCCACATCGGATGGTGGAACTTGAACGGGATGTCGACGAGTTCGTAGCGGAAGGGGTCGAGCTTGTAGAGCCTGCCGTGGATCACCTGGCGAAACTCGTCGATGCCGAACTGTCTGCCGTTCAGCTCGGAGACGTCGATGACCGCCAGCTTCAGCGTGTGCATGTGCACCGACGGCGTCTCGCTGTACAGCAGCACAGCGTCCCACCCGCTAAGCCTCTTCACCCCAGAACCTCCGCCGACGAGCGCTTGCGCGAGGAGCAATCGAGCACTGCCCGGAGGTTATATAACCTGCTTGGCGCCGGCGATCGTCCACTTTCGGTGGACTTCGTTGAGGAACAAGCCTATTGCCGTCGCCATCGAGCCGGTGCGAGCACCGTCGGTCATGTCGAAGCCGTGGCCGGCGCCAGGCAACTCGACGTAGCCGACCAGCGCGCGCGTCACCGACCGCAGTCTGGTGACGAAGTCGCGGGCCTGCTGCACCGGGATCACCGTGTCGGCGCTGCCGTGGATGACCAGGAACGGCGGCGCGTCGGCGTGCACGCGGGCGATCGGCGAGGCGTCGCGGAAGATCTCGGGGTGCTTGGCGATGCTGCGCTTCACCACCACCTTCTCCAGGAAGTCGACGAAGCGTTCCCGCTCGGGGGTGGAGCGGTCCTCCCAGTCGTAGCGGCCGTAGATGCCCACGACGGCGTCGACGGACGTGTCGGATCCCTCGGGCAGGGCGCTCTGGAGCTCGGGATCGTTGCCGGTCAGGCCTGCCAGGGCGGCGAGGTGCCCGCCCGCAGAGGTACCGGCGACCGTCACGAAGTCGCGGTCGCCGCCGAACTTGTCAACGTTGGCGCGCGCCCACGCGATGGCGGTCTTGACGTCGGTGATGTGTTGGGGCCAGCGGTGATTGGGCGCCACCCGGTAGTCGATGGACAGGCACACCCAGCCCATCTCGGCGAGGTGCGACAGCAATGCGTAGCCCTGCAGCAGCCTGCCGCCGTGCACCCACGCGCCACCGGGCACGAACAGCAGGACGGGCGCTGGTTGGGCAGGCAACTCGTCGCGCCGCCACACGTCGAGCAGCTGCGCCGGGCTGTCGCCGTACCGCACCGAGGACCGGTAGACGTTCTTGCGGTGCTCGAACGCCTTCCAGACCGGTGGCGTGCGCTCGGGGGCGGGCCAGGTGACGTCGAGGTCCTTCGCGGGGACGACTTCGCGCAATGCGGCCGCGGTGACGGCGTTGGTGGCGTCGCGCTCGAGCTTGCGCACCTCACCGATGCCGGGGGTGAGCCACGACTTCACCGCTGCGCCGAGGAAGTCGGGCATGTGCCGCACACCCCAGATGCTCATCGCCGTCACGCCGCCGAGGGGCTCGAGGTGCTTGCCGATCACGGGCAGCGAGGTGGACGCGACGCTCATGGCCAGCATGTAGTCGGCGGGGCCCGCCTTCATCAACCAGCGCGCCCGCGTGGTCCAGGTCGGTCCCGATCGGGATGTCGCCGTCATGGCGCGACTGTACCTCCGGTGACGGCCGGCACACGACAACTCTGGGATGTTGTCTACTGACCGATAGAACGCATCCTCGGCCTGCCACGCGACCCGCTGCCGAAGTAACGGGGCGGCCACGGGTCAAGTAACTAAGGGCCTCGTGGCTGGGCACGACGTCCTGGACTGTGCCAAGCTGGATCATCGTGGCTAGCAAACTCGACCCGGCGAGCGAGTCGCCTTCGTCGAGCAACGGCGCTGAGACCGTCGACCTCGCGTCGGTGCTGGCCGCGCTTGGCACCCCGCAGGCACCCGCCGAAGAACATCAGCGGACCGCCAGAGCCAACCGGCGCGGCCTCCTGACGTTGGCGTTGATTGGCCTGATCCTCGGCGGCGTCATTCAGCTCGCCACCTCGACGCCGCAGCGTGAACGGACCGCATCCAACGGTGAGAGCCGCGCCGACGTCGTCTTCGGCAACGCCAACAGCGGCACGTGCCTCGGCTGGCCCCCCGACGAACCGGACAAACCGTCGTTCGTCCAGTGCGCGGGCGACCACATGTTCGAAGTCATCAAGCCGGTCCCCATGAACAACTTCGGCGAGCCGTGTCAGCTGGCGGCGCGCGAGTATCTCGGCAACCGGTACGACCCGTCCAGCAGGTTCACCATCAGCGTCATCTGGCCTGGCGACGCCGTCGGGACACCGGCGAGTGAGCGGAACCTGCTCTGCGGCCTCCAGCTGCTGGGTCCAGGAGGCCGGGCGGTCCCCTTCAAGGGCAAGATCGCCGAACTCGATCAGTCACGGGTGTGGCCTCCCGGCACGTGCATCGGCATCGACGACGCCTCCCATCGATCGACGGACGTGCCTGCGGACTGTGCGTCGCCGCACGCATTGGAGGTGGCCGGGGCGGCGAACCTGGGCGAGCGGTTCCCCGACGGCTTCCCTGCAGAGCCCGAGCAGCAGGCCTTCCTCGCCGACGTCTGCACGCGGACGGCCGACGCCTACCTCGCCCCGGCGACGCTGCAATCGGTCGGCATGGCGGTTCACTACGACACCGTGTCACCGGCGAGCTGGTCGGCCGGGAGCCGACAGGTGTCGTGCTCCATCGGCACGCCCGCGGACGGCGGCTGGGCCGCCAAGGTCGGCAGCACCAGGGTGCAACCCCTCGTCGACGGACCGGCACCCGCCCCACCGCCGCCGAGCCCACCGTCCGAACCGCCGCGGGTAGAACCGTCGCCCGCCGAATCCCGCACGCCCGTCACCAACGCGCCGCCACCAAGCAGTGCGCCGTCGGCGACCATTCCGTCCCCGGCCGCACCGTCGACCAACGCCGCGGTGCCTCCCGTCTACGTGACACCGCCCGTCCCCATCCCGACGACTGTCACCGCAGCGGCGCCACCGCCGGGGGCGCCGCCATCGCCGGGAGCTCCCCTGCCAGGTCCGCCACCGAGTCCCGGACCGGCGACCACCGAGAGCACCGGCCCGCAGCCGGGCGTCATCGAGATCCCCGGCATGGCTCCGATCACGCTGCCGTGGCTGGTGCCACCGCCACCCCCGCCGCCGGAACCGCCCGCCCCCGCGCCGCCCGCCTGACCAGCTCGCCGAACGTACGCTTGTTCGCGGCCCCACTCGAGCGATGCGTTCGACATCCGTACGTTGGGCGCTAGCGCAGGGCGGCCCTGCCGCGGATGCGGCCAAGCAGTACCAGCGCCAGTAGCGTGACGAGCAGCAGGATCGCCGTGCACGCGGCCGCCTGGAACGCCTGCCCGCGGTCGGTCAAGGCGAAGATCGTGACGGGCAACGTCTTCCACGTCGCGGGGTAGACCATCACGGTGGCGCCGAGCTCGCCCATGGACAGCGCGACCGCGAGCCCCGCGGCCGCACCGAGGGACGGCAGGAGCAGCGGCAACGTGATCCGGGTCAGCACCCGAACCGGCCCAGCGCCAAGCGATTCCGCGGCCTGCCGGTACGCGGGGTCGAGACGGTCGAGGGCCGCCGACACCGCGCTGAACGAAAACGCAAGCACCAGAACGGCATGCGCGAGGATCACGATCCAGCGGGTACCGCCGAGCAGCAGCGGTCGCGAGTTGAACGCGATCAGCAGGCCGAGGCCGATGGCCACCGACGGCACCGCGATCGGCAGGTGGAACACGGCGTCGACGATGCGGCTGAGCCACCCCGGCGCCTCGCGCGCGGCCAGTGCCGCCCAGGTGCCGAGCACCAGCGCGATCGCACCGGCGACGAACGCGGTCTGCAGGCTGACCGACAGGCTGGCCAGGTTCTCGCCGGACAGCGCGTCGCCGAAGTGGCCGAAGCCAAGGTTCGACGGCAGCGCGCCGGTCCAAGAGCCGGCAAGGCCGGCCAGCGCCACCGTCGCCAGCGGGGCGACGAACACGACGAGCACCACGACGGCGAAGACGCCGATCAGGATCAACCTACTTCGCTTGGTCCACAACAACATCGGTGTCCGCCCTTCGTGTAATGACTCGCGCGAAGATCACCCGGTAGAGCGTGTACAGCGCCAGCGACAGCGCGATCTGCACGGTGGCGATCACGGCCGCACCAGGCACGTCGAACGTCACGATCCCGCGGGTGTAGATGAGCACCGGCAGCGTGATGACGCCCTTGGCGCCGGTGAACAGTACGATGCCGAACTCGTTGAGCGACAACAGAAGAACCAGGCTGCCGCCCGCCATCAGCGCGGGCCACGCCTCCGGCATCACCACCGCCCGCAGCACCCGCAGCGGTGACGCGCCGAGGCTGGCCGCCACGTCGAGCTGTGCCCTCGGCAGCATCGAGAACGACGCCAGCAGGGGCCGAATCACGAACGGCGTGAAGAAGGTGACCTCCGCCGCGATCACACCGGCCGGGGTGTACAGGAAGTTCAGCACCGGCGAGTCCGCCCCGGTGAGGCCTGCGATCGCGGCGTTCACCGCACCCGCCGTGCCGTACAGGAACGTGAACGCCAGCGTGATGAGGAACGACGGCAGCGCGAGGACGGTGTCGATGAGCCTGCCGACGAGCTGCGAACCGGGAAACGGCACGAATGCCAACACGATGGCCAGAAACGTGCCGAGGACAAGGCATCCCGCGGTCGACGTCGCCGCGATGGCCACCGTGCGCCACAGTGCGTCGAGGAAGGCCTCCGACGAGAGCACGCCTGCCCAGTTGGACCAACCGCTGCCCGCGTCACCGGCCGTCAGCGACTCCAGGCACACCCTGATGAGCGGGTACACCGCGGCGACGAGCACGATCACCAGCGGCGGCACCGCCCACCACCCGGCGAAGGATCTCGGCGGCGCGGACCGCTCCGGCGCATCGAGTGCCGGTTGCTCCAGGAGCGCCGTCACGCCGGGACCTGAACGAGGACGCCGGACGGATCGGGGAACCGCACGCCGACCTCGCTGCCGATCTCGAACTGCGCGTTGCCAGGCACGTCGATGTCGATCAGCTGATCCGGCAGCCCGTTCACCGAAACCACCAGGCGCGTGGTGGACCCACGCCACACACTCGCATTGACGGTGCCGCGGACGGCATCTCGGTGTCCGAGCGAGACGACCTGCAGCGCATGCGGCCGAATGCACAACAGCGCCTTGGACTCTGGCGCCCAGTCGATCTTGCCGACCGCGGGTTGCGGCGCCTCGGCGCTGACGGTCTTGCGCGCGAAGCTGACGAGTGCCGACGTGCCGATGACGCGGCCGACCGTGCACGGGATCAGGTTGGCGCCACCGAGGAACGCGGCAGTGAAACTGGTGGGCGGCCGCTTCCACAGATTCTCCGCGGTGTCGACGTCCATCAGCCTGGCGTCGTTCATCACCACGATCCGGTCGGCAAGGGCCAGCGCCTCACTCTGGTCGTGGGTGACGTACAGCATCGCGGTGTCCGGCAGCGCCTCCTTGAGCCGTTGCAGCTCCGCGAGCATGGAGTGCCGCAACTGCGCGTCGAGCGCGGCGAGCGGCTCGTCGAGCAGAAGGACCTTGGGCTGGATGGCGAGCGCGCGGGCGATCGCGATGCGTTGCTGCTGACCGCCGGAGAGCTCACGGGGCAACCGCTTCGCGTACGCCGACATGCCAACCATGTCCAGGGCCTCGGCGACGCGAGATCCGATGTCCCCGCGAGGAACCCGTTGCGACTTCAGCCCGAAGGCGACGTTGTCGGATACCCGCATGTGCGGGAACAGTGCATACGACTGCAGCACCACACCGATCCCGCGCTTGGCCGGCGGCAGATCGGTGACGTCACGGCCGCCGAGGAGGACGGCCCCCGTCGTCGGGCGCACGAAACCGGCGAGCGCGTTGAGTGCCGTGGACTTGCCCGACCCACTGGGGCCGAGCAAGGCCACCGTCTCACCCGCAGCCACGCGCAGGTTGAAGTCGACCAGTGCGTCGGTCGCCTTCTTGCCCCGCCCGTAGGCCACGCCGACCCGATCGAACGTGATGGCCGGAGCGGCGGGCTCGGCAATCGTCTCTTCGATGTCCTCAGTCACGGCCGCCTCGCGGCTGGTGCTCAGCCCGAACCTCGCCATCCCCCCGTCGCTTCGCTCGCCCCTGGCCATGATCAGCTACCGGTGGCCTTCTGGTAGGCGGCGACGTCGGCGTCGAGGTCGGCCAGCATGGCCTTCCAGTCCGGCACCCACACGTCGACGCCCTTCAACACTCCCGCAGGGGTATTCGAGCCTGCCGCCTCCTCCGCCGTCTTGACGAGCGAGTCGAGCACCGGGATGCCGAGCGCGTCGGGGGCGACGGTCTTCTGCACGTCCTCGGACACCAGGAACGCCAGCAGCTTCTTGGCGCCGTCGGCGTGCGGAGCACCCTTGGTGACGCCGCCGACGTAGGGCAGCGAGACGGTGGTCTTCGTACCGTCCGCGGCGGTGGGGATGAAGATGTTGAACTTCGAGCCGCCGTCCTTGATCGAGCCGAGGTTCATCTGCACGTCACCGTTGGCCACCAGCAGCTCGCCGTTGCTCACCTTCGGCTGCAGCTTGCCGGTGGACGACGACGGTCCAACGTTGTTGGCCTGCAACTTGCCGAGGTAGTCCAGCGCACCCTGCTTGCCGAGCAGGTGCTGAAGCAGGATGAGCACCGCGGTGCCGTCGCCTGCCTGCCCCGGCGTCGAATACTGCAGCTTGCCCTTGTATTCGGGCTTCAGCAGGTCGTCCCAGCTGACGGGCTGCGGGTTGGCACTGGGGTTGGCGATGAAGCTCAGCGCGTTGTTGACGATCGGCAGGTAGTTGCCGCCGGGGCCGACCTGTTCGGCGGGGATGCCCTTGGTGTCGATGCCGCTGGCCTGAAGCAGCCCGGACGCGTCGGCCTTCTGGATGAACGGCGGCAGGGTCACCAGCAGGTCGGCCTGCGGGTTGGACTGCTCCTTCTCGACACGCGAAACGACCTCGCCGGAGCCGGCTTCCACGACGTTGACGTTGATGCCGGTGTCCTTGGTGAACTTGTCGAACTGGCCCTTGTACCACGTGCCGAGCCCGTCGGCGCTGTAGACGGTGACGGTCTCACCGCCACCCGAGCCCGAAGAGCCGGTGCCGCCGCAGGCGGTCAACGTGACGGCGATCGCTGCGACGGACATCGCCGCCACCGCCTTCTGGAGAATCGACGTCTTGCGGAGTTTCATGTGTCAGCCCTTCGGTTGGGGTCAGGAGGTGGCTAGGACTCGTCGAGGATCAGGTCGGCGAACTGGACGATGCTCGGCACGACGTGGGTGGCGCCTGCCTCGCGAAGTTGGCGCTCGTCGTGTGCGCCGGTGAGAGTGCCTGCGGCGATGGCACATCCGGCCCGCAGCGCACTGTCGACGTCGTTGCTGGTGTCGCCGAGCGCGGCGACGCACGAGACGCCGTCGGCCTGCAGCCGGATCAGCGCCGTCAGGATGAGGTCCGGATACGGCCGGCCGCGCACCCCGTCACCGGGGGCAAGCACCAGGTCCGCAATCGACTGCCAGCCCAGCGCCGCAAGCAGCTTCTCCTGCGTGGTGCCGCTGAACCCCGTGGTGAGCGCGACCTTGACCCCGGCGTCGCGCAGCCTGGTGATCGATTCGGCCGCACCGGGAATGGCTTCGGCGTGCCCGGTCTCGATCAGGCCTTCGTAGGCGCCTTCGAACGCCACGTTGGCGCGCTGCGCGAGGTCCTCGCTGCCGAAGAGGGCACGGAAGACGACGATCTTGGACTGGCCCATGGTGTCGAGCACGTACTGGCGCGCGTTCTCGCGCTCGGCGCCGGTCTCCGGCAGGCCCGCGGCCGTTGCCGCCGCCTCGAACGAGCGGACCACCAGACCGTCGTCGGCGACGGTGGTTCCTGCCATGTCGACGACGGCCAGCTGAATGTCATTTTGAATGTCTCTGTTGGTCATCACTTTTCCTCTCAGAGGTCGATCAGTTCAGCGGTCTGTTCGGCGAATGCCGGGGACATGGTCATCCCACGGCCGCCGGGGCCCGTGATCACCCAGACGCCGTCGCCGGCACAGGTGCGGGACACCAGTTGGTTCGGTTCGACGCACTGGCTGTACACCCCCGCCCAGCGCTGCCGTATCGGTGGCAGCGGGCGGCCGAGGAATTCCTCTGCCAGCGCGGCGAGGTACGCGTACGGCGCCTCCTGGACGTCGAACGCGAACGGCTCCTCGTATTCGTGGGTGTCACCGATGGTGAGACCGCCGTGCAGGCGCTGCACGCACAGCAGTTGCATGCGGTGCTCACCGGCCACCGGATCCTGAGGTTCGTTGGCCCGCAACTCATCCAGCGCGCCGCCCGCGTAACCGGGGTAGTACCGCAAGCTGTCGCCGTCGGCGATCGCCGTGGTGAGCGGTTCGCCGAGCGGCTTGGTCTGCATCATCTGCAGGCGCACCCGGCGCACCGGCAGCACGCCTGCGATCTCACGCGTCAGACCCCCGTGGGCGGCACCGGGGCACACCAGCACGAGATCGGCGTCGTAAGTCCTGCCCCGGTCGTCGCGCACCACGCGGCCGTCGACGGACCGCGCCTCGGTACCTGGCACGAAGTCGTAGCGCCCCGTGGCCGCCATGTACTCGCGGATCGCGGGCATCGCCTGGCGGGATTCCACTGCGGCGTCGGTCGAACAGTGCAGTCCGGCAAGGAACTTCCCGCGCAGCGCGGGGTTGAGTGCCCGCACCTGGTCCGGCTCGAGGAATTCGAACCCGCGGCGGGCGGCATCGGATCGTGCGGCGACGTCCTGCGCGACGGCGACCTCGCGGGGGGTGCGCAGCAGGGTCATCGAGCCCGCGGGGCGGAACCCGACCCCTGGTACGCGTGCGCCGATGTCCTCCCAGAGTTCGCGGGAGCGGAGGGCGACGTCGAGTTCGAAGGGCGCCCGGCCCGAAACCCACACCAGTCCGAAGTTGCGCACGGTGGCGCCGCGGGCCTCGACTTCACGTTCGAGTTGCGTCACCTGGTGGCCGCGCTGCACCGCCTCGAGTGCATGGGCAGTCCCGAGGATGCCACCGCCGATGATCGTCACTCGCATGGGCAGAGACCTTTCATAGTCAGGAAGTCGGGCCGCCTACCTGCCGATGTTCTAGGCCGGAACAGGAGGTTAACAATTGGTATAGACCAATCAGGGGTATGCTGCAACCCGTGGACGTGCTCGACGAAACCGTGCTCGAAGAAGTCGCAACCCTGCTGACGTCCCTGCGTGGCGTGTGGGACGAAGAGGCGGTCGACGAACTGGATCACGCCCTGCAATCGGCGGCCCGCGCCATCGACGACGGCGCCGACGACGAGCTCGTATTGGCCGCTGCGCTACACGATCTGGCGCACAGCCCGCTGTTCGACGCGGCGGCCGCCACCCACCACGACACGGCGGCGCGAGACTGGCTGGCACCGAGGTTCGGTGACCGCGTCGGCTTCCTTGCCGGTTCACACGTCGCCGCCAAGCGGCACCTGGTCGCCACCGAACCCGGCTACGGATCGTCGCTCACCGCGACGTCGATGCTGTCGCTACGGGCCCAGGGCGGCGCGGGCGTCGACCCCGA